>Ga0099364_10013651_pt1 | contig 10879 bp, 6 predicted proteins | sample TergutTh196P3_FD_73070 | JGI IMG/M metagenome (GOLD analysis project Ga0099364, IMG submission 73070) | Microcerotermes parvus P3 segment gut microbial communities from Pointe-Noire, Republic of the Congo - Th196 P3 | ecosystem: Host-associated > Arthropoda: Insects > Digestive system > Gut ... | reverse complement strand
GCCTGTTTTCACGCCGACCTGACACCCTTTGTTGCATATCCCAGCGAGGGGAGCAGTTATCGCACAAAAGTTTGAGTCTCCCTCCCAAACCGTAAAATTGTATGACATCTGACGTGGTAATACACGAATAAGTCAAGCCCGCGACACATAATTTCTTAAAGAAATTTTTGTGGCCGTGGGCTTGGCTCCATATCGCTTATTTTATCACGGTTTACATAATATTTCTAGAAAATCTGAAAATTGATTCCCATGGCATAAAATTAATCCCAGTGATATGACCAGCACTATGACTAATAGAATTGTTCTTGTTAGAACGGATAGAATATGCTATGATAGATGGCAGAATGAGTGGTTATCTGTGAAAAGCATGCAGCTCAATCAAGATTCGCCGCCACGATTTGATTTTTGGGGACGTCTAATGTACAATAACTGGGCTATGTGAGTTACATAGGGAAAGAGAGTTGGGTAAATTGAAAATTTCAGTATTGGGTTGCGGGCGTTGGGCATCTTTTCTTTGCTGGTATTTGCAGACAACAGGGCATGAAACTCTAATATGGGGCAGGCCGGGGTCGGTGCATTTAGAACAGCTGCGGCTGCACAGAAGAAATGAATATCTCGCATTGCCTGATGAGGCTTCAATAACCGATGACCTAGAGTGTGCATTAGAGTTTGGCGAGATTCTTTTGATTTCAATCAGTGCTCAGGGTATACGTTCTTTTTTGCAAACGCTTCCTGTACCCTTTCAAAAACCGATTGTCCTTTGCATGAAGGGATTGGAGGCAGATACCGGTCTCCGGCTAACTGAGGTTGCCGCACAGGTGCTTGGAAAAGATGTAAAAACAGCGGTATGGGCAGGTCCGGGCCATGTGCAGAGCTTTGTAAAGGGTATACCAAACTGCATGGTGATAGACTCAGCAGATTCTGAATTAACAAAATTCTTGGCGGATTCCTTGGGCGGCAATTTAATACGCTTTTATTACGGTGCCGATATTATCGGTACCGAGATTGGTGCGGCTTCTAAAAATGTTATCGGCATAGCCGCCGGAATGCTTGATGGATTAGGGCTTTCATGCCTGAAAGGTGTACTTATGGCGCGGGGTACGCGTGAAATATCGCGGCTGACGCAAAGCCTGGGGGGAAAAGAAATCACTATATATGGGCTTTGTCATTTGGGGGACTATGAAGCCACGTTATTCTCCCCCTACAGTCAAAACCGTAAATACGGCGAATCTTTTATCAAAAATGAGCCATACGGACACCTAGCCGAGGGAGTAGAGACCGCACGGTCGCTCTGCCGCCTCTCTTTAGATTGTGGGGTCGATTTGCCCATCAGCCAAGCAGTACACGATACCCTAAGCGGAAAACAAAATGCCAAAGACAGCCTGTCGGGCTTGTTTTTGCGAAGCGTAAAGCCCGAGTTTTAAACAGGACATACCCAGCTTCCGCCCACAATCCGTCATCTGCCGAAAAAAATTAAATTTTTTTCACACATGGGTATGCGAAAAAAAGCAATAGATTTCAAGGCTTTTATCGTTTGTGAGAAAGGTTAGAAAAATTTTTTCTAAAATTTTTTCTAAAAACACTAAAGTATTGAAAAAAAACTACGATACTAGATTTGACCGGGAAAGGAACCGGGAAAATCAGCAGACCCGAAGAGGTCAGATTAAATTTTGGAGGGAACCGAAAATGTATCAAAATGTAGGAAGCGCAGGAAACGCACATGGAGTGGCTCCGGGAACAGATTACTCTTCCCCTTTTAATTCCACCAAGTCTGCACCTAAAGGCAAGGCCGCTGCTCCAGAACTAAACCCATCTGACACGTATGTCCCAGAAACAAAAAACCCGGAATCAACCAATTCCAAAATCAAGGCGTATGACCCGAGTACCGTCAAAAAACTATGGAACGAAACCCAGAATGCCACCGCTCATTTGCGTAAAATTGTTGAAGAGCTGATTGCCGGTAAGATAGGAGAAGGCAAGCACTCATTCCAAATTAAGGGCGGACAGACTTATTGGGCAATGAAAGCCGCTTCCATTGAAGTCGATGATGATACCCGCCTTGAAGCCGAACGTATGATCGGTGAAGACGGTTATTACGGCGTTAAGCAAACCACGGCGCGGATTGTGGACTTTGCCAAGGCCTTATACGGCCCCAACGTGGGTGCCGATTCTATTGAGGAAGCACGTGCCGCCATACAGTGGGCATTTGACGATGTGGCCAAAATGTTTGGGGGCTTTGACAAGCTACCTGAGGTTACACAGCAAACATACAAGGCAGTTATGCAGGCAATTGACGAGTGGCTGGCAGAAGCCTCTCCGGCAGAGCAATCCGTAGCGGAGCAGTAGCTGCCCCTAAACCTTGCCCCCCTTTCTCCTCCCCAGGCCTTTTCCCCGGCTTGTCCGGTAAAATGGCCTGGGGAGTTTTTTTGGAAGTGGTTACGAAACTAAATTGCTCCGAGAGCACATTAAATTCTCACAGCTTCGTTGGATTTGCCTGGAAGGAATAACCACCAACACAACCTCTCTCCGGCTGATATGCCAGAGGCAGGCTTTTAATCTTCATTCCAACAAAAACTTCTCAAAAGCTTTTCAGCTCGCTTGACACACCTGGTGGCCCTTGATATAATTTGAGCAGTTATATCAAATTTAGGTATGAAGGGGAGTCCACCATGAAGAAGTCAAAACAAACAGTACGGCGATGTGTCCTACAAAAAAATTTAGACGAGAAAGGAATGGGATTTACAATGAGGAAATTTTTAACTCTTAATTTACAAACAAGCCTCACATTGAGATTTACCGCATCGGCACTTTTGTTATCATTAATGCTTGCATTTGTTCCAGCGATCTCTGTATCGACCTCTGCATTGACGAGCGGCGATTATAACTATACCGTTTCGAACGGAAAGGCAACCATCACCAAATATAACGGCAGTGCTACCATACTTGTTATCCCAAGTAAGATCAATGGTTTCCCAGTGACGGCAATTGGCAAGAGTGCATTTGACAGCACTGCACTCGAAAGCATCACTTTCCCAGACAGTCTGATTTCTATCGGCGACAGCGCATTTGAAATGTCGGGACTTAAAAAGGTCACCTTCGGGAACGGTCTGAAATCTATTGGCCGGGGCGCATTTGCATCTTGCAGCTTCAACGGAATTAATCTGGTTCTCCCTGATGGCTTGGAAACTATCGGAGACAGTGCCTTTTGGGATGCTATTCCCAGCCAAGTGACTATCCAAAACAGCGTGACCTTTATCGGTGCTAAAGCATTCTCTACGCATTGGTTTGGTGATAAAGATGAAGGGGACTTGCCAACCGTCATTGTGTGCAGCAAAGGATCCTATGCGCAAAAGTATGCTGAAAAAAATAGCCTGAGCTTCAAATTGCTAGGTCAAAGGCCTATTAAATATACCGTGAAATTCAGTAAAAACAACAAAAAAGCCGCAGGTAAGATGAAAAACCAAGCCCTTACATATGGTATGCGCAAAAAACTATCGAACCTAAAATTCAAGAGAACTGGGTATGATTTCATCGGTTGGAACACTAAGAAGAATGGCAAGGGCAAACATTACTCCGCTCAAGCCACCTTGCAAACGCTGACCGATCAAAATGGCAAAGCCATTACGCTCCACGCCCAATGGATCAAAAAATCAAAAGTTGGCAATGTCAAATCGCTGACATTGGCAGCCACCAAGGGGAACACCATTGCGATTAGTTTTGAAAAAGTACCTGGTGCTGAGGGATATGAAGCTGTATATGCGAGAGACAAAAGCTTTAAGAAGAGTAGCAAAAAACGAACTAGCAAGCGGTTATCCATGACTATTTCAGGCCTTAAAGAGGGCAAGACATATTATCTCAAAGCCCGGGCATTTAAGAAAAACCGATCGGGTAAACGGATGTATAGCCCGAAGTTTTCCTCCGTTCTAAAATTCACGCTTCCTCAAAGAAGAAAATGAAGTGGAAATATGCAATATATTAACTAGTAGCCGTTAATGTACGCAATTATGATATATTTGACATGCAACACCATGCGGCACGGCAATGTGCATTACCCGCAAATTTATTGTAGCAAAGGAGAATCGTTATGAAAATTAAAGCCCTATGTTCAAAGAAAGGTATCTGCCTTTTAGTTACCTTGATGCTCTGCCTTTCAATGCTCCCCGCAGGTCATGTGACAGCTGTTGCCGAAGGTGAAGCAAAATCCTACATCATAGTAACGGCAGACGAAAACGCCCTACAAAATATTGAGGAGAAAATTGACGACACGGTCGTAGATGAAAACGAAATCCTAGCGGAAAACGATATGCTGGTGGCTGAGTTGACCGCCAAAGAAGTCAGGCGGCTGAACAAAGATGCCGAAGTGTTGTTCATCGAAGAAGACTTTGAGATGGAAGCCAACAACAACTGCAAAGAAAAGATTTCACCAGATGAAGCTTTGGCAATCAGAGCCGCAAAACTTGAAAACTCGAATGAACAAGGCCCAGGAAAGCCATGGGAAAGCCAATCTATTGAACAATTTCCTGAATACACGCCAGAAGAGGTCAAGGCAATCAAAGAGTCATACCACGAGGCTATGCAGGAAAAATTAAGTCGGGATTCGCTGGAACCAGAAGACTACGAGTGGAATATGCAAGTTGTTGCAGCCAACGACATCGACGAAGAATTGCTGATGACCGATATTGCAAAAACCAAAGTAGCCGTCCTTGATTCGGGCGTGGATATGGTTCGAGGCATTGAACTGGCTGATACCATCAATCTTGTTCCGGAAGAGCAATACGTCTCTCCGTTATTCCTTGATGTTTCCGGTCATGGTACATCCATTGCCAGCATCATTGCAGGCAACCCTGAAAATGAAGTGCAAGGAGTAAACCCTGATGCCGCACTGTATTCCGTTAAAGTGCTGGACAGGGACAACAAGGCTCCTGTCAGCCGCATCATAGAAGGCATATACTGGTGTATTGACAATGACATGAAAATCATCAACATGAGCTTCGGTACAAAAACCTACTCGAAAGCCCTGCAAAAAGCTGTAAAAGACGCATATGACACTGACATCCTTATGATATCGGCGGCGGGTAATAATGCTGATGATGTCGAGTATCCTGCTGTTTTCAGCGAAGTCATGGCTGTGGCCGCCACGAACACCTCTGCTGAAATTAGTGATTTCAGCAACACTGGCGAAGAACTTGAAATCGCCGCCCCGGGAGAAAAAATTAAAGCGGCGGGGTTCTTCGGTGGTCAGATTGTTACTGAGGGTACCAGCATCGCCGCACCTCATGTATCGGGTGCCGCAAGCCTCTTGTGGGCAAAAGACCCTGCCAAGTCTAATGAGTTCATTCGCCAACTCCTTGCTTACAGCACAAGGCCTATTTCAAACAGTGATGATTGCGGTTTGCTTGACGTAAATTTTGCACTGGAGATATATGATGACTTTGCAGAAAGCTGGAGCGGAGAGATGCTTGTTAACCCGGAGCAGCTGCCAGATAACAGTGAGGAGCCGGAAACGTTTGAAGAAGTGGATGATAATGAAAGCTATGTTGAGGGACGGTGGACAAAACCAGGCCATCAGACTCTTGCGGAGAATGGTATGTCAAAAAACGGTTACTCATCAAGCAGCGCGGCTATGAAGGCGGTGAAAGCTGGAGCTATCCATCCTGACGAGGATGACAATATGTCAGGACTGGGGTCTTATCCTGAATATCATGGCGGCTATACTGACGGAGGCAACAAGATCAACTACATAGCCTGTTATGAATTTATTACAAGAATAGCCCTGAAAAATGGGAGCTCATCCTCGTTTAGCGGTCCGTCTGTTGTCTCAGGATTAAATGAATACACCTATTATTGGATGCACTACGATTTCAAAAATGCAAACAAGGTCGGGAGCAAAACATGGGCCTCTGTTTTTAACAAGCTTGGTATCAGCGATACCAACGCAAACCGCAAGAATTATACTTGGGGAATCGCCCTGCACATTTTGGGCGATATATTTGCTCATAAGACGTATCAGAAAAAGGATGATTTGCAAATCGTTCACGTTAAGTCAAACTCCAGTGAAATGGATGGTGCAGATAAGCCAGAGGTCGTTGCCCGAAGGTACAAGGTTGCCAAAAGGGCAATCGAAGATAGCGTTGCTTGCTTGAGTCTTAACGTTTACGGTGATTATTTGGAATTGGATTATGGCTTGAAGCAGCCTCTTGAAAGTAGCGACAAACAAAATTTCACAAAACCAAGACTACTGCAATATGCTCAGGCTAATGCCGCAAAATACGGCGTGCTGGGAAATGCCGAGACTAACCGGTTCACTGCTGCAAACAGATAAAGGACACCTCGAAAAACCTTGTTTTTGAATTGAAAGGAGAATCGTTATGAAAAAAATATTATCACTTATCATCGCATTATCCCTTTGCTCTGCTCTGCCTTCTGTTGGTGCAGCTGTAAGAGACGATAATATAATCCGCAACGATAAAAAGGGGATGCCTGACAAATCATTATATACGCTTGTATTACAGCATCTTGGCAAAGATAAGGGGGAGACATTCACCAAGGCTGAAGCAGCTGGTTTAATAGGTTTGTACGAACACAATTCCCTGTTCCCACACGATCCAACGAGGAAAAAAATTAAAAATCTAAGGGGACTTGAGCATTTTTCCGGGCTTAAGGACTTGAGTCTTTCCAATAATTCCATAAAAAGTTTATTGCCAATAAAAAAATTGCGAAACTTAGAAGGGCTTGACGTGGAGGAAAATAAGCTGACTAATCTAAAAGGCATTGAAAATCTAACAAAGCTGACTGAGCTTAATGTTGCCGCCAATAAGCTTACCGGGGTATCTGAAGTTAAAAAGCTGACAAAGCTGAAGCGATTAGATGCCAACCGGAATAAAATAACCAGCTTTTCCGGAATCGAAAAGCTGATAAATTTAAAATCATTACATCTAGGCGAAAATAGATTGACTAATCTGAATGGAATAAAGGCTTTGACAAAGCTCACCAGCCTTAGTGTCTATGAGAATAACCTAACCAGCGTAGCGGGGATTGAAAACCTAACAGACCTCGAGATTTTGGATCTTTATTTCAATAACTTAAAAAGGCTGCCGAATATGAGAAAACTTGTTAAACTGGATGGCCACGAGGATGCAAACTGGCTGATATTCAATAGGTTATCAAAGAAAGAATTTAAAAAGCTTCCTTTACAGCTTGTACGCGGGGAAAACCGGGTGATGTCCGAGTGGCTGGATAGGCAAATCAAATACCAGAATATAAGCAGCGAGTTAACCCTCAAAACATCCGCAAAAAAAATCACAACTAAAACCAGGAAAATCACAGGAAAAGCACACAAAAATATGTCTGTCAGGCTTACCTGCGGCAAAAAGACAATCGAGACCGTAAAAGCAAACAGCAAAGGGAAATTCACATTTAATAAGCTGGACTTGAAAAAATACAGAGGCAAAAAACTTAAAATACAGGCGTTCCATAAACGTTATGGCTGGACTTCAAAGACAGTTACAACAAGTAAAATCAAAACATAGGCCATTTTGAAAGAACCTATCGTTATAAAGACAGACCGGGAAAAATTGTGCAACGCAGTAGGTTCCGCAAGATGCGGCAGCAAAGTTCCCTTCAGCTAAAGCCCGCCCATTTTCATGGACGGGCTTTATGGTTATGGTTTGCTAATAAGCTCTACAGAAGTGTAATGTATCCGCCCCACATATATCCGGTTCTTGAGCCGATCTGCACTTTATACCAAGAACCTGAGCTATCAAGGACAGTTATAGCTGTTCCTTTCGGGACGGTTGTAATAATGGTACTCCATGCTGCCCGGCGCAGGCGCAACGGTGAAATCCTAGTACTAATAACGCCCTTTCTGGAGGCATCCTTCCAACGGGCATACAGAACGGTTACAGGACTGGTGCCGGTAAGTCTGCTTTTAGAGGTAACCCTGGCACCGCCTTTTTTCTTGGTGTACCATCCTGCAAACTCTTTCCCTTCCATGGTGAGGGCTTTACTGCCCGGAGGACGTATTCTAGTATTGTAGTAAACCTTTTTAGACAAGGCCCTTGCTTTTTTATTGCCTGTCTGTATGCGTCCGCCGCTGGCATCGAATCTTACCTTGTACCCTATGGGCTTGAATTTTGCCTTCAGCTTGCGGTTTTTGCTGACGGTAAAGCTATATTTAGCTTTTGCCTTGGAAACTTTTTTGCCGTTTTCATACCAGCCGTCAAATACATACCCTTTTTTGGCTGTTGCCCTTACTACTGCCTTTCTGCCCGCCTCTATTCTGCCGCCGCCCTTAACCTTGCCGTTCTTGCCGGAGGAAACCTTGATTCTGTGCGTGGGTATCTGTGTGGGAGGCGCAAGCGTTGGTGCCGGAGTCGAAGCCTCGGCAACCTTGATGGTGCGGGTCAGTGTTATTTCCTTGAATGAGTTGGCTTCACTGCGTACAAACGCATTGACGGTGCCGTTTACCTTTACGCTGAGGGATTCAGGCAAGATATAGCCTAGCTCTGCCTTGACGGCAATTTTTACGGTATATTCGGTATTGCTGGTCAGCCTGCCGCCCGCCGGGACACCCTGCCATTCAAGCGCGGCGGTGTAGCCTGTGCCTCTGACGCTTGGCGGCGGTGTTGCCCCGCCGGTTGCGGGAATGTTAATGTTAATATCATTGATTATCTGGTTGTATCCGTCAAGATATGGGTTTTTATCGCCGTCTGTGCGCCACACTTTGCATTTAGACAGGGAATTTTCTATGCCGTATTCCGTGTGGGCATCAATAACAGAAGCTGCCCTGTACATATTTAAGGGTACGGGGGATGCTATTATGCTGTTAAGCTCATCATAGAGTGTCCCATTTCCGCTGCCGTAATTCCAGGCATCGGTTACCGAGGAAAATGTGTAGTTAAACTCAACCAGATCCCCCTCCCATGACATATCATCGGGAAATTCCAAGTCGTTGTCAACCTCGCCGAAAGCGCAGGAGCAGCTGTCTTTGCCTTCCGGCTCGGCACAATTTTCATGTTCCTCTGATATGTAGAGATTGTTGATTACCCAATCATTTTTCACCAACCCGCTTATGCCGCCGTACAGCCATTCATGAGGAAGCCCCTCATCTAAAAACTCAACACTCAGCGATAGGTTGTTGAGCAGGCAAAATCCCGTTTCTGCCACATCAGTCATCGAGGTGTAGCCCGCTATGCCTCCGGCATAGAGGTACGCAACATCATCGTCATCATCTGAGCATACAAAAATTTGGGTGTTTTTAGCTGTTGAACTCACAATAACACTGTTGTAATTAGCACCTGCAATGCCTCCCATGTAGTAGTAGAACCGATCATAATAATCAACCCGAGGCATACTGGTCAGGCCGATCCTTCCGCCTGATACCAAAGCTCCGTTTATAACATTCATGCCCTTAGGCGTAGCAGAATCAATGTTTTCTGTAGCATGGCCCACAATACCGCCCGCAAATACGCTGTGTGCAAGAACATCAAGCATTATCTCAGGCTCTATTACAGTCACACTCCGTATTTGACTGCCTCTGACTTCGCCCGCCACAGCACCCGCAGCGACATGGACCACAGAAGGGAGGACAGTGTGTACCCCTCCCGGGATTACCTCAGGTGAATCTAATGTGAGGTTTTGCACAACCCCCCTGTCAATCACCCCGAAAAGACCTGCGCAGTATATCTGGTCGTAGTACTCGCCTTCAACAACAGAATACCCGGTGACCTCCATACCTTGGATTGTGCTATTATTTCCGTTGAAATCAACATTCTGCATATTAACAGGTTGCCATAATCTCCCGCTCAAGTCAAGGTTTCCGGAAAGCTTAACCTCCCAGCCGTCATAAAGGAGTTCATTAATCCTCAATTCATGGGCAAACAATCCGAGTTCAGCTTCACTGGCAATGGTCAATACCTTGCCGGATTCGTTCTTACCCGCGTAATTCCCTGCACGTATGCCGCTGTCTATCCACCGGGAAGCAAGGGGACCTTCGGGCTGACCTGCCAGTTCGCCCGGTATTCTGTAAAGCAGTGAGTTTTCCGCTACATCTTCCCAAGATGGATAACGGTCATCAAAGGGATCTCCTAAATCTTCCTCGTAATACAGTGCAAATGCACAGATAAAGTCGGACTCGCCATTTTCCCATGAAAATGTTAATTCATCGCCTGGCGTAACACCTATGGTTTCTATTGGGTCATTTGTAGGCAAATTGAAGGTTTCTTCTCCGGAAGAAGCCCCAGTTATGGTCAATGCGGCACCCTTCCAATCATCGTCCCCTGTACTGTCCCACAGTTGAACGGTAAGAGCAGTTTTACCTGGGCCTATCGTAAGCGTTGCTGCCATCTCCGCCGCTTTTGCGGAAGGCAGGGCATTGGGCAGCAGGTTCGCAGCCGGAAGCATGGTCAGCAGCATGACTGCTGTGAGTAAAAGCGCGGCGGGTTTTGAAAAACGTTTGCCAGTGAGCATAAGATATTCCTCCTGAAAATTAAATTACGGAAGCCACAGTACCAAATACATAGTTTCCTAACGCAGTGTAACACAGGCATTTACGCCAAACAAGTACCTATGGGAGGTATGCTGTCAATTAATAAAAACTAACGGAAATCTAATTTTTAGTTATTACCAGCCGTTAAAATCTCCAGAATAAACTTTTTCCCCAACAGACATCTAACATGATTTTGGATAGCGGACGTTTTGAGTTGGTTTTCTCTTTGTAATCTCTGACGCTGTTAAGGGCGATTTTACGAACCCCCTTTTACGCTCAATATGTAATCTGCTTTCGCTTTGACAATTGCCCTTGCTGTTTCTTTTTGGCAATACAGGGCATCCGCTACGACAATACAGCCTTCAATCTGCAATAACTCTATCAGGTTACGTA
>Ga0099364_10013650_pt1 | contig 10880 bp, 1 predicted proteins | sample TergutTh196P3_FD_73070 | JGI IMG/M metagenome (GOLD analysis project Ga0099364, IMG submission 73070) | Microcerotermes parvus P3 segment gut microbial communities from Pointe-Noire, Republic of the Congo - Th196 P3 | ecosystem: Host-associated > Arthropoda: Insects > Digestive system > Gut ... | reverse complement strand
GTTCCGGTGTTAGCGTTGTAAGCTACAGAATAAGTAGTAACAGGTGTCCATTTAGCATAGAAGGTTACATTAGCAGAGCCCATTTTATATGTATTACCACTCTGATAAACGGTTCCAGTTCCAGATGAGTTTGTAGTCCAACCAGAAAATGTAGAACCAGATTTCGACAAATTTCCTTGTCCTTTTACCGCAACATTAGCGCCATTAGCGTACCTATTGGAATCAGTCGGTACGCTACCCGTTCCGGTGTTAGCGTTGTAAGCTACAGAATAATAAGTTGTAACAGGCGTCCATTTAGCATATAGGGTTAAACTGGCATTACCTAAATTCTGAGTAGAGCCTGCTGCATAGTTTGTTCCCGTGCCGTTCGCGTTTTTATTCCATCCACCAAAGATGTGATCCTTTTTTGTTAACGGTTCCTTCGAACCCAACGTTGGAAGAACTATAGATTGCCCGGTTGTCCAAGTTTTTGAAGCTGGCGCTACACCGCCGTTATTTCCATTGCCACTAAATGTGACAGTGTAAGTTGCTGCAAACGCTTCATCTACGGCGGAAAAACATAAAGCCAAAGCGATAAAGACAATAAATATAGTTGAAAATCTTTTTTCTTTTCTCATAACAATCTTCTCCTTCTAAGAATTTTTTAAATCGTAAATACAATCAGTACTTAATGCTGTGTTCATAAGTTAGGATGAATACAGGGTATAGGGGTCAGAGCTTAGTGGTTAGTTATTTTGTTTTACTGAACCTAAATCTCTAACCCGTATACCTTATTCCTTTAACAGCAAGCCTAAGAAGTACAAGGCTTTATATCGCTGTTGCGTTCTAAACCATCTTATTTTGGCCTAATACCTTCCGCTTCGTCATACTGCAGCATAATGTCTGCTTCGTCTAACAAAGCGCATGTTACGTACTGCTCATCAGTTGATGATGATAGTTACAGGACTATTAAGGATAGTCCCTAAAATGTTCCTTGCCTTAATCGTAAAATTGTATGTGCCTGCTCTCGTTGGTGTACCGGAAATCACTCCGATGGAAACAGTATTCAATCCTAAGCCAGGTGGCAGACTGCCACTTACAATCGACCATGTTATCGGAAGCGCCATTGTAGGGTAGGGATGAGTGAGTTTACAACTGTAAGATATACCTACATAGCCTATTGGGGGATTTTCTATAGAGCTGACGACAATGCTCATGTCTTTCATGGTGTTACCCGCAGAATTCATCGCTCTAAGCGTAAAGGAGTATGTGCGATCTGCCGCTGCCGTTGTCGGTGTACCGGAAATAATTCCAGTGCTTGGGCTTAAGCTTAATCCTGTCGGCAAACTACCGCTATAGATTGACCAGTTTATCGGAGTTGAACCGGTAGCAGTGAGTTTCTCATTATATGCTTTACCGATTGCGCCGTTTGGTAGGCTTGTCGTGGTGATAGTAGGCAGCGTAAAACTGATTGTGATTTGCATATTTTCTGATTTCGTTCCTGCTTTATTCATCGCTCTGATAGAAAATGAGTATACTTGTCCTGCCGTTGCCGATGTTGGCATGCCGGAAATCAGTCCTGTATTCGGATTTAGTGTCAAACCGGTCGGCAAACTACCGCTATCAATTGACCAGGTTATTGGAGTAGTCCCACTCGCTCCAAGTGTCTGATTGTATGCTGTCCCAACGGCGCCGTTTGGCAGGCTGATTGTTGTGATAGTCGGCGGAATCTCTGATATTGGATTTACCGTCACTAAACAGATATCAGTGAATCCTCCATCGACTGTCCTTACGGTTATAGCCGCAGTCCCTGGCGAAATTCCAATTACTACTCCGGCAGTGCTTACGATTGCTATCGCTGTACTGTTGCTGCTCCACGTCACATTCTTATTTGTTGCATTTGTTGGAGCTACAGAGGCCGTTAGATTATGCATACTACCGATTGCTAAAGACGCTGTCTTTGGCGTAAGAGTTACGCCGGTTACAGGTACTGTTGCAGAATTTACCGTTACCATGCAGGTATCAGTGAATCCTCCATCGGCAGTCCTTACGGTTATAGTCGCAGTCCCTGCTGAAACGCCAGTTACTACTCCGGAAGCGCTTACGGTTGCAACCGCTTCACTGCTACTGCTCCATGTCACATTTTTGTTTGTTGCGTTTGTTGGAGCTACAGAAGCCGTTAGAGGCTGCGTACTACCGATTGCTAAAGACGCTGTCTTTGGCGTAAGAGTTACGCCGGTTACAGGTACTGTTGCAGAATTTACCGTTAACATACAGGTATCAGTGAATCCTCCATCGACTGTCTTTACGGTTATCGTTGCAGTCCCTGCCGAAATACCAGTTACTACTCCGGAAGCGCTTACGGTTGCTACCGCTTCACTGCTGCTGCTCCACGTCACATTTTTATTTATTGCGTTTGTTGGAGCTACGGAGGCTGTTAGAGATTGCGTACTACCGATTGCTAAAGATGCTGTCTTTGGCGTGAGAGTTACACCGGTTACAGGTTCTGTTGATGAGTCCACCGTCACCATGCAGATATCAGTAAATCCTCCATCGACTGTCTTTACGGTTATTGCCGCTGTTCCTTCCGAAACGCCAGTTAATACTCCCGTGGCGCTTACATCAACAATTGCCGGATTACTGCTGCTCCATGTCACAGAAGGGTTATCCGCTATCGAAGGTATAATATTAACTCCGCTAGATAGGTCATAGTCGCTGCCAATCGAAAGAGACAAGGTCATGGGCGATAGCGTTACATGAGTTACTGGAATTCCGACAAGCGCCATTGGATCCCAGACAGCTGCATCAATTTGTCCATCAAGGTCAAAGCTTCCGCCGTCCTTGATCAAGAAGAGCAGTTTGTAGTCGTTATCGGGGAATAAATTACCGGTGAATACATTATTATCCATATCCAGAATGGTAAACTTCTTATCGTTTAAGTCAGCTGCTGTACTCGAATAAGTAAACCAGTCGCCGCTGTCTGCGGAAAGCACTTTCAGAAGCCTCACATTTTCCGGTCTGGATATAAGCCCATGGACCATAAGGTGATTTCCACTGACCTTAAATGCCGCTGCCGCTATATCTCCGGGGTTGTTCAAGACAGCTTCAAAGACTGGAATCGTTATGACTTCCGTATGGTCTACGCCGAGTAGCTTTTCTGCAATTTCTTTCGCTATCCAATCCTCAATAGTTACTACCCCGTATTCATTCAAATGCAGATCATTCGGATTGATGTTCGGCATCATTGCAGATAACATCTCGACTTCCAGTGAAATATCAGAGGGGTCGGCAGGAACGAATATTATTGGTTCCGCCGAAACGACGTTACTGCCGTCAATACTGATTGGAGCGCCCGCAGGAAGTTCAGGTCGCGTCGGAATCATATTTCCAGAATGTGGCGCGCTTACATATACAACACATTCATCGGTGAAACCTCTATCATTTGTCTTTACCGTTATTGTTGCAGTTCCAGCGTTCACTGCCGTCACTGACCCGGAATCGCTGACTATTGCCACTGTCATATTGCTGCTACTCCACGATACGCTACTGTCTGTCGCGTTAGATGGGGTTACTGACGCTCTCAGTGCATACGTCTCTCCTATACTTGATAGTAGTGTTTTAGGAGTTATTGTTACTCCCGTTACTGGTATCGCCGCTGAGTTAACTATTACAGTCGCTACACTAGAAGGTACTGATTCCGCACTTGTCGCGCTAACCACGCAATAGAAATAATATGCTCCCGTCGGTAAGTTTATCGGAATAACGAAGTTGGAGCTTGTCGATCCGCCGATATGCGTGCCGCCCGTATTGTTGTTAATAGTGTTGTAATACCATTGATAGGAAATCGTTCCACTTCCAGTTATGCTTGCGTTAACTGACAAGCTGCCGGTAATACTGCCTGCAATGACCGTTGTAATTGCTTGTGGCTGATCGTCGATAGTGATAACGTTTTCTGTGCCTTTACTCAACAGGCTCCGTAACTGTGGATAATCAGAGCCAGGAACCATTTGCCATACAGTACTAAAGTTCCAGCCGAGTCCCGCATAAGTCGATTGGTCTTTTGCTTGCGTCAGAGAAATGAGTTTGTTCGCATCGTTGACAGCGTTGCCGGAAATGCCGGAAAGCGCAAGGTTGTTTATTTTGACACTATTAGCATTGCTTACCTCTTCCGTACAACCGATGAGATAGCTGCGGACGACTCTTGGATTTTGAGGATTTTCCGCATATATCCGATTGGAGAGAACGACACAATTGGAAATTTGAGCAGACACAATGCTTTCACCAAAAATCCCTCCGGCATATGGACCGGAACGAGTAGTAGGGGAAGAATGAGAGGCGATAACATCTCCTGCGTTATAACAATTTGAAATTGAACCAGCGCCATAGATATAACCACTTATTCCTCCAGCGGCGAAAGAATCTGTAATATTTCCTGTGTTATAGCAGTTTGTTATTGTACCAGGGTTATTTTGAACGCCACAGATACCTCCAGAATGCCCCCCATAAGAAGAAGTCACAGTAGTAGAAACGTCGCCTGTGTTGTAACAGTTGGAAATTATTGCTTCGCTATCGCCGCAGATACCTCCCGCGCGAGGTCTACTTGGAGCAGAAGCAGAAACCTTGCCCGTGTTGTAACAGTTGGAGATAGATTGAGAATTAACGCCACTGATTCCGCCTGCATTAGATTCTGCGCCATAAGAGCCGGAAGAAGAAGCGCGAGAGGAAACATCTCCAGTGTTATAGCAATTTGATATTATTCCACTAAAACCAATAATCCCCCCTACGTATGAAGTAGAATAACTGGAAGACGAAGATGCTGAAGAAGAGGTATTCCCTTTGTTATAACAGTTAGAAACTGAACCGCTGCTATAACCACATATCCCGCCGATATAAGAAGTTGCGCGCGAATAAGAGGAAGATGCGGTAATGTCGCCTATGTTGTAGCAATTATTGATCGAGTCAGAATTACCGCGACTATAGCCACAGATTCCTCCTGCATAAATATTTGCGCCTATATGAGAATCATTTACAATAGTAGTAAGCGTATGGTTTATATCAGTACCTTCCAACCCAACATTTTTAATGACGGCGCCTTCAACATAACCAAACAAACCTATGTAACTATATTTATTATTGCCGGTTATTTTTAGATTTTTGATCACATGACCTTGACCGTCAAAAGTTCCTGTGAAATGCCCTAATAACTTTTGTAATTCATTGCTCCATATAGAATCTCCAATAGGAACCCACTGACCGCCATTAAACCCTGCTAAATCAATGTCGTTCATCAGCACATATGACCCATTCAGGTTATTTCGCGCGTTATACAAATCCTGAGCGGTGTAGATTTTGATGGCGTTTGGATCAGGCGCTTCAATTGGCGCCATGAATTTGCTGACGTCATATAGCGCGGTTATCGTCAGATCTTCGGTGATATTTGAGAAGTCCTTATCCCAGCTCTTGAAAGTGTAACCATTTCTTGAAGGGTTTGGGGGAGTAGTTGCAGCTTTTCCATGTTCAACTTCTTGCGTGTCAAGTATTGTGTTATTCCAATCGACAAAGGTTACTTTATGAAATACTTTTGGCTCGACAGGCAACAGGCTTTGCAATTGTGGATAGTCATAACCTGCTACCATTTGCCATCCGCTACTAAAGTTCCAGCCGAGTCCCGCATATGTCGATTGAGCTTTCGCATCTGTTAGAGAAATGCGTCTTGTTGCGTCATTAATGGCGTTGCCGGAGATGTCGGAAAGCGCTATGTTGTTTTTGATACCACTAACATCCTTCAAATCATCTGTGCAGCCGATGAGGTAACTATATATAAGACTTGGCTTTTGCGTGTTTTCAGCAAATATTCGATCAGAAAGAACGACACAATTTAAAATTTGATTAGGCATAGCGCTATCGCCAAAAATTCCTCCGGCATATGGACCGTATTCAGTGGAAGAATAAGTAGCGAAAACATCCCCTGCATTATAGCTGTTAGAAATTGAGCCGTTGCTATAGTTAACGCCACAAATCCCTCCAGCATGTAAAGAGGAAGTAATATTTCCTGTGTTATAACAATTGTTTATTGTTCCAGGGCTGTATTGAACGCCACAGATACCTCCGGCATCTCCTGCTCGTGAAGGAATAGTAGAAATATCGCCTGTATTATAACAAAAGGAAATTATAGCTTCACTATCGCCGCAGATACCTCCCGCGCGAGCAGGACGACTTGATGAAGAGGAGGAGAAAACATTGCCTGTATTGTAATTGTGGGTGATAGGATTTGAACTAAAATTAGTTCCACAGATTCCCCCCGCATCAGAATAAGAGCCAGAAGTAGCAGTGGTAACTATAGAGGAAACATCCCCAGTGTTATAACAGTATGATATTATGCCACCATAACCGTTGATTCCTCCTGCATGCGAAGAGCTTAAAGACTCAGACGCTGAAGAGGAAATATTACCAGTGTTATAACAGTATGACATTTTATCGCCATAACCGCTGATTCCTCCTACCAAAGAAGACGCGCGCGAAAAAGAAGAAGAAGCGGTAACATTACCTGTGTTATAACAATTATATATTGAACCGCCACCACCACTAATTCCTCCTGCATAAATATTGAAGCTTCGGGTATCATATAAGATAGAAGATAGCGTAACGTTTATGTCAGTTCCTTCCAAACCAACATTTTTAATTACGCCATCAATAATGCCAAACAAACCAACGAAATAATTTTTACTGATTCCGGTTATCTTCAGATTCTTGATCACATGACCTTGACCGTCAAAAGTTCCTAAGAAAGCTCCTATATACTTATCTAATTCATCGCTCCATACGGAATCTCCAATAGGAACCCACTGACCGCCATTGAACCCTGCCAGATCAATGTCATTCATCAGCACATATGATCCATTCAGGTTGTTTCGCACATTATACAAATCTTGAGCGGTGTAGATTTTGATGGCGTTTGGATCAGGCGCTTCAATTGGCGCCAGAAACTTTCTGGCTTCTTGTGGGTCGGTTGACGTAAATCGAGCTTCTAAATCGCGATCTGCAGTAGCTGTAAATGTATATGTTTCCTTAGCTTCAGAGATGCGAGTCTTGTTTTCATACCAACCGCTAAAATTATAATTTTTCTCTGGCGCCGCTATTAGCGTAACAGAATCATTAGTAGATACATAGCTTGACATGCTGTCGAATGCTGTTGCAGCGTTTGAATTACTACCAGACGCATAACCTGATACTTTTCCGCCCTCATTCGCTGTGGCAGTTATCGTATGACCACTGTCCAGCGTGATGGAAAAGGCGCTGTTTATTGGAATCTTTTTAATAGCTTCAACGAGTCCTATGACTTCTGAAGTTATGCGACGACCAATACTGACTTTGTTGTCTCTATTATTGTCTTTCCAACCATTCCTTACAAAGATTGCCGAAGCCAAGTTAGAGGTTTGATCATATATTGGTCCCCCACTTTGTCCGTCAGAAGTGTGTATGTCATATCTATGTAAGTATGTCCCCTCAGCTTCAGTAAAATTACCTGAATGAGTCCACATAGTAGCAAATTCTTTCTCTCCTGGATAACCAGTTATAGTCATATTTGTTGGATTAGATGTGTTCATACCAAACCAGCCATCTGAGATTGATTCATCGAATACTAGAATAGCAAAATCAGATTCGTTATCTTCACTATCCCTTTCATAAAACTCTTCAGGTATATAAACTGCTTTCGGATATTTTATTGTTTCTTCTTCGCTATTTCTCCCCAAATATACAATGACTTTAGTTGGAAAAGATAATCCTCCAGTAGAACGACTAAAATTGTGTCCCGCACTTAACATAATTCTATCTGATACCATAAAGCCTGTTGCAAATCCCTTCATATTACCTATGATATTCTCAGTATAGATATGGACAATAGCGGAAAAAGGTTCATCAGTTGTATTTTTCACTTTCCCCCTAAGATCATTAGGATTAGTACTTATCTCAAGTTCAGGGCTACGCGGTTTCTTGAATCCAGATAACGTAAAAGATTTGTTTAACTCTATCGGTATATCATCAGTAGCATTATTATCTATTCCACCATCCGCATTGAACCCAAATTTTCGCATAGTTATTTTTTCTATCGAATTTGTTGACGTGTCAACCTTAATTTCGAAGTTCCATGTGTAAGGAGTACCGACAGCTGTACCATTAGCAATCGTAGCTCTTAACTTTGCCGTTCCCGTTGCAGTTGCGTTGAAGCTGTTGCCGTTAGTGATGTTTGCGCCTGTTGTATTCGCGTTCACTACACTCCATGTAATTGTCTGGTTAGTTGCGTTGTACGGGTTTACCGTACCACTCAGGAGCAATGGTGTTCCAACAGTTGCTTTAGTCGGGAGATTTGTGATGCCCGTCACTGGAACAAATAATGTGCCTGGCGCTGTTCTTTGAGATGCTTTATTGCTGGGGTCTGATATGCCATCTTTGTTCTGTGCCCTTACATAGAATGTATAATCTCTATTCGACGTGAGATTCGACACTGTGTATGAAGTGTTTCTTGTACTGTAAGTTGTGACAGCAGAGTCTTCACGAAAAATAATATAATCGATTGGCGTTGCGCCAGTTGATGCATTCCAAGCAAGCGATACGCTGGTATCAGTGTAACTCGTTACTCTTAGGTTTGATGGCGGTGACGGGCGATTACTAGTCCAATTGGCTGTAACCGTTACTGCTCGAGGGGGCATCGTAAAGTATGTCGTAGCGCTGTTAGCGTTGTTAAATGATACTCCGCTTGTTGAAGTAGTCCAGTTATTGAAAGTGTATCCATTACGGTTACCTGCCCTGATTGTGACTCTATCTCCCTCATTGTAGTAGCCTGCGCCACTATTCGAGTCATAGCTACCATTGACTGTCACTCGGTAGGTCTGTAATTCTCTGGTACTAAAATACACTATTGTCCAATTTCCATCATCATTACCGTTTTTCGAAACGCCAAGACCAAGCTTATATCTTCGACCAGGCTGCAATATATTGCGGAAATCGTATGCACTTATATTCCAGGCAATTGGAAATCGTTCTAACCGTCTCGACCCATCATAAACTATCGGACCGCTTTCGCCGAGCGGAGGTGAAACATCACGGAGCGAAAGCAGGTAAGTGTTTAGAGGACTTGCAGGTTGGACGATATTCCAAGATATACTCAAAAGGCTATGATCAATTACTTGACCAGAGGTCGGTCGATTAACCACAGGTCCTGCCGCCAATGCGTCACCTATGGCAGACAAACATAAAACTAAGGCGATAAAAACAATAAATATAGTTGAAAAAAGCTTCTCTTTTCTCATAACAATCTTCTCCTTCAAAGAATTTTCTAAGTTGTAAATACCAATCAATACTTAATGCTGTGTTCATAAGGTGATATGAATACTGGGTATAAGGGTCAAAGTTTTGGGTTAGTTTTCCTTTGTTTTACTGGACCTAAATCTTTAACCCTTATACCTTATTCTTTCAATTGCAAGCCCAAGAAACACAAGGCTTTACATCACGCTGTTTTCAAAATTATCTATACTACAGCTTAATGACTTCCGCTTTGTCGTATTTACGGCATGTCGTCTTCCTCCGGTAAAGCATATGTGATGTATCTATAGTCAGAGTCGATGGTTATACTTAACCTTATCGGAGTACTTACTGTGCTACTCATTGCTATGACCGAAAAGCTAAACGTGCCTGCTGTCGTTGGCGTACCGGAAATCAATCCGGAGGAACTCAATTTCAATCCAGACGGCAGAGCGCCGCTGGAATACCAATATATTGGACGTGGCATGTTCGATGATGGCTGGAGTTGATAACTGTAGGGGACCCCAACTCTGCCTCTCGGCGGAGAGGGAATTAGTGGGGGAATTGTTATTGGGTTGTTGACGACGATAATCAGGCTTTTAGTATCAATTCCCGCAGAATTCGTCGCTCTGACTGTGAAAGAGAACGTACGCCCCGCCGTTGCCGCTGTCGGGATGCCGGAAATCACTCCGTTCGACGAGCCTAAAACCAAACCGGTTGGTAAACTGCCGCTTATGATTGACCAAGTTATCGGAGTCGTTCCGTTCGCGCTAAGTGTTTGATTGTAAGTTACGCTAATATTACCGTTTGGCAGGCTGGTCGTGGTGATAGTCGGCGGAAGCGCTATTGAACTGATAGCGATATTCATGGGCTTTGAGTCTGTTCCCGCAGAATTCGTCGCTCTTACTGTAAAAGAGAACATGCGCCCCGCCGTAGCCGCTGACGGGATACCGGAAATCATTCCGGTCGCCGAGCTTAAAACCAAACCGGTCGGTAAACTGCCGTTCATGATTGACCAAGTTATCGGAGTCGTTCCGCTCGCTCTAAGCGTTTGATTGTAAGCTCTTCCTGCGGCGCCGCTTGGTAGACTGGTAGTGGTAATCTTTGGTTTGTCCCCAATTATGGAATTCACTGTTACCAAACAGTTATCAGTGAATCCACCATCGGCTGTCCTTACGGTTATCGTTGCAGTCCCTGCCGAAACGCCAGTTACTACTCCGGAAGCGCTTACGGTTGCTACCGCTTCACTACTGCTGCTCCATGTCACATTTTTGTTTGTTGCGTTCGATGGAGCTACAGAGAACGTCAGAGGCTGCGTACTACCGATTGCTAAAGACGCTGTCTTTGGCGTAAGAGTTACGCCGGTTACATGGTCTGTTGCAGAGTCCACCGTCACCATGCAGATATCAGTAAATCCTCCATCGACTGTCTTTACGGTTATTGCCGCTGTTCCTTCCGAAACGCCAGTTAATACTCCTGTGGCGCTTACATCAACAATTGCCGGATTACTGCTGCTCCATGTCACAGAAGGGTTATCCGCTATCGAAGGTATAATATTAACTCCGCTAGATAGGTCATAGTCGCTGCCAATCGAAAGA
>Ga0099364_10013649_pt1 | contig 10880 bp, 8 predicted proteins | sample TergutTh196P3_FD_73070 | JGI IMG/M metagenome (GOLD analysis project Ga0099364, IMG submission 73070) | Microcerotermes parvus P3 segment gut microbial communities from Pointe-Noire, Republic of the Congo - Th196 P3 | ecosystem: Host-associated > Arthropoda: Insects > Digestive system > Gut ... | reverse complement strand
AATGCGACTGTGGTTGCCGGGAAGTCGCCGCGATCTGTTACGGGGCGTTGGATACGCCTTATCAGTGCATGGCAAAAAACATATAAACGGCGGGGAGATAGAACATGGTGGAGTATTTCAAGGGGTGATTGGTGATTGCTATGAGTGTCGATATAAGTAAGCTGATTGCAAAGGGTGAAGGCATTGATATTGAGTTTAAGGAATGTAAAAATAAACTCACTAACGATGTGTATGAAAGCGTCTGCGCTTTTCTGAATAGAATAGGTGGCCATATTATCCTCGGCGTTGACAATAACGGTGAGATTATAGGCGTTGAACCATCCGTAACGGCACAAATTAAACATGATTTTGTAACCGCCATAAACAACCCGAATAAAATCTCGCCGGTGATTTATACAAACATAATAGAATATGTAATCAATGGTCAAACTGTTCTTTATATACCTATTCCAAACAGTTCGCAAGTCCACCGGTTGAGCGGCAGGATTTTTGACCGCAACGAGGACGCCGACATTGACATTACCGACAGTACGATACTCGTAGCCGATCTGTATAATCGAAAAAACAGCATCAATACTGAAATCAGGGTGTTCCCGCATATCTCTTTAAGCGACATCGAATCTCACCGAATCGAACGCATAAAAAGCATGGCTAAATCACGACGGGGAAATATGCCTCATCCCTGGGATTCTCTCGGCGACTTGGAAGTTTTGAAAAGCGCGAATCTCTATGGCAAAGACCCGACTACAGAAAAAGAAGGTATGAACCTTGCCGGGATTCTTCTGTTGGGCAGCGAGCAGCTTATTATCTCCGTGCTGCCGCACCATAAGACAGACGCTATCGTGCGCATCAGAGACATCGACCGTTACGACGACCGTGATGTAATCAGCGTGAATCTGGTAGAGAGTTTTGACAGGCTGGTGGCTTTTATCGAGAAGCATTTGGACGATCCGTTTTATCTTGAAGGCAATCAGCGCGTCAGTATACGAAATAAGATTTTTCGTGAGGTTTGCTCGAATCTCTTGATTCACCGTGAATTTTCAAATGCTTTTCCCGCAAAACTTATCATTGACCGCAAAGGTGTACGCACAGAGAACTCAAACCGTCCTAACGGGTTTGGAGAGATAGACCCCGATGATTTTTCACCATTCCCAAAGAACCCGATCACCTCAAGATTCTTTCGGGAAATCGGATTGGCTGATGAACTCGGTTCAGGCGTCAGGAACATCAGCAAGTATATGGAATTCTACTCAGACGGAAAGCCTCAATTCGTCGAGGGAAATGTTTTCAAACTGACGCTTCCTTTGCAAGTGCGAACCAGTGACCAAGCTACTGACCAAGCTGCTGACCAAGCTACTGACCAAGCTGCTGACCAAGCTACTGACCAAGCTACTGACCAAGCTACTGACCAAGCTACTGACCAAGCTATTCAAAAGATTCTGGTATTTTGCAAGACTCCGAGAAGCATGAAAGAGATTCAAGACTTTGCAGGATATAAACACAGAACACATTTTGCAAAGAACATACTGAATCCCCTCATTAGCATCGGCCGGCTTGCACTGACCATACCCGAAACACCGAAACACCAAAATCAAAAATATGTTACAACGAACCAACAGAGTTCGTAGCGGAAAACCGATACAACCGCCTTGCGCAAGTCAAAAAGGCAAAACAGCGGCAACCTGATATTTCTACGATATTTGAATGAATTACGTCCAGGCGTCCCTTCAGTACGCCTGGACGCAACGTCCTTACTCAATAAGCTTGAAGCTTATTCCTACTGTAGCCGGCTGATCAACCGGTTCGCCGTCGAGCGTCGCCGGACTGAAACGCCAGTCGCTCATAACGGTATAAATGGCTGCTTCGTCCAGCCCATACCCCAGCCCTTGCAATAACTCGACATTACCGACCGTGCCGTCCTTTTTTACCGTTATCGAAAGGAGTACAATGCCTTCCACCTTTGCTTCACGAGCTTCTTTCGTATAATCAGGTTTGGGCGATGACAACACTGCGGGACGCTGGATAACGCCGGTTTCCGATGGTGTTTCTTCCAGTTTCGGGGCTGCCGTACCAGCTTTGCTCATCGTGAAATTAACACGGACTTCGGCAATTACAGGAACCGGCGATCCATTAAGGAGCGTCGGGCTGTAACGCCATTGACGAACCGCCTCCACGGCAGCCATTATAAGCTCCTCATGATGTCCATCTAATACATTGATATTTACGACATTACCTTCTTCATCTATTGTTACTTCAAGTATGACCTCGCCGGTTATGCGCTCTGCTCTCGCGGACTGAGGGTAGGCGGGAGGTACGCTGTGAATCAAACGCGCCGAAGCGTCGGCGCCCCCGATTCTCACGGGTACTTGTGGCTCCCGCGATGGATCGGATCCCCCGGCGGCGTCCGTCCATACTTTAACGGACGGCTGCTGTTCCCGCGACGGGTTGGCTTCTTCGAGCAATGCGGCGCTTTGTTCGCCCGATTGGGACAACAATGACCGCGGCTCAGTGAGAAGCCCGATTGACAAAACAGCCAATAACGCGGCAAACGCGATGATTTCGCGGCGTGCCGGACGCCTGAATTTCTTAATCATGATAAGTCTCCTTTTCAATTGATCTTTGTCTTCGAGGATGCCCGCTATGGCGGGCAGACGGTGTACGTGGTTAAAGCGTTCCAACATTCCGATAAGGACGTCGCCGTAGTGACGGCGTTCCTCGTCAGGAACGCGGGAAAGAACCTGTTCGTCACATGCCAGTTCACGGTCGGAGCGCATCCGGCCGAAAGCCCACCATACCAGAGGGTTAAACCAATGTAGCGATTGCAGAAAGGCCATGAGCCAGCCTGTCAGTATGTCGCAGCGTTTCAGATGCGCGAGTTCGTGAAGCATAATGTAGCGCAGACGCTCAAACGGCAGATCGCGCACAAGGTCGGCGGGAAGCAGGACGCGCGGTCTGATGAATCCAAACAGAATCGGGCTTTTTACGCGGTCGGTGACAATCAGGCCAACCACTGTTTGTACCCGCATCGACCGGCGGCACTCTTCGAATAACTCCAAAAGCGCCTGGTCGGTAACGAAAGGAAGCCGCCGTACCGTATTCCATAGACGCAGATTGCCGATAATGATGCCGCATAACAGAGATAGCGCCCCAGCCAGCCAGCCGACCGCAAGAAGCGTTCGCGGCGTAAACCATGAGGAAAAGCCCTCGTTTTCGGCGATTGACGGCGCCGAGGCCGCAAAACCGTCAGTGATCACAGAAACGGATATTTGTTCCGCGCCCATATCCTGATTTTTGGAGAACATCTCCTGTATCCAACCGTGCGACGCAAGATTCCAGAGGCTTAAACTCGATTCAGGCCCCGATGGAATGACAAGCCGCAGCAGCAGTACTACCCAGAGCGCGTAACTCCATTTCGCCGATAACGTCCGGCGCATCAGCGTCTGCGCCAGAACGATGACGGCAATGACGGCGACGGCGTACAACGACGCCTGCGCCACCCACGCAAAGATTACGTCAAGATTCATCAGTGTCGTATCCATGTCAAAATCTCCGATCCGGTCAAACATTACGTTTAGCGCGTTTGCCCGGCGCGTCGGGCGTTTCCCGCAAACCGTCCGGCGACTCTCCGTCCAGAATCGCCTTCAATTCGGCGATTTCATCCGCTGAAAGCCTGCGTTGTTTGATGAACGCCGCAACCATCGCCCCGGCCGCGCCGTTAAATACACGCTCAACGAACGACCGGGTGTAGGCGGCAATACATTCGTCCTTGTCTATAAGCGGGAAATAGTGGTACTCCCGCCCAACGTTTTCGTAGCCGAGTACCTTCTTTGTCACCAGTCGATTGATAAGCGTCCTGACCGTACGCGGACTCCAACCGTTGCAGTCGGCCAGAATCCGTACGATTTCATTGGCGGTCTGCGGCGAACGCCGCCACAGCTCCTGGCAAACCTGCCATTCCGCCTCGGATATTCTTTGAGATTTACCCATATGAAACTCCCCTTTGTATTACATGAGTGATTACAGTATTACGCATGTGATAATGTGTCAAGAAAAAATATTAAATAAATGCGAAACCGTTACGATAGTTGTCGCCGCGCGCGAAAAAAAGAAAACGGATCAGCATGTTATGATAGTATGTTTAATTTTGCCGAGGGAGCGTAACGCGGAGTCCGGGGTTTTTAGAGGTTGCCTGATATGGAAAAAATTACCGATTGGAACGCGCTCTGGAAAGAGCTGGTTGATCTCAGGTCTGCTGATCGCCAAAAACGGCAGGATTACGGCGAAGGAAAAGATCCCAAAGATCCCAAAGATCCCAAAGATCCATGGACGAATCGCGCGCGCAGGTTTCACGAGGGCGTCCGCGAACGGTGGCAGCAGCAGGACTCCAGCCGTGATTTCATTCTTTCGCGGGTCGATGCCGGTTCTACATTTCTGGATATAGGCGCGGGTACCGGCGCCTGGTCGATGCTGCTGGCGCGGCATGTCCGGCGGGTTACGGCCGTCGATCCGTCCGAATCAATGCTTTCCGTTCTGCGCGAAAACATGGCCGCGGAAAATGTCGCCAATGTCTCCGTCATACAGGGCGCCTGGCCGGATGTAGACGTGGAACCGCACGATTTTTCCCTGTGTTCGCACGCCATGTACGGATGCCCGGATATTGCCGCGTTCATTCGCGGCATGGAGAAACACACCCGGCGAACCTGCTTTATGCTGCTTCGCGCGCCCGCCCGCGACTGTATTCAGGCCGAAGCCGCGCGGCATTTATGGGGACAGCCGTTTGACAGCCCGAATTTCGCAATCGCTTACAACGTATTGATTCAGATGGGCGTCTACGCAAACGTCCTGATGGAAAATACAGGCTACTGGAAGCCGCGCGTCAGCCCCGATATTGAGGCGGCGCTTGAAAGACTGAAACGGGAGCTGTACCTTGCCGATGTTTATGAACACGACGAATTTCTTATTGATCTGCTCCGCCGGAGACTTTCGCCGCAGTCCGGCGTTTACGTCTGGCCGCGGGAAGTCTGTTCGGCGCTGGTTTACTGGGAACCCTGGCACTCTATTCTACGGTAACGCTTTTGGCCAGATTCCGCGGCTTATCAATATCCAGCCCCTTATTGGCGGCCATATAATAACTGAACAACTGTAAAACAATAACCGACAGCGACGGCGAAAAAAGTTCGAAAATCTCCGGCAGACCGATAAAGGAAAGCTTATCATCCGGCGCGGGAACCGGACAGTTGCCGATAAGCAGCACTTTCGCGCCCCGGCTTATAACCTGCTCCACGTTGCTCATAATTTTACCGTATAGCCGTTCGCAGTTTGAGATGGCGACGACCAGCGTACCCTCTTCAATAAGAGAAATCGTGCCGTGCTTTAATTCACCTCCCGCGTATGCTTCGGAATGAATGTAGGATATTTCCTTGAGTTTAAGCGAGCCTTCCAGCGCGCTGGCATAATCAATGTTCCTGCCGATAAAAAAGATACTTTTATAACCGACGCATGTGGACGCGTATTTCTGGATGGAATCCACCTGCTTCAGTATGTCGGCCGCTTTTTCCGGCAAACTCCTTATTTCCGATATCAGCTCCAGTTCCGTTTCTTCCGTCAGTTTTCCGAGCTTAACGGCAAAACGGATGGCTAAAAAGTATAATAAAATGAGTTGCGCTGAAAAGGCTTTTGTCGTTGCCACGGCGATTTCGGGACCGGCGGTTGTATATATACAATAATCCGCTTCTTTTGCTATGGTGCTTCCGACCACGTTTACGATTGACAACGTGGCGGATCTTTTGGATTTTGCTTCCCGCATGGCGGCTATCGTATCCGCGGTTTCGCCGGATTGACTGACTAAAACAACAAGCGATTTTTCGTCAATAATGGCGTCTTTATACCGAAACTCGCTGGCAAGCTCCACTTCAACCGGTATTCTGCACAGGCGCTCAAATAAATTCTTCGCAACGACGCCGGCATTATATGCGGAACCGCAGGCGGTTATTACAATCTTATCGAATCTTGAAAAGTCAAGACTGTCGATCACATTTTTATTGATCCCGTTGTTCGCCACGGATTGAATGGTATCTGCCAGTACCCTGGGCTGCTCCATTATTTCCTTGAGCATAAAATGCGGATAACCGCCCTTTTCAGCGCTGTCAAAACTCCATGAAATAGTTTCCGGCGTTTTTGAGATACGTTCTTTATCAATATTCAAAAATTGCACGGATTTTTCTTTTAGTATGGCTATTTCTTTATCGTTAAGATAATAAACGCTGTTCGTGTGTTTTAAGACGGCGGGCGCGTCGGATGCGATAAATTGACCGTTGGCGGATACCCCGACAATCAATGGATTGTCCTTTTTAATTGCAATAAGCGCTTCTGGCTCGTCAAGGCACATAAAACCCAAAGCATAAGAACCTTCCAACCTGTTTACTACTTTTATGACAGTCTCTATTATGTCGCCTTTGTAGTAATATTCCGCCAGTTGAGCGATTACTTCGCTGTCTGTTTCAGACACAAATCGTATGCCTTTTGCCGTCAATTCCTCGCGGAGCTGTTTGTAATTTTCAATAATTCCGTTATGAACAACCGCTATTTTACTCTGATGTCCCAGATGAGGATGGGAGTTTACATTTGACGGCTCGCCGTGAGTTGCCCACCTGGTATGCCCGATGCCGATATAACCGGTTATAGGATTTTGGCCGATTTCATTTTCCAATACGGACAATCTGCCCTTTCTTTTTACAACCTCAAAACCTTCGCCGGTGTAAACGGCAAGTCCCGCCGAATCGTATCCTCGATATTCCAGCTTTTTCAGTCCCTCAATAATAATGGGGACTGCGTTTTTACTTCCCACATAACCAATGATACCGCACATAATGTCCTTCCTTATTAAATGTTCGATTTTCCTTTGTGCGATATCATAACACAACCTGCATAATAAGCAATATCAATTATTATAATAACTGCAATAAGTAACGCTAATTATAACATGATAATATAACAACCGCTAAAAGACTTTCCTGCTTGATTTTTGCCTCATCTAACGAATATGTAAAGTCGTCATCTCCCGTTACATAAAGCCCTACCGGCTTCGCAGGGGGGAAGGTTACGGTAAATGTCGCGGAAATTGGGCTTTAAATATGTCCGTTTACGGGATATTATGTTAATTCAGTTTTCAGAAGGGATACATTTGATGAGCATGCCTGTGAAAAGAACAAAAATAGTCGCAACAATCGGTCCGGCCTCGGATAATCCTGGAACAATCCTCGCGCTTATTAAAGCCGGCGCCAACGTTTTCCGTCTCAATTTTTCTCACTCGGATCCTAACGCCGCTCGGGCAACCGTCGAGCGTATTTGCGAAGCCCGTGATTCGGCGCAACGGCCGGTGGCAATTATGGCTGATATAAAAGGCCCCGCCGTCCGCATGTATGGCTATGCGCAGAAACTGCCGCTTGCCGCCGGCGATGAATTGCTCATCGAATCGCGCCCGCCGGAAGGCATCGAAGACCTTGTTTCCACCGAGCCGAATCTTGTGTATACGAATCTGCCTGAAATAGATACTCTTTGCGTGATTGGTCAGAAGGTGCTTTTGATGGACGGCAATATTTCGGGCGAAGTCACGGCGAAAGCGGAAAATCGTATTACCGTTTGCATAGGCAATGCGGCGGAACTGCGGCCGAAAGCACACCTGACCATCCCGAATGTCGATTATCCGATCCCGTTTCTTTCCGACAAGGATATCAGGGATATCACCTTTGCCGTCGAAAATGACGTTGAATACCTTGCGCTTTCATTTGTGCGCAGCTCGACTGATATCGAAGAGGTACGCCGCCTGGTTTTGCGTACAAAAACCCGCCTGGGCCGGCGCTCAACGCCAAAAATCATCGCGAAGATCGAAAGCGCGAAAGGACTGGCCGCGGCGGACGAGGTAATTTCGGCTGCGGATGGAATCATGGTGGCTCGCGGCGACATGGGCGTGGAAATCGCCATTGAAGCCGTGCCAATAGCCCAGAAAAAACTGATACGCTCCAGTTCTCTCGCCGCCAAGCCGGTCATAACCGCAACGCAGATGCTCGAATCAATGATGGAATCGCCGATTCCGACCCGTGCCGAGGCAAGCGACGTCGCCAACGCCTGTTTTGATTCGACGAGCGTCGTCATGCTTTCAGGCGAGACCGCTATCGGACGGTTTCCCGTCAAAGTCGTGGAAACAATGTGCGACATTATAAAAGCCGTCGAAGCCGAGTTTGATTACGAAGGCTTTCACGCCAATACGCCCGAATATGCCCGCAGTTGCGAACTGGCGGCGGTGGTTTCCTATAACGCGCTCTCAATAGCCTACGAGATCAACGCCGCCGGCATTATCGTGATTACCGAAACCGGCCGCGCGGCGCAGCTTATTTCGCGCCTTCGGCCGCGGATGCCGATACTGGCTTTTACGAGATATCAGGCCGTCTACCATCAGTTGGCGATGAACTGGGGAGTCTGTCCCTTCCTGTTTGAAGATTCAGCGGTAAGTCTTGATGCCCTGGTTATGGAAACACTTGAACGTTGTAGACAGACAGACGCGCTCAAAAAGGGCGATGCCGTGGTTATTGTCGCCGGGCTTCCTCTTTTGCGCAAGGGCGCCACTAACATGATCCGTATAGAAACTGTTTAGGTTGCCAGAGGACGGTACATGCACCTGACGCTGCACCTTACCGCGCGCTGCAATCTCGCCTGTCGTTATTGCTACGTCTCGCAGTATCCGGATGATATGTCCATGGATACCGCTCGCGCCGCGGTCGATATGGCGGTCGAAGAAAATCATCGGAAGAATCCGGGAAAAAGCCTGGGCGTCGTATTCTTCGGCGGAGAACCGCTGCTATGCCGGGAACGCGTCATTGAGATCATCCGCTATTGCGACGATATCGAAAAACGGACAGGACAACTGTTTTATTTCAAAATCACCACCAACGGGCTTTTGCTGGACGAGGAGTTTTTGACTGCTCCGGAGACATCCGCCGTTTTTGTCGCGCTCAGTCATGACGGCGTCCGCGCGGCGCATGACGCCAAACGGGTTGACGCTTCCGGCGGCGGTTCATTCGAAAGACTGACGGAGATAATTCCGCTCCTGCTCAGGCACAAACCCTACGCCCCGGTGTTGACGGTCATTACGCCGGAGACGGTGCGCTATTATGCCGAATCCATTGATTTTCTTTTCAACCAGGGTTTTCGTTACCTCATCTGCTCGCCGGACTACAGCTCCGCGTGGAACGCCGGAGCTGTGAAGGAAATGGGACGCCAATACAGGAAAATCGCCGACTGGTATTACGCCAGGACTCTGGCGGAAGAGAAATTTTATTTCAGTCCGTTTGAAGTCAAGATCGCCTCACATGTATTCCCGGGCAGTTGCCGGCAGGATCGATGCGAAATAGGACTGAGGCAGATTTCTGTAGGTCCGGATGGGCGGCTCTTTCCCTGTGTGCAGTTCGTAGGAGACGATAACTACGTCATCGGCAGCGTCGGGGCGGGATGCCGGGAACGCGGAATTGACGAAGCCGCGCGCGACCGGCTCTACCTGCGCAACGCCGCCGAGAAGGAAAGCTGCCGTGACTGCGCCGTGCGCGAGCGCTGCAACCACTTCTGCGGCTGTCTGAACCGGCAGGCCACCGGTTCCATCGACGAGGTCGCCCCGATGCTGTGCGCCCATGAGCGAACGGTTCTGCCGATAGCCGATCATCTGGCTGAACGCCTTTTTAAAAAACGCAATCCGCTTTTCATCCAAAAGCATTACAATGATCTTTTCCCGGTGCTTTCGATGGTTGAGGATTGGGCCAGTCCTATACGGATAAAGGAAAGTTTATGAAGATAACTCCCGTAAAGCGATACAGTACGCCGAATTTTCCGATTCGCGAGGTGCTGCAAAAACATCCGGAACTGCTCAGGCTGGTTCCAAAGCGCTGGGCAAATTCGCCGCTGGTTCTCTCCGCGCTGGCCTTCGCCTGCCTGATACTTACCTCCCGCGCCGAGGCCGCCGAAGCCTTCTGGGATGAAGCGGAATTTGATGAAGCGTCTGTTGAGCAGACTGAAACCCTGCGCGATGCACCCGCATATTTGCCTGTCGCCGGAAGCAGCGCCGTTCCCGCGGCAAATACTGAAAACCGGCACATTGCCCCTATATTCCAGCACGGTTTGGGACGAGGATCATTCGGATGTATGTCAGCGGCATCACCCGTATTTTTGACGGAAGACGAAGCCAGAAAGGCTATACAGGAGGAAGCCGCTTCCGCCGGTATCCGTTTTGAACCTGATGTCAAAACTCTTGAAGCGGTGGAGATGCCACTGGCTGTTACCATTGGATCTGAAGCTCGCGATTCAGATCTTCGAACAGGCGCGGCCAGAATACGGACGCATAGTAACCGGCTGGTTCTGGACGGCACTGACCGGCTACGCAATATTTCATTTGAGTTTGTTTCACACCAGGATCATCACAACTGGGATTTTCGTTACTATTACAATCTCTTGGAGATCAGTGATATCCTCTACACCGCCGAAGCGTTGCGTAATGGCCTGACCAAAATAGATAATACCGGCGTGGTCGGCGTTTTTTACGACCCCGTCCATTACGCATCGTCGCGAACAAATAGATCATCCGTGGCCGCCGCTCGTAAGGCCTCTATAAATGAACTTAAAAAACAGGTGCGTGATTTCATCGCCTGGCTGAAAGCGGAAGGCATCATCTGATGGCAGCCTTTAAGCGGGAACAAATGGCAAGCTCCGAAAACCCCAAACTCTGCGTTAAGCGACCGATCCAAAATGCTCATTTACCTCGCGTAAACTCCGCTTTTGGATCGGTTGCAAGCCTTGATTTTGGAGTTTTCAGAGGTTGCCAAATGATAGTTGGG
>Ga0099364_10013648_pt1 | contig 10881 bp, 10 predicted proteins | sample TergutTh196P3_FD_73070 | JGI IMG/M metagenome (GOLD analysis project Ga0099364, IMG submission 73070) | Microcerotermes parvus P3 segment gut microbial communities from Pointe-Noire, Republic of the Congo - Th196 P3 | ecosystem: Host-associated > Arthropoda: Insects > Digestive system > Gut ... | reverse complement strand
ACTACCATACATTGATGACGGCAATATTTAACCTCCGTCAGACAATAGCCTTAGATTCGGTAACATTAAGCTAACGGCGTTGAAAAAGCAATGCGCCGCGTTCCTTCGGGGGCGCGGCGCGTTGGTTCGGTGATATTGTTCCGGCTGTGTTATGCGAAGATGCCGCCTTACATCAGCCTCACGTATATCTCTGTGCCTTTCAAATTCGGTTGACGTTCATCGGCCCAATCCACCGCGCGGCGTCCTTCGTCGTCCCGTATTCTTATGTCGGCGCCGGCGTCGAGCAGCATTGAGATGACTGAATAAATTCCTCCGCGACGATTGAGCATTGCCCACATCAATGCTGTTTGACCTATATTAGTTCTCGCGTTAACGTCAAATCCGGCTTTCAGCAAATAAGACACAAACTCGCTGTTTCCGCCCCACGCCGCATACATTAACATTGTAGCGCCTAAATTATTTTTCGCGTTCACGTCCGCGCCGGCTTCCAGCAAGGCGGATATGATCTCGCTATTTCCGCCCCCCGCCGCCTCCATTAACGCTGTACTGCCATAATAATCTTTTGCGTTCACGTCCGCGCCGGCACTTAAAAGAGCGTAAACTGCCTTTGGCGCGCTACGCGCTGAATAAATCAATAATGAAGTCTCAAGACCCGACCCCTCCCTATACACTTCAAACATCTTGTTGATGTCAAGGCCGTTTTTAACGGCTTCCCTCAAATCCACTGCTTCGCCGGTTTCCAAAAGTTCTACCAATTCCCAAAGTTTCTCATTGAACCATTGTATCTCGTCTTGCGTTAACGATCTGCCCTGCGGCACGCTCGGCGCGGCGGCTGACGGGGTCTGGGCGGTTGCGGGCGCGGTTTCTCCCAATCGCGCAAGGGCCGTTCTCGCGGCGTCGTTACCCTGCCCGGCTGCAAGGCGATATAATCTAATTGCCTCGTCCCTGTCCCGGCCGACTCCATGCCCATACTCGTACATCGTGGCGAGGCTGGTTTGCGCCGGGGCGTATCCCTGGTTCGCGGCCTTGCGGAAATAAGCGGCTGCTTCGTCATTGTTTTCCGCGACGGACTGGCCGTTATAGTACATCAAGCCGACGTGATACTGAGCGTCGGCGTGGCCTTCCTCGGCGGCGGCGTAGAAATAGGGAAACGCCTTCGCGTAGTCCTTCGCCGCATAAGCGGCCCTGGCTTCGGCGAGAAGCGTCCTGAGGTCGCCGGTGGGGAGGCTGGCCGGGGCCGACGGCGCGGCGGCGGGCGTTGGAGCGGGCGCAGGGGCGGGAGTGGCCGCCTGTTGTGGTACGGAAGCAGTAACAGGCGCGTCATCCCAGTTGTGAATGCCGAGTTTGGCAAGGTTTCCTCGCGCCGTTTCGTTCCCCTGCCGGGCCGCCATTTTGTAGTACTCTATCGCCCTGGATTCGTCCTTGGTAACGCCTCGTCCAAGCTGGTACATCACGCCGAGGTTGTTTTGCGCCATAGATTCGCCCTGTTCTGCGGCTTTCCGATACCAAGCGACGGCTTGTGCGTCGTCCTTATTAACGCCTCGTCCATAATCGTACATCACGCCGAGGTTGTATTGCGCACTTGCGAATCCCTGTTCTGCGGCTTTCCGATACCAAGCGACGGCTTGCGCGTCGTCCTGCGTAACGCCTCGTCCATTCCGATACATCCAACCGAGGTCGTTTTGCGCCACGGCGAGTCCCTGTTCCGCGGCTTTTCGATACCAAGCGACGGCCTGCGCGTCGTCATTATTAACGCCTCGTCCAAGCTGGTACATCACGCCGAGGTAGTATTGCGCTTCGGGGTGTCCGGCTTCGGCGGCTTTGGTTAAAGGATAGAGCGCCATGGCATAGTTCTCCGCGTCGTAGGCGGCTTTCCCCTCGGCAAACAGTTGTTCGATATTTGAGTCTGCCGGAGGCGCGGGCGCTTGCGCTTGCGGCTGCGGAGCCGCGGCGGCGGCGGGCGCGCCTCCCCGCATAGCGTCAAGGTTTGCCTGCGCGGGGGCGAAACCGCTGTTCGCCGCTTTGGTGAACCACTCGACGGCGCGGTTCTCGTCCCTGCGAACGCCCACGCCGTCGCGGTACATTTCGCCCAGCCTGTTCTGCGCCTGGGGAAGACCGGCGGACGCGGCCTTCTCGTACAGCTCGGCCGCCTTGGCGAGATCCTTTTCCACCCCTTGCCCCGCTTCATACGCCATACCCGACATATAGTCCGCCATGGGCGCGCTCTCCGCAGCGGCGGCGCATAACCATAAAACCGACAACGACAACAGTAACAACGTCAAGAACCTCTTACTCATCGAAACACCCTCCCTAAAATCAGCCTTTATTAGCATAACTATAAATTTCACCGGTATCGTGACGTTTTTATTTTATCATTTATGAACTATCACGTCATATATGTCAACGTAGGGAGAAATTATCGCCTGCCGTTAAATAACCGGCGAACCGCCGCGTATCAATGTAGGAGCGGCATTGCGCGTCCGTTGCTTTGCTATTGGCATGGCGTATGGTTTGTAAGGAGCTGCCTGCGCCGTGCGTCGGCAGGCATAACATGGAAGACGTTAAAAAAGGAATACTAAACAAAATACTAAAAGACGCAGGGCTAAAGTGAGGAGGGAATATCTTGGCCAAATACACATACCCGGCAATCTTCGAGAAAGAACAAGAGGGCGGCTACTCCATATACTTCCCCGACATTGAGGGTTGTTACACCCAGGCGGAGGATACAGCGGAAGGAATTGAGAACGCCGGCGACGCACTGTGTTTGATGTTGTACGAATTGGAAAAACAAGGCAGGCCGATACCAAAATCCAGTAATATCAAAGATGTTGAGGCGAGCGGTGACGATATAGTCACCCTGATAGCCTGTGACACGCAATTCTACAAAAACTACTATGAGGGCAAGTCAGTCAAAATAAACGCTACAATCCCGTTGTGGTTAAAAGAAGCGGGGGAAAAAAAACGTATCAACTTCTCGCAGATTCTGCAAAAAGGAGTAAAAGAATACCTGCAACTCTAATAAAACGCAAAAAGGACGCAGTTTCTACTAACGGCATCCCGTTCCCCCCAAAGGTATTCACGGTGAAAGAATCGCCAAGGACGAAAGCGCAACGGAACAAATGCCGGAGGGAGTTCAACGGCGCGTCATATTACAAATATAACTCAATTTTTGATAAAGTCCACAGCGGAAAACGGGGGATTTTTGGCGTTTATGTTCTTTGATGTCGGTGGTTTATTCCTCGTGGGTTTTAGGGGTCTTTATCTCAATTCCGGCGGCTTTCGCTGCTTTGAGCAGCTCGTTATCCAACGAGGCCAGCGGCAGATTCAGCCTGACGGCAAGTTCCAGATAACATGCGTCGTATATCGTCAGGCCATACTCGCGGGAAAGGCGCATTACAAGCGGCATTGAAAATTCAATAGCGGTTCCATCGCGCAAAATCGGCAGATTATTGATAAAAGCAATGGCTTTTTCCGAATCAAGGCTTGTGAAAAGCCCTTTTTTTTCAAACAGCCGATAAACATTATTGACTTCAAAGCAACACAACGGCGGCGTTATCGCCATCTCCTTTTCCAAACAATCAAGCACGCCGTCCGCGTAGGCATTGTATTCGCGCGGGTCGTACCACGCAAGAATCACGGAAGCGTCGATAACAAACGATGGAAACATTATCGCCTGCCTTCTTCAATCAACGCTTTGATATTTTCTCCTTCGAACACTCCGGCGAAGTTTTTACGGTGAGCGCGAATGGCCGCTATAACTTCGCTCACATTGGCATAACTTTGCTCGTCAGGCCGCCGCATTTCCGCGACGGGCTTTCCGCGGTTCGTAATGGTGACGATTTCTCCTTTGCTCACCCTATCAAGTAAGGCTGACAAGTTCGTTTTAGCTTCATAAGCTCCCACAGTTTGCATATTGTTCACCTCCATCAGACCAGTATAAGACTAGACCTTTTTAGGGCTGAAATCAAGTCTTATTCCGTTAATTGTCGCGCACCATTCCGCTATTTCTAATGTTACCGGATTCGGTAACATTAAGCTCAGAGGGTATTGAAAAACAATGCGGCGCATTATTTCGGTGATATTATGCCGGGCTGTAGGTTGCCGGCAGCCGGCGCGCCGATTACGGCAAGCAGATTGTGTCGCGGCTCGCGACACAATTAAGCTGATCGCGCTTTGTCGAAATTCTGCCGCAAGTGATCGGCAGATACATACGAATCAGGATTTTCGGTTTATTGAAATTACCTCCTTGACAAATAGCATCTTTAGTCACTGACTTCATAGCCGCCCTTAAAATAATTGCTTGTCAAGGTTATTTCTGGTTTATTTTATTATTTTTTTGTGAAACAATTAGGAATATTGACAAATTGACATGTTGCCAGTATTTTATTATTTAAATTTAACCGCTTTGTAAAATAGTTTAAAGAATCCGATGTACGATATCTATGATAATTGTTGAGTCATATACATAAGACATTTCACTCATGAAAGAGGGAAGTCAGTATGGCGAACGTTGTGCCGGATATGGTTCTGAAACTGGCGAATATTTCCAAAACCTTTCCCGGCGTAACGGCGCTTTCAGGCGTGAATTTTGAATTGCAAAGGAGTGAAGTACACGCGATTGTCGGTGAAAACGGCGCGGGCAAATCCACTCTGATAAAAATACTCTCAGGCGCGTACGAGCACGATTCGGGCGAAATCGTCTTTGAAGGACAGGTTATTCCCAAAATGACGCCCGAGAAATCCGCTGAACTCGGCATACACACCATATATCAGGAAAATACTCTGGTTCCCTATCTCAGCGTCGCGGAAAACATATTTTTGGGTCAGGAAGAAACGACGGGCAAGATTGGGTTAATCAACTGGAAATCACTCTATTCAAAAGCCGGAAACATAATGAACCGTTTAAAAATGGACGTGAACCCCTACGCCCTGTGCGTTGATCTTGGGATCGCCGCGCAGCAGGCCGTGCAGATCGCCAAGGCTCTGGCGAACGACTGCAAGGTTGTGGTGATGGACGAGCCGACGGCTTCATTTGGCAAGACGGAAATCGACAACCTCTTTAACATCATTCGTATGCTTCAAAGCGAGGGTAAAAGCGTTATTTATATTTCTCATCATCTGGACGAGGTGTTCGAGATCGCCAGCCGTATTACCGTACTGCGCGACGGAATATATATAAATACATTCAACCGGGAAGAAGTGGATAAGGGTACGCTGATCAACAACATGGTGGGGCGCGATCTGTCAGGGTTCTACCATAAGGAGAGCGTGGAGATCAAGGACGCCGCGTTTCGCGTGGAGGGAATGTCGCAGGCGGACGTTGTCAAGAACGTCAGCTTTGAAGCTCACAGGGGCGAGATACTCGGCGTTTACGGCATGGTGGGGGCGGGGCGTACTAATCTTGCGCGGCTGATCTTTGGGGTGGACAAGGCGGACGCAGGTAAAGTGTTCCTTGACGGACACGAGATAACCCCGAAAACGCCGCGCGACGCGATAGGCGCGGGGCTCTCGTTTATAACGGAGGATCGCCGCAGGAGCGGCATTATCGTGATACAGAGCATTGAAAACAACGTGGTGCTGTCCGCGCTCCATAAATTCAAGAACCTGATTGTGAAACCGGGAGATGTGGAAAGAATCGGCGCGCATTATATGGAGGAATTGAACATTAAAGCGCCCGGCAGCAAGACTCTGGCTATGAACCTCTCAGGCGGGAATCAGCAAAAAGTCGTGGTGGCGAAATGGCTGTACGCCGACGCGGAGGTCTATATCTTCGATGAACCCACGCGCGGGATCGACGTGGGAGCGAAGGCGGAAATATACAGGATATGCGTAAATTTAGCCAAACAGGGCAAGGTGCTGATATTTATCACATCGGATATGGAGGAACTGCTTTCCATGAGCGACCGGATCCTTATTATGCGGCAGGGCGAGATTACCGCCGAACTGAAAAAACAAGAGGCGACGCAGAGCAGGGTGCTGCATGAATCAATAGGAGGGCAAAAGATTGGCTGACAAAGAACTCAACTCAAAAAAATTCAAAAACAAAACAAACATCTTAAAAAATCAGAATTTCCTTCTGTTTTTGACGCTGATTGTCATAATGGTTGCCGTTGGATTCGCGCAGCCCAGGTTTCGAACGCTTCGCAATTTCATCAATCTTTTCCAGACCGTTTCCATTACCGGCATTATGGCGTTGGGTATGTCGATGGTGATTACCACGGGAAACATCGACCTTTCCGTGGGGACGATGGTTTCTTTCATCGCCTGTTTTACGGCGTTTTTGATTCGGAACGGATTCCTGAACGACGTGACCGCGCTGCCTTTTGGGATCGGCCTGGGCTTTGCGTGCGGCGTCGTAAACGGGTTGCTGGTATCGAGGACAAAGGCCGAGTCCTTCATTATCACCTTGGCCACGATGATGATGTTTCAGGGAATGGCGATGCTTTCCGCAGATGGAAACGTGGTGACTATAGGCCGCACGTTAAATTGGTTCGGTTCGTACAGGGTGGGGCCGTTCCCCTTGCAGATCATCATCTTTCTGTCGCTGGCCGTCGTGGTTTTTTTGGTCATGAAATACACAAAATACGGCCGCAGGGTGTACGCGGTGGGCGGCAACTCGGAAGCCGCGTTTTTAGCCGGCATCAACGTGCGGCATTACAAATTTATGGTGTACGTAATCAACGGTATTATTTGCAGTATATCGGCAATGATCGTGTTGTCCAGGCTTTCCGCGGCAAACCCGAATATGGCGGTGGGTTATGAAATGGAGTCCATTACCGCCTGCGTGGCGGGCGGCGTTTCTCTGATGGGCGGCCGGGGCAATACTCTGGGCTGCTTCATGGGCATAATGCTGATGGGAGTCATCGCTAATTCATTGAATCTTTTGATGGTGCCGATCTTCTATCATAGAATCATTATCGGCGTCGTTTTGCTGGCCGCCGTCATATTGCGGACCGGCAGATCGGTAGCCCAAGCGTCCTGATTATAAACGGGGACGTTCCCCGCTTATAGTAATGTAAAAAATCAAACAAAAACGAGGAGGTAACAAAATGAAGTCGAAAAAGGTAATCAGTTGTCTTATTGGCGTGGCGATGATAGTAATGCTCTTTGCAGGCTGTGTTCAAGCGGCGGGATCTAAAGTGACCGGAAAAACCATGGGCATGATCATTCCCGGTCCTGACGTGTATTACAATTTTGGCAAGGGCGGCGCGAAATGGGCCGTGGAGTCGTCCGGTAATATTTATGTGGAACGCAACTCGGAAAACAATACCGTAAAAGAAGTGCAGAATGTGGAAGACCTGATTGCCGCGCAGGTGGACGCAATCCTGATAATGACGACCAACGCGGAAACAGGCCAGAAAGGGGCGGAGCTTGCTAACGCCGCCGGCATACCGTTCTTCCTGGTGGACTGCATGATTGCCGATGGACCTGGGGAAGCGCAGGGACAGGTCAACATGGAACAGCCGGAGATCGGCGCTATGATGGCAAGGTATCTGCTTGAGCACAACATCACGGGTGATTTCGTAGTCCTGGCCGGGCTTCCTGGGCAACCGGGAGGCGAAGCGCAAAAAGACGGTTTCCTCGAAACGATGGCCCAAAACCCCGGCAACAAACTTCTCTCCGAAGTGCAGTACGCCGATTGGGACAGGAAAAAGGGCGAGGACCTTATGAGGAACTACCTTATCATGCACGACAAAATAGACATCGTTTACGCGATGAATGAGGAAATGGCTTACGGCTCGGCGACGGCTATAGCGGAAGACGGCAGGCAGGACGAAATGGTCATAGTTTCCGCCAACGGCTCCGAAGTGGGCAAGCAGATGATAGAAGACGGTACGCTGCTGGGGACTGTCGGTTGGTCCCCCTCGGAAAACGCCATTCTCCTGGTACTGAAAGCTCTCGAATACTTGAACGGCACGCCGGAGGCATTTTTCACGCCCGTTCCCATGGACGTCTACCATGAGGGTAACCTTGACCGGTACAGCAACTGGTCGGTGGAAGACATGGCCAAAAAGTACGAACCGATTTTTAAGGAGCGCGGTTACTGGAATCAGTAAAGCGCAAGCAATTTTAAGCGCAAGGTAAGATGACTCCGGGGGTGTATTTCGTATACGCCCCCGATTTTGAATATGGGAGATATTGAAATGTACGTAAAACGAGGCGTTAATGAAGTAAAACAGATTGTTGTACAGGACGTATTCGGAGGACGCGGAACCGTGCGGGGCCGTCAGCTTTTGGGCGAGGACGCGGCGCTTGTCGGCACGCTGCCCGGTTTCCCGGACGATTTTGACTCCGGTATCCATTTTATTCACGAAACCATAATAGACGTTGGAACGCTTGTGGGAACTCATCCGCATCCGGACAGCGAAGAAGTGTATTTCATCGTGGAGGGCAAGGCAAAGATGATCGTTGACGGCGAAACGGTAAATTTGGAGGCGAGCGACGCGATTCTGACCAAAAAGGGCAGCAACCATTCCATCGAGAATGTGGGAGATATACCGCTGCGCATCATAGTCGTGGAAGGCGGTGTGAAATGAACACCGTAAAGATTGGTATGCTGGGCGGAGGATTTATGGGGAAGGCGCATTCCAACGCGTTCCACTCAATCCCTTTTATGTTCTACCCGCGGAAGTTCGAGATCGAACGCACCGCCGTTTGCTGTACCACCATGGAGAGAGCCAGGCTGGCGGCTGACAGGTACGGTTTCCAAAAAGCGTATGACGATTACGAAAAAATGCTGGAAGACCCGGATATAAACGTGTTTGATCACGCGGGGCCTGATCCTCTGCATCATCCCGCGGTCATGAAAGCCGTCGCCTGCGGCAAACATATCTACTGTGAAAAGCCCATCGCCATGAACGCCGCGCAGGCGGAAGAAATGTATAAAGCCGCGGACGCCGCGGGCTTGGTGCATATGGCAGGTTTCAACTACCGCTTTTTCCCGCCTAATCTGCTGGCGCATAAATTGATAAGCGAAGGCGCAATCGGCCGCATCTATCATACGCGGTTTTTATACGACCAGCCATACGGCGCGTCAGATAAGTTGGCAGCCGAGGATATCTGGTTCAATAACGAGGGGCGCGCCGACGGCGTGGGGCAGGCAATCGGCTGCCACGTAATAGACCTCGCGCGGTTTTTGGTGGGCGAAATCGCCTCGCTTACAGGGCTTTCCAAAATTTATAAAAAAGAGCGGCCGTCGCGGAACGGCGGCATGGTGAAAATGCAGGGGGAAGAAGGTTCGTTCGCGCTGGTGAATTTTCAAAACGGAGCGACGGGCAGTATAGAGAGTACGCAGATCGCTTCCGGCATGACAAACAATCTGCGCTGGGAGATTTTCGGTTCGAAGGGCAGTATGGCGTTTACCCTGGAACGCCCCAGCTATTTGAAGGTCTTTCTGGAGGATACGATAGTTAAGGAAGTTGCGGGCTTCGCGGAGGTGAGCGTTACGCAGAGCGCGCTGGGTCATCCGTATGCGGACGTATGGTGGCCGGCAGGGCATGTTATCGGATGGGAACATGGGCATATCGCCGCTCTCGCGCATTTTTTCGACTGCGTCGCGAATGGCGCGTCCGTGTCCCCGCTTGGCGGCACGCTGTACGACGGCTATGTGGCGGAAAAGGTATTGGAAGCCATCAAACAATCCTCAGAACAGGGAAAAAGAATAGAAATCACTCCATGAACGGAGCGCGGCTATATGAAAAACCGGCGGGCGGCAAAACGCCGTCCGCCGGTTTTGATTTGGGTGTAACTCACGAATATGAACGACGGTATGTTTTTTCGAAAATATCTCGTCTGATGACGTACACGTCATCGTACTATGCATAAGCCCTCGAATGGTTTAGGAAAGCGGCGGATCAAGGAAGCTCCTGGGGACAATACGGTCTCGGCTGGATGTATGAGAACGGTCACGGAGTGAGGAGAGACCGATCTCAAGCGATTGAATACTACAAAATGGCAGCTCGGCAGGGGCATCATTGGGCGCAAGAAAACCTGGCCGGACTGGGTGTTACGGACTACTAAACCGAAAATAAAACAGGGCAGCGGTTTATTCCGCGCCCTGTCATTTATTCATAGATTAGCTAAAACATATGGTAATGTCCATCGCTGTCTAACGGTAAAATTCAAATTTGTTAAGCAAATCAGCCGGGCGGCAGTAAACCCGGCTGATTTGTTTATATTATTTTAACCGGCTTCGATGGAGTATATTTCAATCTCCAATTTGGAAAAGTGTTTCTTGTTGAACGTAGCCATGTTGCCAGCCTCGACATGATGTGCTGAAACGGCAATATAACAATCGGCAAAGGTTCCGTTCTTTTTTCTTGCCAATGATAACCGTAAACCTCAGCGCAAATCGCGGATCACCGCCGAAATAACCTAAGTGGAACCGGTGAAAACACAGTATAATAAGTTTGAAGATTTTTATTGAATGGAACGAAAGGTGAGGCTTTTTTGAAAACGACAGTTTACATTGAAACGACTATACCGAGTTATTTAACAGCTAATCCCTCTCGTGATGTTTTTCAGCTTGCCCGTCAGAGTATAACTCGGCAATGGTGGGAAACTAAGCGGCAAGACTATGATCTTGTTACAAGCGACTTTACAGTAACCGAATGTAAAAAAGGTGACCCAGTAGCAGCCCGGCAGCGTATAGACTGTATTAGAGAAATACCGTTGCTGCGAATAGCCGATGATATATACTCATTGTCAAATAATTATCTGGAATTACTTTCATTACCTAACGACAGTAAAATTGACCTTAAACCGCAGTAAAGAAAAAAATGAGACCTCGCTGTCCTGTTGCAATAACAGGTGTTAAGCTATGTTTGGTAGAACAAGAGCTTTCACCAGCGAGGTGCTTTCATTATGGAGTATAACTTTAAA
>Ga0099364_10013646_pt1 | contig 10881 bp, 10 predicted proteins | sample TergutTh196P3_FD_73070 | JGI IMG/M metagenome (GOLD analysis project Ga0099364, IMG submission 73070) | Microcerotermes parvus P3 segment gut microbial communities from Pointe-Noire, Republic of the Congo - Th196 P3 | ecosystem: Host-associated > Arthropoda: Insects > Digestive system > Gut ... | reverse complement strand
AAAGGATAAATGGGGCGAAAGTTTTGAGACAGAGGTTAACGGGGGTTCCATTTTCTCCATGGGCGCAGACTATATCCCGGCAGACAATATACTCTCCCGCATAACTCCCAAACGCACAAGACGCCTTCTTGAACAGTGCATTGCAGCTAACTTCAATACCATAAGGGTCTGGGGCGGCGGGCATTATCCTTCGGATTTCTTCTACGATATATGCGATGAGCTGGGACTTATTGTCTGGCAGGACTTTATGTTTGCCTGCGCTGTTTATGATCTTACCGAAGAATTTGACAATAATATCCGCTCTGAACTTGCGGACAATATCAAGCGCATACGGCATCATGCCAGTCTTGGACTCTGGTGCGGCAATAATGAAATGGAATTGTTTGTTGATCAAATGGTGTGGGTCAATACCCTAAAACAAAAAGCGGATTATATCAAAATGTATGAATACATCTTCCCGCAGATTCTTAAAAAACTTGATCCGCAGACTTTTTACTGGCCGGCAAGTCCTTCTTCCGGCGGGAGTTTTGATGCGCCTAACGATCCTGACAGGGGAGATGTCCATTACTGGGACGTGTGGCACGGAAACAAACCTTTTTCTGATTACAGAAATTACTTTTTCCGTTACATTTCCGAGTTTGGCTTCCAGTCTTTTCCGGCCATTAAAACCGTGGAGAGCTTTACGCTTCCGGAAGACCGCAATGTTTTTTCCTATATAATGGAAAGGCATCAGCGGCATAATGCGGCTAACGGAAAAATCATGAATTATCTGTATCAGACTTTCCTTTATCCGACAAATTTCGACACGCTTTTATACGCGTCCCAGCTTTTACAGGCAGAGGCCATTAAATACGGCGTTGAACACTTCCGCCGTAACCGCGGCCGCTGCATGGGCGCAATTTATTGGCAGCTCAATGACTGCTGGCCCGTGGCTTCATGGTCATCAATAGATTACTTTTTCAGATGGAAGGCCCTGCATTATTTTGCAAAGCGTTTTTTCCAGCCCCTCCAGATTTCCTGCCATGAAGAAGGGCTTTTAACCCAGAACCCGAATGCAAACCATCAGCCGAAAATAAAAGCGGCAATAGAAAAGAGCTTTCGCCTTTCAGTTGCAAATGAAACCATGGAAGACAAAGACCTTGTTGTCAAATGGGAAATCCGGGACAGGAAAGCAAAAATACTCAGGGAAAAAACAATTCCTGTAAAGGTAAAAACGCTAAGTTCGCTATGGCTTGATAAGGTGGAAGTTCCGAATATCAAACTGGACGATGAATATTTAAGTTATGGCCTTTATGACGGGAAAACCGTGATTTCCGAAGGAACAGTAATTTTCTCCCTGCCTAAATTTTTCCATTGGGAAGATCCTAAACTAAGTTATAAAATTAACAACGGCATTATTACTGTCAAGGCCGCGGCCTATGCCAAAAGCGTTGAAATTCAAAACCGGAACCAGGACCTTGTGCTTTCGGATAATTACTTTGACATGAATGCCGGAGAAAAAAAAGTGCGTATCATCAGCGGCAAGGCAGGAAAATTAAAACTAAGAAGCGTTTGGGATATAAAATAAGCTGTTAATGCCTAATACCTTTCAAGTATTCCAAGCAGTCTTTCCCTGTCTATTGCCCTGAGAAAACTGGCAAGCCGCGGCCCCTGATCCTTGCCTATTAAGGCCTGATAAGCCGCGCGGAAAACAGCTTTTGCTTCCATATTAAGTTCTTTGGCAACACTGTAAATTGCCTCGGCGCAGGTCTTGTCATCAGCATAATTCTCAATATTGGCTATTACCTTGTCCCTGAGGCTGCGTACGGCTTTTTTCTCATCCTCTGTTAATTCCGCAGCAGCTTCGCTTCCTTCATCCTTTAATTTGAAACGGAACTCTTCGGGCGCACATTCCTCCACCCAGTATTTGGCGCACTCTGCCCTGGCCTTAAGGCGGGGTAATTGATCGTTTGACGGGCCGTCCGGCTGGTTCTGTAAGCCGGCAATGGCCTTGTCCGTGTCCCCGTCCGCGATTTGTATAAGGTTGCAAAAATGCCTGAACGGAATTTGATACGGCATAATGGCAGGCATTTGGCTTTTGCCGTCCGCGCCAAGCCCGCTTTGGGATAATTCGTAAATTCTTTTCTCGTATAAATACTGTCCCTGGTTTTTCGCATTTTCTGTTTTCCAGGCAATGCGTTCTGTTTTATCGTAGTCTTCGTATATTTTGATCACGTCAAGGTCAAACGAAATGGTAAATTCCGTATTGGGCCTTGTGCCGGCAAAAAGATAACGTGTCAGCTCCGGCGTATAGACCTTTAGCACATCAGAAAGACCAATTACATTTCCCCTGGAACTGGACATCTTGCCCGGCGTTCCTTTGATTCCGATAAAATCATACCGGAAGCTGACCGGCGCATCCCAGCCGTATACATCCTTGCTGATAAGGCGGGCTGTATCAAAGCTGCCGCCCTGGCTGTGATGATCCTTGCCCGCTGGTTCAAAATCAACTTTTTCGTATTCCCAGCGCATGGGCCAGTCAATGCGCCACAATAGTTTTACTGCGCTGGTTTTTTGGAGGTCTGCTGTTTCACTAAACCCGCAGGAGTTGCATTTATAGGAAAGCCCCCATTCATCATCCCAGCCATTAATAATTGTTTCGTCTTTATTACAGGCTGAACAAAAAACACTTACAGGCCACCATTCACCTTTTATTTTATGATCATCATCACGGAACTTATCCAGTATTTTTTTAAGTGCTTCGCGCTGCTCAAGAGCTCTGCGTATGCCTTGTGCGTATTTTGAAGCCCTGTAATTTTCTGCCTGATAAAGGTATTCCGGGTTTATTCCAACAACAGGAAGTGTATTTTCTACATTGACTTCATTATGCCTTGCATAGCTTGATTCCTTTTTAAAAGGGTCGGGAACCATTGTTATGGGCATGCGAAGATATTTTTTAAGCTCTTCCTGGTCTGGCATATTGTCAGGGACTTTCCGAAACACATCATAATCATCCCAGGAATAAATAAAACGCACGTTCTTTCCCAAATCCCTTAACGCACGCACGACAAGCTCCACAGAAATAATCTCGCGGAAGTTTCCTATATGCACAGTGCCGGAAGGAGTGATCCCGGAGGCGCAGGTATAAAGGTCCTTTTCACCTTTTTCAAAAATAATTTTTAAAGCTGCTTCATCAGCCCAATGAGCTGCTTCTTTTTTTATTGCAGTTGATTCATGTTGTTTCTTCATAAAAAAATTATAAACAAAGTGTTGATAATGGGCAAGGTGCTTATATTACAAGCAGCCTTGTGGCAATTATTATTACAGCAAAAAATACTCCCATCAGAAAACAAATCCATCTAAAGCTTATTTCTGTTTCACGTATACGTTTAAAAAATCTGCTTTTTATAACATAGAAGCGGTAAATCAAGAAGCCGGCAATTACACTTACAGCAAATAAAACAATTTTTTCAAGATATCCTGCGGCATCTATACTTATGCTGATATTAAAAAGGAATTCAATGGCCTGTTCGCCAAAGATACCGCCAACAAGACAAAAAGCACCCATTATTATTATTGCAAGCTGCTGACCAACACGAACTCTTGCAGTCTCTTCGCCAGAAGCATGCTGACCAAAAAGAATGGAAGAATATTTGATAAATGTTATGATTGTTCCCAAATTGATAAACATCATTGCGCCAGTTACAAACCAATTTGTGCCTGACATGATAAAAAACTTGGAAATACTTCCATTAAATAAAGGAGCGCCGGAAATTCCAAAAACTGCCATTATTGTGGCAGCTCCAACAAGGGGCAGGCGTTTTAAAACTCCACGAATTTGGTTAATATCCCTTGTATCATAAATTCGGGCAATAACTCCAGCGCTTAAAAAAAGTGCGGATTTAAATAAAGCATGATTAAAAATATGAAAGATGCCGCCTGTATAGGAATAGTGATCCGGAATGTTTATGCCTATTATTATCATGCCAATTTGTGAAATCGTTGAATAGGCAAGAATCAATTTAATATCTGTTTGTGATAAGGCCAGAATAAATCCAACAATACCTGTAATTATACCAATTGCAATAAACAAAACAGATACATCAAGAACAGAAAATATATTTTGAAACCGGAGAAAAAGATAAATACCGCTTTTTATATGTAAACCTGACAATATTGCAGAAACAACAGAAGGAGCACCAGGAGTACCATGCGCATTTGGCAGCCAGCTAAACAGCGGTACAAGGGCGCATTTCAAACAAATTGGTGTCATAATAAGTGCAAATGGCAGAATAAGGGAGTTTTTATCAAGAGATTGTATTGCCTGTGCAGCAAGCTCCATGTCCAAAACACCTGTAAGTTTATATATATAGCCGATTCCAAAAAGATAAAATTGAATAACAACAACATTTACCATCAAATAAAACATTCCGTCATACATTGATCTCTTGTCACGGTTAAACATAATCAAGACAGAAACAACTACAGTTGAAACTTCCAAAAGGACAAATATATTAAACATATCCTGTGTCAGAAAAACACCGATCAATAAACCCTGCCAAATAAACAAAAGAAACCAATAAAGCCGGTTAAAACCTTCACGGAAATTGTAAATAGCTGCAATTAAAAAAATAAAAGTTGTTAATATAAGAAAAACAGAAGAATATGTATCTGCTTTGAGAATTATTCCCAAAACTCCCCTGTAATTACCTACTCTGGTTATTACATTTCCGTCTTTGCATAAAAGAAAAAGATAAAAAGTAAAAACAACTAACGCTGTTTGAGTAACAATGGCTGTTATTTTACCCAGCCTCTCAAAAGGGAGTATATATAATAATGCTGCGATTAATACTGGAATAATAACAAACCAGAAAAGCATATCTATTTTACTCCTCTTCCTTTAGCTCTTACTTTGACTTTTCTCCAATCTGTTGTTTTATACTGGCGGTACAGGGAAATTAACATGGTTAAATTAACAGCAGTAATGGTAATACCAATAATAATGGCAGTTATAACAAGTGCCTGTGGCAAGGGGTCTGCGACATTGTCTTCCAGATTTACTCCTATAGGCGGTCTTATACCATCAAAAAAACCAAAACTTAAAAGAAACATTACAGCTGCTATTTCCATTAATCCAATGGCAACAATGGATTTAATAATATTTCTACCGGTAATAAGTCCAAAAAAACTCAGGAAAAAAAGAGCAATGGCAAAAAATTCTGGATTAAGAAATTCCATCTATTATCTCCATTCAAATGCAATAAATCTATAAAAGATAATAAGAAAGCCGCAGGCGACTTTCATCCCAATAAAAGAATTCATAACTATCATATAGATAGTTTTGGATATTGGCAAATAATTATAAGCGCTCAAAAAAATAAAAAATGCAGCCAGCAAAATAATACCTACATAAACTATCTTTTCAAGTACAATAACCCTATGTATGGGAATATCATAAATAGCATGTATTATATATCTGCACATAAAAAAAGAAGCAATAACTACACCCCCCTGAAAACCGCCTCCAGGTGTAATATGCCCGTTTAAAGTCAGATATATACCAAATAAAAGCAGCAAAGGACAAATAATTTTTATTGCAAAAACAGAAAGTTCTGATTTATTGACATCTTTACGCTTTCCACTAAAAACAAGAGTGTCCTGATACTGTGATAAGTGAATAATCGCAACAATGCTGACCAAAAGCATTAATGCTTCAAATAAAGTATCATACATTCTGTATCCAAGGTATATTGCGGTTACTGCGTTTTCTCCTCCGACATCATGCGAAAACATGGTTATATATTGATTTTTTAAATAAATATTAACCTCATTATCAGGAACAAATAATACAAATAGAATAAATAAAAAAATAGAAAAAAAAGCTTGTAAGATAATTGATTTAAAACGCGATATTTTTTTAAAAGCAACAGATAAATCAATATAATTATAATATTTTTCAAAAGAAACAATAAAAATAATTGTAGACAGTGTGCTAATTACTGCTTCAGCCATTGCTACATCAGGTGCACCTAGTAAAAGAAAACTCAAAGAAGTAATTAAGGAAAAAATTGCAAAATATATAATTAACCGTGCAATCTTTTGTTCACGTATGATCAAAAATGCACTAATAAGCCATAAAAAAAGAAGTGCTTGTATCATAGCTCTTCCTCTATATTTTTATTTTGAGAACCGCTGTCATTAAACCCGCTTAAATATGCAGAACGCGCTACAATGTGTGCAATAAGAGGGTTAATTATGACAATTATTATTATTAATAAAACAAGTCTTATTGAAAAAAAACCAAAACCGTGTTTTAATGCTATCCCGATAATAAAAGTAATCGCACCTACAGTATCAATAACTCCGGAAACAAGAATTTTTGCATAAAAATTTTTAAATCTAAAAATACCAATAACACCAAAAAACATTAAGAAGACTCCAATAATGATAATGATATCTCCGGCAAGCTGCAATTACTTACTCCTTCCCTTAATCCGTTCTAAAATAAAGCGAGATATAAAAATTGTACAAATAAATCCCAAAAGAGCATAAACAATGGCAAAGTCCAGCAAGTAAGCTGTTTCAAAAATTGATGCAAAAACAACAATAATTATCATTATTTTTGCAGAAATAAGATTCATTCCAAGAAGCCTGTCCCAGATAGACGGCCCTTTTATTATTATAAACAGATAAATAGGCAGAAAACCAAACAAAATCCATAATAAATACATAAAATCCATTTATTTTTCTGCCTTAATAAGTATTTTTTCAAGGCTGTTGTTTATTGAATTGGCTTTATTTTCCGATTCTAACTTATTTAATTTTTTATTATCCAGCAGCAATACCATAATCATATCATTTTTCAATTCCAACGAAATTGAACCAGGAGTAAGTGTAATGGATTTTGCAAGAACAGTACGTAAAAAAACATCAGAGATTTGTGTTTTTACTTCAATAATATTAACTTCTGCACCCTTAATAATAAATACAATTGCCTTAAAAGCAGCTATATACATCTGTCCGAACAAATACAAAAAATAGATAATTAATCTAAATAGCTTGAAATTTAATTTTTTATATTCCGGAAGCAAGCTATAACAAAAAAAAATGCAGCATACACTAATCACAATGCTGGCAGCCATTAATGGGAGGGTAAAGCTTTCGGTCAAAAGCAGCCACACAAAGCTAAGTATAATCACAAGATAAATTGTATTCAGGTTAAAATACCGCAATTTAAACCTCGCTAATTACGTTGCTATGCCCAATTCCTCAACTTTTTTTGAACCTTCATCCCTAAGCTGAAACTTCTGTATCTTTCCGCTGGCTGTCATGGGGTATGCATCCACAAAGAAAATAAACTTTGGTATTTTGTAACGGCTGATCTTGCCCCTGCAGAAATCCTTAACATCATCTTCAGTAATTTCATTATCAGGATGAAGTATAATAAACGCACCGACTTCCTCACCGTATCTTTTGCTGTTTATGCCCACAACCTGCACATCCTTGACCCCTGGCATTGTATAAAGGAAATCTTCGATCTCTTTTGGGTAAACATTCTCACCGCCGCGTATGATCATGTCCTTTATGCGGCCTGTAACCTTAAAGCAGCCATTGGCTTCTTTTACACCAAGGTCTCCGGAATGGAGCCATCCGTCCTTGTCTATACATGCAGCTGTTGCCTCAGGATTTTTGTAATAACCTTTCATGTTATTGTAACCCCTGCAGCAGAACTCCCCGTGCATACCGTCCTCGCATTCTTCCCCTGTTTCCGGGCTGCGTATTGTAACTTCAACACCCGGCATCTGACGGCCTACGGTTTCAACTTTTACTTCAATGCTGTCGTCATAGCGGGTCTGGGTCATTACAGGTGAAGATTCTGTTAAACCGTAACAGATTGTAACTTCCTTCATGTGCATTTGCTCAATTACCTGACGCATTGTTTCAATGGGACATGGAGAGCCGGCCATTATGCCTGTGCGCAGACTTGAAAGGTCAAACATTTTGAACATGGGGTGGTTAAGCTCAGCGATAAACATTGTCGGTACGCCGTAAAGGGCTGTGCATTTTGCTTTTTGAACTGTTGCAAGAACAAGAAGCGGGTCAAACCATTCGATAATTGCAGCACTTGCTCCATGGGTAAGCACTGCCATCATGCCAAGCACAAGACCAAAACAATGGAATAGCGGAACAGGAAGACAGACAACATCTTTTTCTGTCAGGCGCTGATTGTCTCCAATGCCAAGACCGTTATTTAGGATATTCCTGTGGGTAAGCATTACACCTTTGGGAAAACCTGTTGTACCGCTTGTATACTGCATGTTCACAACATCATTGCGATCCAGAGAATCTTCGATTTCCTTTAACTCTTTATCGCTTGTGTGCTGTCCCAAAAGAAGCACTTCATTTAACGCATACATGCCGCGGTGTTTCTGCTGTCCAACATAGATAACATTTTTTAGATTGGGAAACTTTGCGGCATTAAGGTGTCCTCTGGGCGCGGTCTTGAGTTCCGGCACAAGCTCGTAAACCATGGAAACATAATCTGAATCCCGCCACCCGTCTATAACGCAAAGACAGGCAAGGTCAGATTGTTTTACAAGGTATTCAAGCTCATGCACTTTATAATTGGTGTTTATAGTAACAAAGACCATGCCTGCACGCGCGCATGCAAACAGGAATGTATTCCAGTCAGGCACATTTGTTGCCCACAGCCCCACATGGTCGCCTTTTTTCAAGCCCATGGCCAAAAGGCCTTTTGCCATCTCATCCACACGCCTGTCAAATTCTTTGTAAGAAAAACGCAGGTCCCTGTCTGCGTAAACAATAAAATCGCGATCCGGCTGCTTTTCCGCAGTTTCCCGCAGAACCTGTCCAAGAGTTTTCTCTATATATTCCATGTTATGACCTTTATAAAACTTTTATACCGGAGTATAGACCACTGCGAGTATGCGTACAGACTGATTACCAGCGGCAATTACGCGATGCGGTACAATTGAATCATAGTAAATTGAGTCCCCGGCATTAAGCACATGGTTATCAGAACCATATTCTACAGCAAGGCTTCCTGCAAGTACGTAAATAAATTCTTCACCTTCATGGGTGGACTTTTTCTGGTCTGCAGTTGGCTCAATATCTATAATAAAAGGTTCCATGTGGCGGCTGTTTTTATCAGCTGCCAGAGCCTTAAAAGTCAATCCCTCACGTTCTGTGCCGCTGTCAGAAGACCTTCCTGTAAAAAATCTGACTGTTTCTTCAGCAGAACCTGATCTTGAAATTACAGGTCCCAGTTCCTCGTGATCATCCAAAAGGGTGCCAAGACGCACGCCCAATGCTCTGGAAATTTTTACCAAAGGTGCCAGGTCAGGAATATGACCGCCTTCTTCAATAAGTTTGATTAAATCAACAGGAACACCGCTTCTCTCTGCCAGCGTTTCCCTTGAAACCGAGTAAGTTTTGCATAATTCTGTTATCCGTTCTCCCGGACCGTGCTTTGTTGCCATATTTTTTTATATCATAATGACAAAACTATGGCAATATGTCATGGCAAAAAATATTGACAAAATCCGATTTAAATATAAAGCTCAAAATATGAAAACATCTTATTCTATTTTAATGGCAGAAACCTTAATGAGGCGCTATCCCAATCCTGATGATTTTCCCTATTGTTCCTGGAGTTATTCTCAAGGGTTTATGCTTTGGGGTTTTATCCGGCTGTATGAAAAAACAGGCGAAGAAAAATATAAAAAATATGTGCTTGATTATTGCGAAAAACATGTCAGAGAAAACGGGGATATTCCTGCTTTTACTGGCATTAGCCTTGACGATATTATGCCCGGCTCAATTTTGGTCTGGGCATGGCAAAACACCAAACAGGAAAAGTACAGAATAGCCTGTACACATGTCCGGCGTGCCTTTGATGATTACCCCAGAAATAATGATGGCGGCTTTTGGCACGGCAAACCTTTGTCATACGAGATGTGGGTAGACGGCTTTTTTATGGGACTGATGTTCCTTGTGCGCTATGGAAAATATATAGATGACAAGGATTTCTGTTTCAAGGAAACAGTCAATCAGCTTTCCATTGGTTTTGATTGCTGTGAAAAGGATGGTTCTGGCCTTTTGTACCATGCATACAGTGAAGACCGTAAAGCTCGCTGGGCTCATCCTGTTACTGGCAAGTCCCCGGAGGTCTGGAGTGAAGGGCTTGGCTGGTATGCCATGATATTGGCAGATGTACTGGAAATCCTGCCCAAGAACTTCGATGGTTATGATCGCCTGTCCATGCAGCTCTGCAAGCTTATCAATGGCCTTGAAAAAGTACAGGACAAGGCCTCCGGGCTTTGGTATCAGGTTGTGGACAAACGATCACACCCCCGTAACTGGCACGACACATCCGGCAGCGCAATGTTTCTTTATGCCATTAAAAAGGCAGGTCTTCTTGATATTGCTGACAGAAAATTGTGCGACAGTATTGCTGAAAAGGCATTTAGTGGAATTAAAACCAAATGCATTGTAGATTTCGAAGGAAATGCAGATATTCATGATGCTTGCGATGGCCTTGGAGTACAGCTCAATTATGATATTTATGTGGATTATTTAAGGAATGTTAATTCCAAAGAAGCAGTAGCTGCTTTCTTTTGGGCAAGTATTATCATGGAGTTCGGGCTTTAAGCCACAATAATTATTTAGAAACTATGGAGGCAACATTATGAATTATCAAGCAAAAAAAGAAAGGTATGAAAAATTACCATATAATCGCTGCGGGCTAAGCGGGCTTAAACTTCCGGCAGTATCGCTGGGGTTGTGGCACAACTTCGGAACAAACGATGATTTTAAAAACATGGAGCAGCTTTGTTTTACTGCGTTTGACAATGGCATTACACATTTTGATTTGGCAAATAA
>Ga0099364_10013645_pt1 | contig 10881 bp, 11 predicted proteins | sample TergutTh196P3_FD_73070 | JGI IMG/M metagenome (GOLD analysis project Ga0099364, IMG submission 73070) | Microcerotermes parvus P3 segment gut microbial communities from Pointe-Noire, Republic of the Congo - Th196 P3 | ecosystem: Host-associated > Arthropoda: Insects > Digestive system > Gut ... | reverse complement strand
TGCGTGAAGGGGGCAAGGAATTATCAGTATGTGCCGCCCTTTTCCTAAAACCTGAAACCTATATCCTAAAACCTGCGCGAAGGCAAAACACCCGTCACCGCGACGAACAAGTCGTCACGGTGCCACCCTCTTTAAAAAAGAGGGTAAGGCTACAATAAGATTTATTCTTTCATTAGAAAGCACAAAACAACCGTAGGACGTACCCTCTTTTTTAAAGAGGGTGGCGCAAAGCGATTTATCGCTTTGTGACGGGTGTTTTGGTGTTTTGTCCTTTTTCCCTCCCTCCGGCGCTTCGCGCCACCTCCCTCAGAGAGGGAGGCTAAAGTCCCCCTCCATGAGGGGGATGTCACGAAGTGACAGGGGGAGTTGTTTTGAATTACGTACACAGTAAATTTTCGCTTGTCGATAGTCCATTTAACGCAATTCATTCACATATTATTCAAAAAATAGCTATTCTTTTCCTGTAAAATGCTAGGTAAATACATTGACAAGGGGCGCTGCGGTTGTTCGGATATATCCGCCCGTTTAAACCGGAGCTGAAGATCCGCGAATATGAAACCTACAAGGCCGTCTACTGCGGGCTGTGCAGGAGGCTCGGGCGTTCCTACGGCGCGCTTGCAAGCTTTACGCTCAGCTACGATTTCACTTTTTTGGCGATGCTTTCAATGTCACTGTCAGAAACAGAACCGGTTTTTGAAACACGGCGCTGCTTTGTAAACCCGCTGAAAAAAATAAAAATATGCGCGGACAACCCATCCTTGGCGCTTGGCGCGGATGCCGCGGCGATTATGCTTTATTATAAAATAGAGGACAATGTTACGGACAGCGCCGGGATAAAACGCGCGTGCTGGCGTTTAATAAAAGCCTTTGCAACGCCGGCGTGGAAAAAAGCATCGAAGGCACAGCCCGCGATAGACCGCGTTATCGCGCGGGCAATGCGGTCCCAGCAGAACGCCGAGAAAGAAAAAGAAACGCAAATCGACTGTATTTGCGAGCCGTTTTCATCCGCGATGTCTGAAATTTTACAAATGCTGTCCGGGGATGAAGGCACGGCATATATCCTTGGGAGGATGGGATATTTGCTTGGCCGTTACATCTACATCTGCGACGCGCTCGACGATCTTGAAAAGGACGCGAAATCCGGGGGCTTCAACCCATTTCTGCCGGATTGCGGTGATATATGCTTTGACCGGGTAAAAGAGGAAAACGCGCCGTCCCTGCGCCTGACAATCGGCGAAATCGGCAAAGCCTGTGATTTATTGGAGCTGAAAAGCTTCCGCCCGGTTATCCTTAATATTATTCATTTAGGGCTTTCGGAAACGGCGCGGACAGTCACAGGCGGCGCAAATTCGGGCCCGGACGGAAAAAACAGCGAGGAGGTCACGGATGGCAGATCCATATAAAACTCTCGGGGTCCCGCCCGGCGCAAGCGACGACGAGGTTAAATCGGCATACCGTGAACTGGCGCGCAAATACCACCCGGACCGTTACGCGGACAACCCCCTTGCCGATTTAGCCGCGGAAAAGATGAAGGAAGTCAACGACGCGTACGATCAAATAAACTCCATGCGCAAAGGCACGGGGCAAAGCAATTACAGCGGGTGGGAAAACAATGGGGCATCACAGTTTTCTGATATCCGCAGGCTGATCAGCGCGCGGCGTGTCACCGAGGCCGAGGAGCTTCTCGACGGGACGCCCGTTCATCTCCGCGATGCCGAGTGGCATTTTCTCAAAGCAAGCGTCCAGTATACGCGCGGCTGGCTGGACCAGGCCTACGGGAATTTCGCGCGCGCGCATCAAATGGACCCGGGGAACCGCGAATACCAGGCGGCGTTTAACCAAATGCAATGGCAGCGGCAAACAGGCCGCGCGCCCGGGACAGGGTATCACACGCAGGGCGGCTACGGCGGCGGATGCTCGGTGTGCGATTTTTGCACGGCGCTTTACTGCACGAGCTGCTGCTGCGACTGCATGAGCGGCTGCTGACCGTGAATAAAAAAGGAAGCCCGCGGATTGCCTTGGGCGGGGTGTTTTCCGCGCTGTGCCTTGTGTTTATGTCACTTACAGGGGTTATCCCGCTTTCGTCCTTTGCCATGCCGGCGGTCGCCGGGGCAATGTTAATGGCGGTGGTTGTGGAGGCGGGGCATAAAACCGCGCTGCTTATATACATAGCGGTATCGGCGCTGTGCCTTTTTATCCTGCCGGACCGCCAGGCAGCGATTGCTTTCGCGCTTTTTTTGGGCTATTATCCCATCGTAAAGGAGAAGATAGAACGCATACCCCGCCGCGCGACGGAATGGGCAGTGAAGCTTGCCCTGTTTAACGCTGCGGCGATAGGCGGGTTCGCGGCGTTTATTTTTATTGCCGGTGTGCCGATGCCCGGTTTCGATGCAGGCATCCCGGTCCCGGGCATAATAATAGCCGCAAACGCGGCGTTTTTGCTGTACGATATTGCACTGACGAAATATATAACGGCTTATATCAAGTGGCTCAAACCAAAGCTTTTAAGAAGGCAATAGCGGCAGTTTTTCATGTAGGGGCGGGCTTCCATGCCCGACCGTCACTCCCTCCGCCGTCTGCGGACGGCACCTCCCTCAGAGAGGGAGGCAAAGTCCCCCTCTTGAGGGGGATGTCACGAAGTGACAGGGGGAGTTGCCTTCGGCAGGATTCAGGTTTTAGGAAAATAAGGATTCAGGAAGGGACGAAACTAAAAGCTTCTTCCTTTCCCTGAATCCTAAATCCTGAAACCTAAATCCTGCGGCGCTTCGCGCCGCTGCTACTCCGCCGCAAACTCGCCGGCAAGGGCGGAAATCGTGGCCTTTGCGTCCCCGTAAATCATCAGCGTGTTGGGATAATAAAACAGCTCGTTGTCTATGCCGGAAAAGCCCCTGCCCTTCCCGCGCTTCAATACAAACACGGTTTTTGCCTCGTGCGCTTTTATGATAGGCATCCCGTAAATGGGGGATGCCGCGTCTGTTTGGGCGGCGGGGTTTACAACGTCATTCGCGCCGATCACAATGGCGACATCCGTAATAGGCATGGCCGGGTTTACTTCATCCATCGTTTTCAGCTGCTCATAGGGGATATCGGCCTCCGCCAGCAGGACATTCATATGCCCCGGCATACGCCCCGCAACCGGATGGACAGCATGGCTGACCTCCGCGCCGTTTGCCTCCAGCTTTTCCGCAAGCTCTTTTACCACGTGCTGTGCCTGCGCGACCGCCATTCCGTAGCCCGGGATAAACACAACCGATTGCGCGGCCTCCAAAATCAGGTACGCGTCCTCGCTTGTGATGGATTTAGGCTCAGATGCAGGACCCTTAGACGAAACGGCATCGACCGCGCCGAACCCGCTGAACAGCAGGTTGCCGATTGAGCGGTTCATCGCCTTGCACATAATCAGCGTAAGCACCATGCCCGAGGCGCCTACAAGGCAGCCCGAAACAACCAGCATAGTGTTGGAAATTATAAATCCTGCAGTAGCGGCGGCAAGCCCCGTAAAGCTGTTGATCAAAGAGATTACAACAGGCATATCCCCGCCGCCGATAGGCAGCACCAGCGTAAAACCGAAGATTAGCGAAACAGCCGACAGCACTATAATCACGGCGAGCTTGAGCTGTGCGTCAATGCCGGGTATGGCGTAAACGACCATCGCCGCTATGGCGGTTATAAGCAGGCATAGGTTAATCGGCTTTTGCCCTTTGAATACAACCGCGCGCCCCGTAATTCTTTCAGAAAGCTTGCCCCATGCAAGGACAGAACCGGTGAACGCCAGCGCGCCGATGAAAATTGTAAGCCCTATTGCCACCGACGCGACTATATCGTCCGACAGCGGGTCTTTGAGATACTGGGAAAACGCCACCAGCGCGGACGCAAGCCCGCCGAAGCCGTTGAATATGGCGACAAGCTCGGGCATACCGGTCATCTGTACTTTTTTTGCCCAGACGGCGCCGATGACAGATCCGATTATAAGCCCTGCAAAGCACCATAAATACCCGTTTTGGATCCAGTTGCTTGTGTTCCAGGACTGCACAACATCGTTTTCAAAGAATACCGCGATGACCGCTATAAGGATCGCCAGCGCGGATAAAAAGTTCCCTTGGCGGGCGGTGGCGGGCTTGCTGAGTTTTTTTATGCCCACGATAAGCAGGACGCAGGCGGCTATGTACACAAGGCTTATAATCATTTATCCTTTTCCCCCTTTTGGCGGAACATCCCCAGCATCCGCTCAGTTACTAAAAAACCGCCGACAACATTGATTGTGGCAAGGATTATCGCGATAAAAGCAAGGATCATGCCCAGTGTCCCCGTCGCCAGCATTGCGCACGCCACCAGCGCCCCAACCACGGCTATGCCGGATACCGCGTTTGTAGCCGACATCAAAGGCGTGTGCAGCTGGGACGGGATCTTGTTTATCAGCTCCGTACCCAAAAACGCGGCAAGGACAAAAATAAAGACAAGCAGCATCATATTCATAACAGCGCCCATTCCTTTCAAAAATTATAATTTATTATTTGTCCATGAAGCGCTCATGGATTATTTTTTTGTCCGATGTAATAAGGCAGCCGCCCATTATTTCATCCCCGGCGTCTATTTTTATTGACTTCGCGTCCTTGTCCCAAAAATGCTCCAAAAAGGCGAAGATGTTGCCGGAGAACATATTTGACGCATCCTTGGGGACAAGCCTTTCAAGTCCGTCGCCCGATACTACCAGCACGCCGTTGTCCAGCAGGATGTCTTTTTCGGGGTCGGAGCCTTCGACATTGCCGCCTGTCTTTACCGCCATGTCGATAATAACCGAGCCGGACCTCATCTGCGCGGTCATTTCCTTTGTCAGCAGGACAGGCGCCTTGCGCCCGAATACCTTCGCGGTGGTGATTACTATATCAGACTGCGCGCAGACCTTTGCCTGTGCCTTCCGCTGGATCTCAATCTGCTCCGGTGTAAGCTCTTTTGCGTAGCCCTGGTCTGTCTGCCCCATTTCGCCCAGGTCTATTTTCACAAATTTTGCGCCGAGGGATTTCACCTGCTCTTCGACGACCGGCCTGGTGTCGAACGCCTCAACCCGCGCGCCCAGCCGCTTGGCAGTCGCGATCGCCTGTAGCCCCGCTACCCCGACCCCTATGATGAATACCCTTGCCGGGGATATCGTCCCCGAAGGCGTCATCATCATCGGCATGATTTTCGGCAGCTTGGACGCGGCAAGCAGCACCGCGTAATAGCCCGCCAAAGACGCCTGGGAGCTTTGAATGTCCATCTTCTGCGCAAGGGTTGTCCGCGGCACCATCTCCAGGCTTACCAGCTTTATGCCCGCATCGGCGTATTCGCGGATCGCGCCCATCTCGCCGAAAACATCAAAGGAGCTTATATGCAGCGTGTTTTCGCGGATACCGGCTATGCTGTCCGGTTTGTTTACCCGTATTATGATATCGGCGAACCTGTACCCCTCGTCTAATTCCGGTATAATTTTTGCCCCTGCCGCTTCATATTCGCCATCGGTATAGCCTGCCCCCAGCCCCGCGCCGCTTTGCACCGCAAGCTCGTACCCCATGGCGGAAAGGGCCTTGACATCGGAGGGGACCAGGGCTGCGCGGGTTTCGTCCCTGACGGTTTCTTTGCATAAAAAAACCTTGTTCACGATCCTATCTCCTTCCATTTTTAACAATTGTAATAATTATATTATATATTGCCTGTCACGTCAACCTAATTGACGTGGCGGCTGAAATGTGTTATTATTTATTAGCTATGCAACCGTAAAAATTATGGGGGGCGCGCCCATGCCATATCAAATAGAAAGCGGTATCTGGTCGAGCGTGTTCGCGGTCCCCGCCCAAATCGTAGACCGCCATATCCGCCTGTGCGGGCCCCTGTCGCTGAAAGTGCTGCTTGTGATGCTCAGAAACGGCGGGGGGACAGAACCGGAGCAGCTTGCGGAAATACTCGGGCAGTCCGCCGCCGATGTGCGGGACGCGCTGGGATATTGGGCGGCGTGCGGCATAGTCCGCCACATCCCGGATTTATCCGAATCGGGCGCGCCGGACACTGAAATGCCGCCTGTTTACATATCATATGCAAATACGCCGCCCGCTTCCACGGAAACCCCAATCCTGTCCTATACGGTTGAAGAAGACACGCCCAAACCCGAAAAGAAAAAAGAAGGGCGCAAGGTGGCGGCGGTTTCCGGCACAAGGCCGCGCTTTTCTGTGTATGAAATAAACATTATGGCGGAAAGTGACACCAACATAGCCGCCCTGCTGCAGGAAAGCCAGCTTTTGTTCGGCAAACCGCTCACCCCGCATATATCCGACCTTGTTGCCGCGATGTACAGCTATTACGGGTTTGCGCCCGAAGCTGTGCTGATGCTCATACAATATTGCCTTTCCATCGGCAAGGAGAACGCGCGCTACATAGAAAAGGTTGCCGCCGATTGGTGTGACCGCGGCGTCATCACCCACGAAAAAGCCGATGAAGAGATACGGCGGCTGACAAAGGAAAGAGAAACCGAAAGCCAAATCAAGCGTGTTTTATGCATATACGACAGGGACCTGATAACCAAGGAGCGGGATTACATCCGCGTTTGGACGCAGGAATACGCGATGGACAAAACCCTAATCGGGATCGCTTACGAGAAATCTGTTGAATCCACGGGCAGACGGAACCTCGCGTACATAGATAAGATATTGGCGTCATGGCACCGTAAAAATATCAAAACGGCAGCAGAAGCGCTGCGGGAATCAGATCAAGGGAAAAAGGGCAAGAAAGGCGCTTCCTATGAGCTGAGCGAGTTTGAGGATATGCTGTCCGGCGGAAAGTTGTAAGAGCCTGTTTGTCAAGCTCAAATGAATAGGCGGTGAAAGAGTATGCCCTACCCGAAGCAAGTCCATGACAATGCCCGCAGTGAGCTGGACCGGCGGCGGGAGGATGCACGGGGGCGCGCTGTTTCCCGCCGTGAAGAGGTTTTGCGCCTCATCCCCGCGATTGTGGAAATTGAGCGTAAAATGGCGGAGACCGGCGCCGCCGCCATAAAAGCCGCGGCAGTTTCGCCCGAGCTTGCCGCGAGGGAAATCGAACGCCTAAGCCATAAAAGCCTTGAGCTTCAGCGCAGGCGCGCCCTTCTCCTTACCGAGGCAGGGTACCCCGCCGATTACCTCGAAGAGCAGTACAGCTGTGCGCAGTGCCGTGACAGCGGCTATATCGGCGCCGAAAAATGCGCGTGCCTGAAAGGGCTGCTTCGTGCGGAGGCCCATTCATGGCTTGGGACTTCGGCACCTGTAGGCACCCATACATTCGGCAGTTTTTCCCTTGGGTTTTATCCCACCGAGCCGCAGGATGGCGTTTCCCCGAGGGAGCGTATGACGGAGCTTGCGCAGTTTTGCCGCGAATACGCCGACGGGTTCGCTTTCGGGGCGCAAAGTTTGCTGTTCCTGGGGCGGACGGGGCTTGGGAAAACGCATCTGTCCCTGGCGGTCGCGCACTGCGTTACAGAAGCAGGGTACGGCGTGGTCTACACCACGGCGCAGCAGCTTATGGACCGGCTGGAAGCGGAAAGGTTTTCGCGCGGGCAGGAAGGCGGCTACCGCGAAAATTTAGATATCGCGCTGGGCTGTGACCTTTTGATCCTTGACGATTTGGGTACGGAATTCGCCACCGGCTTTACCGCCTCCGCCATGTATAACATTGTCAATACCAGGCTGGTTGAACGCCGCCCCGTGATTATCAGCACGAACCTTGACCTCTCCGAGATTGAGCAAAAATACGGCCAGCGCATGGCATCGCGCCTGCTGTTTGAATATAAAGTGCTGAAATTTTACGGCAAGGATATACGTTACTTAAAACGTACGAGCGGTATGTTTTAAAATAATACAGAAACCGGGAGGAAAAACCATGCAGCTTCAAGAAAGGGGCATTGCGCTCTACATCATCCTGTCCATCATCACCTGCGGGATTTTCGGGATTTACTGGTACTATTGCATCGCGTCCGACCTTTACAACAACAGGCACAATATCCCCACTACGCCCGTTTTGACGATCGTGCTGTACATCGTCACAGGCGGCATTTACGGGATTTTTGTGTACTACAAGTGGGGCCAGGCGATGACCGCGTTGTGCAGGGAACATTCGATCCCCGACGAGGACCGCGCGATCCTGTACGTGATACTGGCGCTTTTCGGGTTCTCTATCATCAACATGGCGCTGATCCAAAACGATTTGAACCAGCTTGCGCGGATCGGATAGCACGCGCCGCGCCCTTATTGTTGCCGCCGTTTTCGGGGGCTTATGTTTGTTGTGGGTTTTAAACCGGGCATTGGCAACGCGCGGCTACAGGCTGATTTTCTGTGTCTTCCACGCGCTTACGGGCCTGTATTGCCCGGGCTGCGGGGCGGGGAGGGCGCTTTCTGCCCTTTTGCGCCTTGCCCCGCGCGAAGCGTTCGGATACAACCAATTATTTGTGGTTACGCTGCCGTTTTTGGTTATTGCCCTCGCGCGGGCGGTGTACTTTTACATAAGATACGGCAAAGCGCCGAAGCCGCATAAGCGGGATTTCCCCGCCGCCATTGCAATAGCCGCAGCGGCGGTTTTGTTTACGGTCATGCGCAATATCCCCGCGCTCGCGTTTTTAGCGCCTTCGGCAGGAATTTAGGTTTTAGGATTGAGGTTTTAGGAAGGGATGTAGGGGCGGGCTTCCATGCCCGCCCGTCAAAGTCGAATTTATTGTTCGCGGTCGGGGCCGGAACCCCGACCCTACGACCTTCGGCAGGAATTTAGGTTTTAGGATTGAGGTTTTAGGAAAAGGACGGCACGGCAAATTTCTTCCCTTACCTTAAACCTTGTTTTCCTGTATCCTGAACCCTGCCTTAATTATCGCGCCTTCCGCGCCGGAGGACGCGGTTTGCGCATAAAGGGAAAGGTAGCCGCGGGTGTGTTTCGGCGGCGGTTTTTTCCATGTTGAAAGGCGCCGCGCGATCTCATCATCCGGGACCAGCAAGGTTATGGAGCGGTTTTCCACGTCAATTTCAATGCGGTCCCCGTCATGTACGGCGGCAATCGGGCCACCCTCCGCCGCTTCCGGGGAAATATGCCCGACAAAACAGCCGTTGTTTGTGCCGGAAAAACGCCCGTCGGTAATCAGCGCGGTAGATGTGCCCAGCCCCATGCCGTACAGGTATTTCATCGCCTTGCACATTTCGCGCATCCCGGGGCCGCCCTTTGGCCCCTCATATCGGATTACAACCACGTGGCCGGGGCGGATTTTTCCGCCGATGATCGCTTCCTCGGCGCTTTCTTCGCTGTCAAAGACGATTGCCTCGCCGGTGAAGTGATACAGGCTTTTGTCAAACGCGCCCGGCTTTGTAACCCCGGAATCCGGCGCGAGGTTCCCGCGCAGCACCGCCACGCCGCCCATATTGCCGTAGGGGTTATCAAGCGGCCTTATAACCTGCGGGTTTTCGGGGAAAAGATACACATACTCATCGAGATTTTGGCGGGCTGTCTTGCCTGTGACTGTCAGCGTGTCCGTGTGCAAAAGCGGGCGCAAATTTTCCATCACTCGCGGGATGCCGCCCGCTCGCCATAAATCCGCCATATTGTATGCCGATGCCGGGTTCACTTTCACGATCTGGGGCGTATTGCGGCTGAAAGCGTCAAATGTATCGAGTATGTTCATATCCAGCTCGGCTTCGTAGGCGATTGCCGTCAGGTGCAGAACCGCGTTTGTGGAGCCGCCTGTCGCCATGCATACCCGAATGGCGTTCTCTATGCTTTGCTTTGTGATGTTATCCCGCGCACGGATGTTTTTTTCCACCAGGCTGACGATCGCCTCACCTGTTTTAAACGCGGCACGCATACGCCCCGCGTTTGTCGCGGGAATAAGGGCGCCGCCGGGAATCGTCATGCCCAGCGCCTCCGACAATACGCACATGGTGTTCGCCGTGCCGTAAAACGAGCATGAACCGTGCGAAGGGCAGGCGGTTTCCTCCAGCCCCTCAAACTGCTCGCGTGTGATTTTCCCCGCGCTGATCATTCCGTATGCTTCAAGCAGAGATGTGGCGTCGGACTTTCTGCCGTCAAACTCCGCGCCGCCTTCCATCGGTCCTCCCGGGAGAAGTATCGCGGGGATGTTAAGCCGCGCCGCCGCCATCAGCATCCCCGGCACGATTTTATCACAGGAGCCGAGCAGCACGATCCCGTCAAGCTGATGCGCCTGTACCATCAGCTCGATAGAATGTGCGATTATATCGCGCGTAGGCAAAATATAGTGCATACCGGCGTTGCCCTGCGCAATCCCGTCACAGGCGGCAATTACGCCGAACTGCACCGGGGTCCCGCCCGCGCGGTGGATGCCGTCCCGCACCCGCGCGCATACACTGTTTAGGTTGTAGTGGCCAGGGACGATATCGTTGTGTGAATTTGCTATGCCGATTATCGGGCGGCGTATATCGTCACCGGAAAATCCCATTGATTTATAAAGCGACCTGCCAAAAGCGTTTTCATCGCCGTTTAGGATATCCGCGCTTCTCATTTGAACACCTCATTCAATTTAAATCATAAATTTTGCAGTTTGTGTAGAATGTGCTTACATTTTACTAATTTTTTGGGGCTTAACTTTGCAACACGGCTGCACAAGCGCGCTCCGCGACGCATAATTTACTTTCTTTTTGTTCCGCCAAAAAGAAAGTAACAAAGAAAAGGCGGCTTAGGGGGCTGGGGGCCGCTGCCCCCGCTCGCCCCCTAAGAACCCCCGCGACCCCCCGCAGAGGTCGAAGATTCCACACTTGCCAGCACGACAGACCAATTGCAACCAATATGCATCTTCTGCCTTCCGCTTTCGCCTTGCGAGGCTCAAATGCTGGGCGCGGGGAAAAAGTTATAAAGAAAAAAGTA
>Ga0099364_10013644_pt1 | contig 10882 bp, 10 predicted proteins | sample TergutTh196P3_FD_73070 | JGI IMG/M metagenome (GOLD analysis project Ga0099364, IMG submission 73070) | Microcerotermes parvus P3 segment gut microbial communities from Pointe-Noire, Republic of the Congo - Th196 P3 | ecosystem: Host-associated > Arthropoda: Insects > Digestive system > Gut ... | reverse complement strand
CCGCAGGATAGCGCATACACGCGGGGCGAAAAACTTCAGAATCTCCACCTTGATAGGGCTCGATTCATCAGACTCTATCTTTTTTACCCCAAACTGTCACCCATCATTGACACTTTAAGATCCTAAAAATATAAAAACTAAAATAACCCTTTATTTTTTCTAAAAATTATGATAGAATATCCGAAACGGGTATCGCAACCTTTATCAATACCCTGACTTAGCACGAAAACGTCCTGCCGCACGGCGAAAGCATCAAAAAGGTTCGGTTATTGGATTTTCTTTTCGCATTGGTTTATAAGATTCAGCAGCGAGGATGCGAAGGTCGGGTAATCATCGTGTAAACTCCGGTAGGTTATAGCTTTCGATTCGCTTTGACTTTGAATTTGACCGTCCGTTTGATCGATTTTCTTGTTCCCCGCTCGCCTTTTAAGACGATCAAGACGGGCGGCCGCATCGGCCTTAGCTTCGTTTATACACATAGCGGCACGCGCTTTCGCGTTAGCGAGCTCGTCGTCGATCGAGAACAGTTCCTTGTTGTTGTCCGGATTGACCCGGTACAGCGAACGGAAGACCCGATATACCGCCAGCATTAAAAATGAAGAAATTTCGCTCGTAAGCTTTTTTTCGTTATTCTTACCCAGCAGATCAAATATGATGTTGACCGAGTTAACTATTAAGGTCCTGTTTAATGCGGCAATCATATTTCTGCCTGTGACTCTTTCCCTGCCGGACGGTGTATCGTCAACCGTAATAGATTTCCCTTTTTGATCCGGGGAACATCCCAGCAAATAGTCGCAGGACACATCGTAGTAGCCGGCGGCGTTCACTACAAATTCAAGCCCGCATTCGCGGCGGCCGCTCTCATAATGCGAAAGCAGAGCCTGCGAAACATTCAAATCCGCGGCGACTTTCTTTTGTGCAAAACCACGCTCTTTACGAAGAAAAGTAAGAATTCTGGCGAAATTCCGGTTCACGCATATACCCCCGTTAATTTTGTAACAATAAATATATTACGCTCTGTATAGCGAATTTGATTGTAGCATACACCCCTGCCATTTGTAAAGCGGTTTTCAAAATATTTGTAGATTAGCGTCGAAAAAAATAACAGGTAAATTTTGTGCATTTTTGCCAAAGGAGATTCGAATGACTCAAATACGAAAACAAATCAAGAAGAACGCAAAAGCCGCTCTGTGCGGCAAATGGGGTATGGCTTCGGCCGCCGTCATATTGATTGTATGCGTTATTGTGCTTGTGTCCGCGATAATGGAGTTTTTACTCATCGTGTTCGGCGTGAACATTTTCAACCGGGATTTTATGAAGCTGGAGGATGTTTTGGGCGGTTTGGTAAACTCAGATCCCACTGCCCTCATCATCATAGCCGGATGCTTGGTATTGGATATAATATTGCTTGTCCCCTTATGGACGGGTTTAAAAAGGTTATGCTGCAACGCCGCGGCAGGCAATGAAACCCGGTTCCCGGATATATTCAGCATCAAATGGTTTAGTTCTATACGGTTGTTTTTCGCGGTTTTTATAAGGTTTGTGTTAGCGGCGGCGGTTTTCTCCGTGCCGTCAGCAATGTTGTTTCTGCTTCCTTCAAGGATCGGCAGCGGCAGGATGGCCGGTTTGGTTCCGCTTATATATTTTACGGCTTTCGTACTTGCCGTGTTTGCGCTCATCCTCGGTTTTGTATTTATAAAACGATATTTCCTGTCGATGTATTTAGCAAGTGAAAATCCGGATTGGAAGCTGCGCCGCTGTCTGAAGGTTTCGGCAAAAATGATGCGCGGAAGAAAGAGCGGACTTCTTAACCTGGAACTAAGTTTTATCCCTCTGCTCCTAACCGGGGTACTGGTTGTCCCTTTGATCTTTATAATACCATATATACAAACTTCCTTTGCGATTTATGCCAAATATATCATACAGGATTATGAAAACTCAGAAACGGAGAAACAATTATATGAACGCTAAACACACAGATACTCCGGAAAAAACAAGGGTGCATCAGCGAATCGTGATAAAAGTGGGGACTTCAACGCTGGCGTACCCAACCGGTTTATTGAACATACGCGGAATCGAATCCCTTGTCAAGGTAACAGCGGATTTGCAAAACTCGGGCAAGGAAATGATTCTTGTGTCCTCAGGTGCTGTCGGGATAGGACGCGGAAAACTGGGGATAACCCTTGACGGGAATGATATCCCGACCCGTCAGGCGTGCGCCGCGGTGGGACAAGGTGAGCTGATACACGTTTATGACAAGCTGTTTTCGGCGCATAATCATAATATCGCACAGGTTCTGCTCACTCGCGGAGTAATTGAAGATAAACGGCGCAAGTGTAAGATTACCGATGCACTCGCCCGGCTTTTAGCTCTGCGGTGTATCCCTATAATAAATGAAAATGATGTCGTTGCCACCGAAGAACTGGAGTTTGGCGATAATGACGAAATTTCAGCGATGGCAGCGGTGTTTTTAAAAGCCGATCTTTTGATCATACTTACAGACCGGGACGGTTTTTATACCTCGGCTCCGCAGAACGACCCCAACGCGAAGCTGATTCCAAAGATCACCGAGATAACCGGCGAAATCAGGAGCATGGCGGGCGAATCACCCGGCGCTCTGGGCAGAGGCGGAATGGTGACCAAGCTTGCCGCCGCCGAATACGCCGGCAAACACGGCATTCCTACCGTTATCCTAAACGGCGCAAAACCGGAATTAATATATGATCTGATAGACGGGAAAGACGTCGGAACAATATTTAATTTGGAAGGAGAAAAATAATGTCATACATTAAAGAGCTGGCATCAAAATCAAAGATCTCCGCATCCGAGCTGCTGGACACGGGTTCCGCGCTCCGGGACAAGGCACTGCTTTGTATCGCCGATGCGCTGGACGAGCATCGCGGGGGGATCAAATACGCCAACAAACTTGATCTGGAAAAAGCCGAGGAAAACAACATGACTTCCGCTTTGATTGATCGGCTAACCCTGACCGATGCGAGGATCGACGGAATGCGGGACGGTGTTTTGGACATTGTAAAAATGGCAGATCCCGCAGGTTTTGTAAAAGAGGGTTTTGTACGCCCCAACGGATTGCAAATTCAAAAGGTTACCGTTCCCATCGGGGTTATCGGTATCATTTTCGAATCCCGTCCGAATGTAACGGTGGATGCGGCAGCATTGTGCCTGAAAGCCGGAAACGCCGTTATCCTGCGCGGCGGGAAGGAAGCTATCAACTCCAACCGCGAGCTCTCCGCTCTTATGCGCAGGGCTGTAAAAAAAGCGGGGCTGTCCGCCGACGTTATATCCTTTGTGGATGATACGTCCCGGGAAACCGCTTCGGCAATGATGAAGCTCAATGATTATATAGATCTTTTGGTTCCCCGCGGCGGCGCATCGCTGATAAACGCCGTGGTAGAAAACGCGACCGTACCTGTTATCCAAACCGGCGTGGGAAACTGCCATATCTATGTCCATGCTGATGCTGATATTGATATGGCGGTCAGCATAACGGAAAACGCCAAGGTTTCCCGTCCGTCGGTATGCAATGCGGCTGAAACCGTTATTGTCGATCAAAAAATTTCAAATACCTTTTTGCCTATATTAAAAACCCGTCTTGACAAGTACCCTGTGGAACTTGTGGGATGCCCGCGCACCGTAGAAATTCTGGGCAGCGATGTTAAACTTGCCGGCGAGGATGATTATTACACCGAATTTTTAGATCTCAAGCTGGCGGTCAAGGTGTCCGACGGATACGATGATGCTTTGGCGCATATACGAAAATATTCCAGCGGTCATTCGGAAGCTGTGATAACACAAAATTATAACGTTGCGACTGCGTTTACCCGTCAGGTGGACTCTTCCGCGGTATACGTCAACGCATCCACCCGTTTTACCGACGGTGCGGAATTTGGTTACGGCGCGGAAATAGGTATCTCCACCCAAAAACTGCACGCTCGCGGCCCTATGGGGCTTCAGGATCTTACTTCGGTAAAATATGTAATTATGGGTAACGGACAAATTAGAAATTAATTTTACTTTTCGCTGATCTGAGAGAACTACACAACGCATGAATCTGTTGAAATTTAGAAAAACGAAAGGGTTGACTGTAAATGTCTGATCTGCTTAACAACGCGGAAGGAAAGCTGACGACGGACAATGAATCCGAAATACTGGTCCAAAAGCCGGAGAAAATACCCAGAATAAAATTGCCTGATATTCCAAAAAAGCAAAAAGACGAAAAAGAACGCAAAGCGGATGCTACGGCATTTTTCGGGATATTCCTGATAATTTTTGCCGCTATTGGAATGATCGCAGCGGTATTCTTCGCAAGCGGGCTGGTTTACAGATTTGCAAACAGAACGGAGCTAAAAAACAATCTCGAAGAATATCTCGCGCCGATCGTTATGAACGACCCGCCGCCTTTTGAGGATGCTTCTAAGATTGATAACACTTCGCTTATTATCTATTCGATATGGAATCTTGTACTCAATACCGATCCGTCGGTAAAAAATTACGACCGGGACAGCTTCACGATATTTGTCCCTGCCGCCGATGTAGATATGCACGCCGCCGATCTTTTCGGAGACAGCATTAAAATCGAGCATCAATCGGTATATCAAAGCGATTTCACGGTGGAGTACTTTGGTGATGAGGAGCAAAATTACTATGCGGTGGCTATATCTCTTCAGTCGATTTCTTACACACCGAGAATAACCGCAATAAAACAGGAAAAGAACATATATACACTCAGGGTCGCTTACATACAGCCGGGAGCGGTTTGGGGTGCGAATCTGGAAAACGGGAACCCCCGTGACGACATATATAAAGAACTCGAATATGTGGTTGAAAGATCGGGCAGGAACAAGCACAAACTGTTGCAAATCAATGTTATCCCCACTTCCGAAGGTTCGGTCTCACAAATTGATACTGATGAAGAAATGGAAGAATTGCAAATAGAAGAATCGTCCGAAGAAGACGGAACTTATACATATTCCGCAACCGAATCCTAAATGAAAGAAAACAGCGTTAAAAATGCCGTTTTCGGTAATCTAAGCATCCCGCAGACTTCAGGGCTTTCTCCTATGGCCTCGGTAGCGGACAGGGCATACCGGCTGATTGCGAAAAAATTCGGTGCGGTATATCTTGTCGGAGAAATGGTCAGCGCACAGGGCTTGTGCTATTCATCCGAAAGAAGCGGACAATTACTAAAAGTCACGGACGAAGAACGTCCAATGGCGGTACAGCTTTTCGGTTCTGACCCCTCCATTATGGCAAAAGCCGCAAAAATCGCCGCACAGTACCGTCCTGATATCATTGACATAAATATGGGATGCCCCATGCCCAAAGTAACAGGTAACGGTTCCGGCGGCGCACTTATGAGAACTCCCGAACTTGCTGCGAACATTGTACACTCGGTGACGGATGCGGTTAATGTGCCGGTCACGGTGAAAATTCGCAAAGGCTGGGATGACGATACCGTGAACGCTGTTGAGTTTGCGAAATTGATGGAGAAATCCGGATGCGCCGCTATTTGTGTGCACGGGCGGACGGTGAAGCAAATTTACAGCGGAAGGTCGGATTCTTCTATTATTGCTGAAGTTAAAGCCGCGGTGAACATACCTGTTATCGGCAACGGTGATATAAACAGCGGTGAATCCGCGATGCTTATGTACAAACAGACGGGTTGCGATTTTATCATGGTAGGACGCGCCAGTCAGGGCGCACCTTGGATTTTTCGTGAAATAGACAGTTATTTGCGTACAGGCAAGCCCGCCCCACCCCCGCCGCCCGATGAAGTAATCGAAATTATGCTTGAACACATCAGCCTTGCCTGCTCTGTTTACGGGGAAAAGCGGGGTATCATCGAAAGCCGCAAACACGCCGCATGGTACCTGAAAGGCTTCCATAACGCGGCACAGCTGCGGGCTTCTTGCGTAAAAATAGAAAATTATCAAGACTTGAAGCGGCTGGCATCGCAAGCAAAAAAATTGATAATAGACCTCCTCGGAAATTAAAACGTGATGTATGAACACAGATGATTTTTCGTCAAACAAGGCAATTTTGACGAGAATATCCTGGATATTTGAGGATAAATTAACGCCGTGTGTACGTCGCGAAGTGGTTTTCGAGGAAGTCCAATACATATTTTAAGCAGAGGAAGTGACCTAATGAAAATTACCGGCATATTAAAGTTTTTATTTATCACGGGTTCTATTTTGTGCAGCATCATTATCCTGTACAACCTATTCTATTCACCTTATAATGACGAATTAACGATAAAAACCAATGAAATAATATTAAACACAAGCAAACCCGAAGACGAAAAAACCTATACCGGGCAGGAATCCGTCAGTTCAGCCGACAGCGGCAATAATTCATATGGACTTAAAGACACAAGCACCGGCAACCCCGGAATTGCCGGCAATTCCCGCAAAAAATCTTCCGCTGCCGGCAAACCTTCAACCGGGCAAAGCAGCCGGACAAGCGTTTCCGGTAATCCAAGCTCTGCCGCCGAGTTAAAACCGCGCAGTATCAATATAAACAAGGCGACCGTAGAACAATTATGCCGGATCAAGGGTATCGGTGAAGCGACAGCCGGCAAAATCCTAACCTACCGCGATGATTTGGGCGGTTTTGATAATCTGGAGCAAATAATGAACATAGTGGGTATCGGGCAAAAAACATACGAAACGATCCGTAAATACGCGTATGTAAAATAGATTCTCTATTGCTGTCATGGTGGTTCGGTTTTACGCCGCTTATTGGTAGAGCATAGATCGAAAGGCGGCACGAATCTATTATGATTCATGGATTTTACTTTTGCAATTTACTTGAAAAAACATTTATGTATGTTTCGAAAATGGGGGGTTGACTAATGAACATTTTTTGATATAATATAAAAAACACAATCAGCGGTTTCGTTGTTGTTTTTGTGTCTTTATAAAGAAAGGGATGAGGGTAAAAAATGAAAAAAATGATTAAGATATTAGCGGCTTTGGCAGCGGGGGCTTTTCTTTTTGTTTCGTGCTACACTATAGAGCAAGGTGAAATAATACCTGACACTAAAGTACCGGTAAATGTAGGGTGTTTGAAAGGTCCGTCCGGATTATCTATGGTCAAGCTGTTTAAGGACAATGAACAAAATGACGAATATAACACAAAAATTGCGGGAGCCCCGGATCAAATCACAGCCGGATTGACATCGGGTGAACTGGATATAGCGGCGGTTCCCATGAATCTGGCGGCAAACCTTTACAACAAAACCAACGGAAGCATCCGGGTTTTAGCTGTGTCCGGACTGGGGAATCTTTATATTATGTCACGGGTTGAGATAAGTACGGTAGCGGACCTGGAGGGAAAAACGGTCGTCGTAGCGGGACAGGGCGCAACAACGGAATACGCGCTCAGGTATGTATTGGATAAAAACGAAATTTCGGATAAGGTTACATTGGAATTCAAAGAGCCGGCAGAAACAGCCGTTGCCGCAATATCAGGCTCTGCGGATATTGTTATGCTCCCCGAGCCTTTTGCATCTCAGGTTGAAGACAAAGCCGACGGTATGCTGAGGGTTCTGGACATAAACGAAGAATGGAAGAATCTTAATAACGGGCAGGATATTGTAATGACCTGTGTTGTTGCGCGCAGTGATTTTATTGAATCAAACGGGGATGATTTGACAGCCTTTTTGGAAAAATTTGCCCTTTCGGTGCAGTTTTGTAACACAGATATTGATAAAACCGCAGAATATGCCCAAGAATTCGAAATAATGGAAGCGGAGTCTGTAAAAAAAGCTATTCCTTATTGTGCGATCACATTCATCAAAGACGACGAAATGAAAACAAAGATAAGTGATTTTCTCACGACCCTGCATGAAGTAGATCCGCGCTCGGTGGGAGGAACTGTTCCTGATGAGGGTTTTTACTACAATGCCGCCGAAAATTAAATCAAGACTGAAAAAGACAGCGGCATATGCCGCTGTTGCTGTTTTCTGGATATTGGTATGGCAAATTGCTTCGGTTGTTGTGAATCAGGAAATCCTGCTTCCATCTCCTGCGGCCGTGTTGAGCGTATTGCAGGATTTGATCGTTACGGTAGAATTTTGGATTGCGATTTTTGCTACGATTATCCGTATATTGCTGGGTTTTGCGCTGGGTGTGGTTTTCGGCACGGCAATGGCGGCGGCAACCTACAAATTTACCACCGTAAGAATGTTGTTTTATCCGTTTTTGAGCGCGGTAAGAGCTGTGCCGGTCGCATCTTTTATCATACTGGCATTAGTATGGTTCAAAACATGGCAGCTATCTGTAGTCGTAACTTTTCTTATGACAGTTCCGGTAATATGGTCGAATGTTTTCGCCGGAATAAAATCAACCGATCCGAAACTGCTGGAGATGGGAAAAGTTTTTGGGTTCGGTAAAATGAAAATGATACGTTTGATTATAATACCGGCTGTTTTTCCGTTTTTCATATCGGCAACTGCTACAGCATTAGGTTTTGCGTGGAAATCCGGGGTAGCGGCAGAAGTTATCGGCGCATCAAGCGGAACAATCGGCGGACAGTTATATGAATCCAAGATATACCTCGAAACCCCGTCGATGTTCGCATGGACACTGACCGTTATACTTCTAAGCATCCTGTTGGAAAAAAATTTCGCGGCGATGACAGCACTGACCGGAAAAATTAAAAGACGATACATGAAACCGTTTAAAAAAGCAGGACAAACCGTTTCTGCCGCTCTGTCCGCTCTGTCAAAACCGCCGCAGATTGCAAAAACCGGTAAGAAACCGTTACTTTCAATTCAATCAATAAGTAAATCCTACGGCAAAATACGCGTGCTGGATAACTTTAGTTTTAATTTCCCCCAATCCGGAATCGTATACATTACCGGACGTTCGGGTTCGGGAAAAACTACGTTACTGCGCCTTATAGCAGGTTTGGAAGCCCCGGATAGCGGGGAAATAAATTTTAATTTGATCAATGGCGGCAATTCTAAAATATCGGTGGTTTTTCAAGAGGACAGATTGCTTGCAAAATTGAATGTATTGGAAAACACATCCGTCGCTTCTTCGGCGGAAGCGGCGCAGCATCAACTTGCTATAGCAGGTCTTGCAGACAAAATGTATTCGCCTGTGTCCGATCTTTCGGGTGGGATGGTTCGGCGGGTTTCGCTGGCACGTTCGCTCGCTTACGGCGGGGATCTATTTTTGATGGATGAACCTTTCAAAGGAATTGACGAAAAATCCCTGGCTCCGATACTAAAAGAAATCGAGAAGATTTCCCGTACAACCCTTGTTATAATCGTTACTCATGATCAATTACAACCGATAAAACCGATAAAATCGGAAAATTCAAAAATGATAACACTGGTTGTACCTGAAGAAGTATAACTCTTAATTTTTATAACATTAAAAGGGGAAAAGATATTTATGAAAAAAAATTTAATGATCGTTGTTGTGTTCGTGTTATTGCTTGCTTTATTTTACGGATGCGGTTCGGCGGATGATACACAAAGCAAACAGGAGAGCCGGAACGAACAGTATTCACTAAACGATACAGCGGAATTTGATAACATAAAGTTAATTGCAACCGAAATTAAAACAACAAAAGGTTCGGAATATTTTATACCCGCGAGCGTGAATAAATTTGTCGGAGTCAGATTTATTATCGAAAACACTTCCAACAGGAAACAAAAGATCAATACATCGCTGTTATTTGATTCTTATGCGGACGATGTAAAGTTGGATTATTCGTTTGAAGCGGGAGCCGCATTTGGCGAAAATACGCTGGACGGCGATATCTCGTCCGGAAAAAGTTTCAAAGGCTTTTATGGGGTGGAAGTTCCCCAAAACGCCGGAATCCTTAGGATAGAAATAAAACCCGAGCGGCTTAGTACAAGCAGTGCAGTGTATCAATTTGACATCCCCGAATGATCCTGCTCCCGTATCTTTTTCTCAAAGAATATGCCTAATTCCCTGGCGGTTTCGGCTTTTGCGCTCTCGCAGATGAGAATTATTCCGGTTCCGGTTTTTTCGGGACGTAATAAAACGTTGCCGCGCTTGCAGCTAATATTCAAACCATCGCGGATTTGACCGCCTTCTGCCGCATTTAATTTTCGCATAATATCCGCTGCGGAGCTTTGAATTTGAACCGTATGTGTCGAGGTGGAAAATTCAGGGAGCAGCGAAAGCGCATCCGCAAAGGTAAGTTTGTTTTCTTTCAAAAACGAAAGCAATAACACCGATAACATAAGCCCGTCGCGCAAAAAAGGTTGTACGAGTGCAAGTTTTCGTGCTTTAGCATCAATATCGCCGCATGGGCACTTATAATAGCGTAAAACATTTTGACCGTATCGTTGTGCTATTTTTTCGATAGATCTCGGTGCATCGTAGGGGACGGCGGCATCCATTCCCTTTTGAAATAAAGCCAAACATCCCAATGATAATATTTTATCACTGTCCGCATAGCCTGTAGATTCAGAATATACCGATAAATTTTCACCGTTGTCTGAAATATGAAGATATAACTCACCGCTTTGCTCGCAACCCATCCTACTCAGGCAATCGTCCATTATTCTGCGGATTTTGTTGTTCCCCGTCTTTATCCGAACCCTTATTCCCTCCAATGTAAAACCCGAATGCTTTATCAGTTCGATAAAGTACATCCGGCGCAGGGGAGAAAGGTTGGAAAGCTCCCCGAACTTGTCGGGGTGTTCTTTTTTATAGTCGTTTCGGTTTACCGCACTTTCAAGTTTGCGTTCGAATTGCCGGAGTAACGGCATACCGCCCCTTGATGTTGTTTTTATCGTTGTTACAACGCCCGCATCAATAAATATTCCGAAATCGGACATAGATTTTGAACTGCAAAAATTGAACTGGCTTGAAAA
>Ga0099364_10013643_pt1 | contig 10883 bp, 9 predicted proteins | sample TergutTh196P3_FD_73070 | JGI IMG/M metagenome (GOLD analysis project Ga0099364, IMG submission 73070) | Microcerotermes parvus P3 segment gut microbial communities from Pointe-Noire, Republic of the Congo - Th196 P3 | ecosystem: Host-associated > Arthropoda: Insects > Digestive system > Gut ... | reverse complement strand
TTACCTTCGACGTTAACCCGACATCGCTTGCAATCGGCGACATCACCGTAACCGGCGCAACAAAAGGCGCCCTGACCGGCACAGGATTAACGCGCACATTGACGATTTCGGCAATCACCGTGGCAGACGGAGCAAACGTAACCGTTGCCATAGCCAATCCGTCAGGCTTTACCATCACGCCCTCCTCACGGAATGTAGCCGTAAATGTAGCCGCACCGCCGCTCCCCACCGCCCCCAGCATCACAGGCCCCGCCACGATGAACCTGACCGAAGGCTATGCCGCTACTTCGACCTCAGCGTTCACCGTCACAGGCACATCGCCGGTCACAGTTGCCATAACAGCGGGCGACAGCCGTATCACATGGAACAATACGGCACAGACGCTGGCGATAGCCGCAGGTCTTACGGCAGGCAGTTACGACGTCGAACTGACCGCCACGAACAGCGCCGGTACGTTCGTCTTTACCTTCACGCTGACGGTCGAAAAAGGCGCTGTCGTCATTCCTCCGGCAATCATGCGTTCAATCACCATCGTCCCCGCGACGAACGGCAGCGTCACCTCCAATAAGTTGAATGCCGCAACCTACGAAACCGTAACGCTCAACATCCTTCCTGATGAAGAGTATGCGGTAGATGTGATAACGGTATGGCATTCCCAATATTTCCATGCCGTCCCTGTTTCATTCGATACGAACGGCACATTCGTTTCGTTCCCGATGCCCCCACATAATATCACCGTCACGGTAACGTTCCGCGACCTGCGTTCAACAGGAATTGACGCTATGCAGTCAACCGGTTTGAAGGCCTACGCTGAGAATGGTGTATTGTATGTAAGCGGCATAGCCGACGGCGCAACCCTGCGGGTGTATACTGTATTGGGCAATCTCATCTATCAGTCGACCACCCCTTACCCCTCCAGGGGAGGGGAATTATTCCCCTCCTCCGGAGGGGCTGGGGGTGGTTCGATTCTGCCTGGACGCGGCATCTACATCGTCACCGACGGACAAACGGTGGTCAAAGTAAACAACTGATGTCCCCCTAACCCTGACAGCGTTTCAAACCCTGTCAGGGTTAATAACGAATTTAAAAATAATGCGTCAGCCAAAGGGTTGACGCATTATTCTATTTAACCCACAAATGATTTGTATATACCCCATTCTAAACTATTTGAAATTTTGTGTTCAAAAAAACTTGGCTGATTCGGAAATAGCATGTAAATTTGTATGGTAAATTTAAAAATAAAGAACAAAAAAAACGATGAACAACTGGTTTGAATGTAAAGTGTCTTATGAAAAGATGGTTGAAGGGGGAATGCAGAAAAGAGTAACGGAGCCTTATTTGGTCGATGCGCTTTCTTTTACGGAAGCAGAGGCGCGGATCATCGAAGAAATCCGGCCTTATATTTCAGGTGATTTTATGGTGACAGGCATCAAGCGTGCGCGATTGTCCGAACTCTTTTTTAATCCGGCGGGAGACCGGTATTACCGGATGAAGGTTTATTTTGTCACATTGGATGAAAAGAGCGGGACGGAGAAGAAAACAGCCGTGCAGATGTTAGCACAAGCCTCTACCGTAAGGGAAGCGGTTGATATAGTGGATGAAGGAATGAAAGGAACAATGGCCGATTATGTCATTGCATCCGTAACCGAAACATTGCTAATCGACGTATTTCCTTTTTCGACCGAAACGAAAGAAAAATGAGCAATCACCGCTATATAGCTCCAATGGTTTTATCTCATTTTTTCTGGATTGCTTCGCAGGCTCGCAATGACGATACCCCCCGACCGTCATTGCGAGGAACGAAGCAATCCAGAATACTTTGAATAATTGTCAAATAAATGAGAAAATGAGTATAACACAACATCTTATCAAACTGAAAGAAACCTTGCCGCCCCATATTACTTTGGTCGCTGTTTCAAAGTTTCAACCGGTTGAAGTCATACAGGAGGCGTACGATGCCGGACAAAGGGTTTTCGGGGAAAACAGGGTACAGGAACTGACTGCCAAATACCCGCAACTCCCTTCCGATATTCAATGGCACTTTATCGGTACGTTACAAACCAATAAGGTGAAATATATTGTACCATTCGTTGATACGATACAAAGTATTGATTCGTTGAATTTGTTGAAGGAAGTCGAAAAACAGGCAGTCAAATGCAATCGACGTATCCGCGTGTTGTTGGAGGTACATATTGCCGAAGAAACGACCAAACATGGTTTCGGGGCGGACGAATGTCTGCGTTTGTTTCGGGAAAACCTGCTGGACGCTTTCCCTCATGTAATCGTGGCAGGATTGATGGGAATGGCTACCTTTACAGATGATACAGGGCAGATTAAACGTGAATTTCAGACGTTGAAAGCCTTGTTTGATGAGATAAAGCGTTCGGGTAAAGCCGGCGATTCGTTTACGGAGTTATCCATGGGAATGAGCGATGATTATCCGATTGCTATCGAAAACGGCAGCACGATGATTCGCGTAGGAACGTTGATATTCGGAGCGCGCGGAAATTAATAATTTTGTAAAAAAATGCGTTTTTTTATGTCATTTTGAAATTAAATTATACCTTTGCCTTACTTATTGGAACAAATATGATAAAATTTAAAACAAACTTTGCCGGTTTAACATTAAAAACCCCTCTGATCATCGGAAGTTCGGGTTTGACTAAAAATGTGCAGAAAAACAAGGAATTTGAACAGGCAGGAGCAGGAGCCATCGTCTTGAAGTCCTTGTTTGAAGAACAGATACAAATGTATTGCGGTACATTCATGCACCCTTCGGATTCGCCGGAGGCTGCCGATTACATCGAAAACTATGTGAAGGCGCAACAGATCGACGAATACCTTACACTGATAAAAGAGACGAAAGCCGCCTGTTCGATCCCTGTTATTGCCAGTCTGAATTGTTATAAGACAGATGTTTGGGCGGAGTATGCCCGTTTGATGGAAGATGCGGGAGCCGATGCGCTCGAATTAAATATCTATTATCTTTTTACGGAACTCAACTTTTCGTATGATGCAGTCATCCGTTTGTATTCGACCGTTCTTCAAAAGGTAAAAAAGAAACTCTCTATCCCCGTGATTGTGAAGATAGGGAAATATTTCAGCAACATTCCCGCACTTGCCTATATTCTGAAAAACCAGGGAGCCAGTGGCATCGTATTATTTAACCGTTTTTACCAAACGGATATAGATATAAATACCGAACAAATCGTATCAGGCCAAATATTCAGTAATCAGGCTGAATTAAGCGATACGCTTCGATGGACGGCATTGGTTTCTGGAAAAGTACCGGGACTGCATATCGCCGCATCTAACGGTATACATGCATGGGAAGATGTCATTAAATGTTTTATGGCCGGAGCCACGGCCGTGCAGTTATGCAGCGCTGTTTATGTGTATGGTTCTGATATTATTACGAAAATGTTAGATTCGATGAGCGATTGGATGAACCAGAAAAAGTACCGGACGATTTCCGATTTTGCAGGTAAACTAAGCTGTTCGAACGTGGAAGATCAATCACTGTATGAACGCTCTCAGTTTATGAAGTATTATTCAAGCGGGAAGTGAAAATTATTAAAATTCAATTAATTCTTTTTCCGCTGTAGTCTTTTGTCGTTTTGTTGTTGTTTTGAACGCTGTTGTTTGCGTATTTGTTGCTGTTGCACACGCTGGGCTTCTTCCAAACGCTGCATGAAACCTGATTTCTTTTTGGGTTTCTTTTTGTTTTCTTCCAATTTCATCAATAACTTCTCTTCGTTGACAACAAACAGGAATGAAAGCGTTTGCAGAACAGATATCAGTGTTGAAATAAAGAAATAATAACTTAATCCTGAAGCGCTTTGGTTGAAAAAAAACAAAAACATCACCGGCATGATATACATCATCATATTCATACCGGGCATTTGTTGCTGGCCGGTATTTGTGGCAGCCATATTAAATTTGGTATAAATGATATTTGTGGCAGTCATCAGTAAACAAAACAAACTGAGATGATTACCCAGCAACGATGAAATCAGCGGAATATTAAAATCCCATGTAATAACGGCATCATAAGCAGACAAATCGTTGGCCCATAAAAAACTCTCTTGCCGCAACTCAATAGAGGCAGGGAACAACCAGTATAACGCAATTAATATTGGCATTTGTAATAACATGGGTAGGCATCCTGCCATCGGGCTGGCGCCGGCGCGGCTGTATAAATCCAACGTCGCTTTTTGCCGATCCATTGCCTGTTCTTGTTTGGGGAATTTGGCGTTAATCTCCTCCACCTGCGGTTTCAGAACACGCATCTTAGCCGATGACATATAAGATTTGTAGGTCAACGGAAATAAAATCAGTTTTACAATCAAGGTTAAGATCAAAATGATCAGCCCATAATTGGAAAAATGCTTTCCTAAATAGTCGAAGATAGGCAGTATAAAATATTTATTGATCGGGCGGAAGACCTTCATTCCCATCGGAACCAATTCGTCCAATGTCAATTTTTGACCGGCTGGCACATCATTATCATACGCTTTTAATAGCTGGTATTTGTTGGGGCCGATAAAATATGTAAAACCAACAGGTTCTCTGCCTGTCAGATCGAATGGAACAGAGGTCGTCGTATGAAATTCTTTCAGATAAGTTGTGTCTGTTTCGGCCAACTGGTTGGATTGAAATCGGGTGGCTTCAAACGAATCATTTGATATCAATATAGTAGAAAAGAATTTGTTTTTATAACCAATCCATTTCAGCCGGTTGGATACTTGTTTATCATCACTTTTGGCCTCACTTAATTTTTCGACATTATTATCCGTCAAAAATTTATAATAAAGTCCTGTAAACTGATTTTCAAACTTTCTTCCCTTCTCCAACTTGCGCGCTTTCTGCCACCAGTTAATATCCAACGAATTTGTATTGGGCGACAAAACGCCATTCAGACCAACGCCCTGAATCTCAAAATCCAACATGTAATCATCAGGACTCAACGTATAACGGAAATCCATATACCTGTCTTCTTCGACCGGCAACCTCATCACAACCGAATTAGCTGACAAACCTTCCCTTATGGGAATAAAATATAAATCCGATGTGTTGATGATCCGGTTTGTTGTGGTTATAAAAGTCAGATTAAACGCTGATTCTTCGCCGTCAAAAAGGATCAAAGGTCTGCCGTCATGCGTCACGTATTCCTTCAGGCGGGCATAATAAAGCCGTCCTCCTCTGTTGCTGATTTTCAATTCAACCTTGTCATTTTCAAGTGTAATCCATTCTTCTACTCCTTCTGCCGCTTGTGCAAAAGCGCCAAATTGTTGTGACAGGTATTCTGCTTTGGCAGAGTCGGGCAAAGTGATCAATGCATCGTTGATTGCAGGTTCGTCAGTTGGAGGTATCATCTCCTGTTGCCTTGCCTGTTCGACGCGTGCGACAGAATCCATATATTCATTGTACCGGCGTTGCGCCTCAATTTGTTCCTGATCCGGTTGGTTTAGCCATGTGAAAACAAATAGAAGCAAACCAATCAATATAAAACCGATAACTGTATTTCTATCCATAGATATTTTTTTCTTATTATTTACCTGCCACAGCAGCTTGGATGAAACTTAAAAATAAAGGATGCGGGTTTTCGACCGTACTGTTGTATTCCGGATGATATTGTACGCCGATATACCATTTCAAAGCAGGTATTTCGATGGTTTCCACTAATTGAGTATCCGGATTTTCTCCTGTAAATCTCATCCCTGCGGCTTCAAATTGCGCTTTGTAATCGTTGTTAAATTCAAAACGGTGACGATGTCGCTCCTGAATCAGTTTTTTTCCATACACTTTGTGAATTTTAGAATCTTTCTGCAAAACACAATCATATGCACCCAGACGCATCGAACCGCCCACACTTGTTACATTTTTTTGTTCTTCCATCAAGTCAATCACTTTGTGAGGCGTATGCGGTTCAAGTTCGGTCGAATTTGCCTCTGTCAAACCCAATACATTACGGGCAAACTCAACGACCATACACTGCATGCCTATACAAAGACCCAGACATGGTATATCATGCTCGCGCGCATATTTGATAGCCGTAAACTTACCTTCAATACCCCGCATGCCAAATCCGGGGGCAATCAGTATTCCGTCTAACCCTTCAAGCATAGTATCCACATTCGAATCATTCAGTTTTTCGGAATGGATGAATTTTAAATCTAATTTCCGGTCATTGTAGACCGAAGCAACCAACAACGATTCATCAATTGATTTATAGGCATCCTGCAATTCTACATACTTGCCGACCAGACCTATTTTTACTTCATCGACCGCACTTTTTTTCCGGCTTAAAAAATCTTTCCACGATTTCATTTCAGGCATTGGTCCCACTTCCAAACCGATCTTTTGCAAAACGATGGCATCCATCTTCTGGCGTTGCAGGATTAAAGGCACTTCGTAGATGGCCGGCACATCAATCGATTGAATAACAGATTCTTTAGATACATTGCAAAACAGGGAAACCTTATGCAGTACATTTTCGTTCAGTTCGTGTTCGGTTCGTAAAACAAGTACATCCGGTTGCACGCCCAATTCAAGCAATTGTTTCACGGAGTGTTGCGTAGGCTTAGTCTTATATTCCTTTGCCGCAGCGATATAAGGAACGTAAGTCAAATGAACGCAAAGACAATTCTTGCCTAATTCCCATTTCAGTTGACGCACGCTTTCAATAAAGGGAAGCGATTCTATATCACCTACCGTACCACCAATTTCGGTAATCACGAAATCAAATTTATGTTTCGTCCCCAATAACTTTATATTCCGTTTAATTTCGTCTGTAATATGTGGGATTACTTGCACGGTTTTTCCCTGATATTCTTTCCTGCGTTCCTTATCAATGACATTTTGATAAATACGCCCCGAGGTAATATTATTCGCCCGGGTGGTCGGTACATTTAAAAAGCGTTCGTAATGCCCCAAATCCAAATCCGCTTCATGCCCATCAGACGTGACAAAACACTCTCCATGCTCGTAAGGGTTCAATGTGCCCGGATTGATATTGATATACGGGTCAAATTTTTGAATGGTTACTTTGTAGCCTCGTGCTTGAAGCAACTTGCCTAAAGATGCGGAAACAATGCCTTTTCCCAAAGAGGAAACAACTCCGCCTGTTACGAAAATATATTTTGTGCTTGCCACAATTGATGTTTTTTGTTTTAAAAATGCAAAGATACAATTTTTATTTCATCTCTTTTCACTTTTGTTTGGTTCGCTGTCTCATTTTGCCTGTTGCCGGTTGCTGTTTGACCGAGACAGCCGTAGTTTTTGAGGCAATGGCGTTTTTCCGAATTGCCGTCTTTTGGGGCTTTGGCGCCTTTTTAATTTCATCTTTCGGTTTTTTGATTTCTTCTTCCGAATCGGTTTTTTCTGTTTCTGTTATTTCCTCCGTTTCTTCTTCCGGATCAAACTCCGTTATACCGGCATCCAACAAGATATTATACCAATTCAACACACGCTTAATCTCTGTCGGATATACCCGTCCCCTGTCAAACTCAGGCAATACTTGGGAAAAATATGCCCGAAAATCGTCAGGGGTAGCTTTTGATAAATCAATCGGAATCTTTTGGCCATTTTCTTTTTCCTTTATGTTGTTCAATACTTTATACAGGGGTATTTCTTCAGCATGTGCAAAAATAAAAATATTGCCCAGCGAAAGAACCTTATCTGTTGTATAAGCGGGAATCCGTTTTTGATCTATCAACGATTCGACAATCATGAGATTTTTCCCTTGCGAAATCATTTTGTATAATCCGGATTTACCGGATATTGAAAAGATCGTTTTCAACATAACGTCTACTTTTAATTTATTTTACTCTTTGTTTCTTGGGCGACAAATATAATATAAGTCTTGCTAAACTGAATCATTTTTGTGCAGAAAAACTACATCGGCGATCATTTCCTCCTTATTACATAAAAAATAACCCCTTCCTTTTTCAGTTCTTTGAGTTCGTCGATAGTGAAACTCATCAAGTCTTCGTAATTGTAATTTTCATCTTCGTCAATGGTAGTAACATTGGCGTCTCTTTCGGCAAAAAAAGTATTATCTGCAAAGTAAACCGAATCACTTGTTATTTCAACGATTTTCATTGTTGAATAAACTTCATCCACTGTATAATCTTCATTTTCATATTGAATAACATACACATCGTTTACCTGAGGATTTGTCAGGTAAGCATTTTGTCGCCGGGAGGCATTTGAATCGCTTATGACGCCATAAAGGATAAAAAGGCAAACAGCAATTAATCCCGAAAAATGCCAGATTGGAAATTTTTGTGCTTTTCGGAACTTAACGCACTGATTTCTTAAATCCGGCGGCATATCGGATAATTCAAATTCTGCTTTGCAATGATTGCAGTTAGCATAAACTTTTTTTGAAAGAGGAAACAATGGAATCCAAAATACATGGGCATATCTGGCAAATGTACTCATTACCATTTGTCCGGCAGTTTCGCAGGATGGACAGACTGCATCATCTAAAAATGCAGACTTAACGTGTGAAGAGCGGGATCCATAAATTATCATAATTCATATTTTTAAGGGTGATTACATGAAAGTAGCTCACAAAAATACTAAATTTTGTTTGAATGTAAACTATAAAGAATAAATTTTTATTTCTTCACAAGGTGACATTTTAATCTGTCGCCCTGTTTTTTTATGTCTTTTCATTCCCTTAAATGGAGCAGATCAGATTGTGTTGGTTACTTCTTCATCTATGGGGCGTGGCGACAGTCAGAGAACAATGGGTAATGTAGTAGAATGTACCCTCGAACGGGTAAAATCCTGCTCTTCCATTCATTTTCGCTTTCAGAAATGATTTTTTCGTTTTTGCCCCAAAACAGATATAATCAGGAAAAATGTTTTTATCTTTGTGCGAAAAAAATAGAATATGAAACTGTTTGCCAAATACAACACATTTAAGTTTTTACTGATAAGCTTAGCCAGTGCGCTTTTTATTATCTATCCCAACCTTGCATACTTTAATTGGCAATTAAGCTTTATTGATGAATCAATACGTATCTGGCATGTGGCGTATTTTATATTCAGGTTTATGTTTTTTTTCGCTATGATTTGGGCTTTTTTGAATTATAGTTTACAAAAAGCAATCACAATTTCTTTCCGAAAGCGCTTTCTAAATCATTTTATTTTCACCTGTATTGCTTATTTAGTATATATCGGTATATCCTATCTTGTTACGACCTTATGCCCCATTATCAAAATTGATCATTTCACAGGAACGCTGATTTTTCAGTTCTGTGTTGTTGGAGTTGTCTGTACGTTTGCCGGACATATTTTCTATTTGTACACCATCCAAAGGAAAAAAGAACATGAAATCGAGCAACTTAAAATTGAAAACCTGCAAAACCGCTGCGACGCCTTAACCAACCAGATCAATCCCCATTTTTTCTTTAATTCGCTCAATAGCCTTGCTGCATTGATCCGGAAAAAAGAAGATGAAAACACGCTGGCCTATGTCAATACACTTTCAGATGTGTTCCGCTATATCCTTCAAAGCGACAAGAAAGGATTGGTTTCTTTGGAAGAAGAATTGGAATTTGTGCAGGCATTCCGTTATATGCTCGAAGTTCGTTTTGCTAACAAATTGATATTCAATATTAATATCGCCAAAGAGCAAATGGATCTGAAAATTCCGGTTCTTTCGTTACTTCCCCTGATTGATAATATTATTGTGCATAACATCATCGACAGCGAACATAAGATGGAAATTACAATATACCTGAACCATAAAACAGAGCTGGTCATAACAAATCCCATCTTCCCCAAACTCACCATCCCCGATACCAACGGAACGGGAATCAAAAATCTTGAAAGCCGTTTCATGCTGTTGATGAACAAGCAAATACAGGTTGAGAATGACGAGAAATTGTTTGCTGTATTTTTACCATTAGAACAACAAAACAATGAGAATACTGATAGTTGAAGACGAAACGGTTGCCTGTGAAAATATGATCTCTATGTTGGCTGAAATAGATCCGGATATTGTGGTTGATGGCAATACAGAAAGTGTTAAACAAACCGTTAAGTGGTTGCGAAATAACACACTTACCGATCTGATCCTGATGGATATTCATCTGTCCGACGGTTCCGCTTTTTCCATATTCGACCATATCAAGATTGAAACGCCAATCATATTCACTACGGCGTATGATGAATATGCCATCGAAGCGTTTAAAGTCAACAGTATCGACTATCTGCTCAAACCCATCAAAAAAGAACAGTTACAACGTGCTATAGATAAGTTTAAGCGGTGGACGCAAAAAGATGTCATCCAATACCTGACGAATCTATCGACCCTGAATAATATCTCCAATTATAAAGATAAATTATTAGTCCCGGTGAAAGACAAACTGTTTCCCGTTAGTGTAAATGATATTTCATGTTTTTACACCACAGATAAAAACACGCGCATATTCTTGAAAGACGGACAAAATTTTCCTTACTCGAAAACATTGGATCAGATAGCATTATCCTTGAATCCCGCCGATTTTATACGTGCCAACAAACAATACCTGATTGCACGGAACAGTGTGAAAAATCTCACCATCTGGTTTGACAGCCGGTTGCTTGTCATCCTCGACGTCGAAACGCCCGAACGGATTTACATCAGCAAAAACAAAGCCGCCGAGTTTAAGGCCTGGATGGTAGCGCAACCCTTATCTACGCCCTAACCTGCATTATTCACACGAAACTGTTTCTCCCCGTCTTTCCAAGTCCCCATCATTTAGGTTACAACGTCGTAAAATGGAGTGGCGGCGTGAGTGGTGCAGCCGGAAACGCCCTATATTACGGTTTTGCAATCGGCGCGCGTTACTATTTCAAGGACAATCTGGCGGTCATGGCAGAAGCCG
>Ga0099364_10013642_pt1 | contig 10883 bp, 5 predicted proteins | sample TergutTh196P3_FD_73070 | JGI IMG/M metagenome (GOLD analysis project Ga0099364, IMG submission 73070) | Microcerotermes parvus P3 segment gut microbial communities from Pointe-Noire, Republic of the Congo - Th196 P3 | ecosystem: Host-associated > Arthropoda: Insects > Digestive system > Gut ... | reverse complement strand
TCCGACACGGGTTTGCATCGCAGGTATATGTAGAAATCGGCAATGGTGCGGCGAACTCAGTCGCTGAGGAGGATGCCGCCGCAGATACTGGCGTAGATGTAGCCGCTGGTACTGGCACTAGAGTAGGCGCAGATGTCGGCGCAGATGCCGCCGCAATTTACATGCGAATAACGGATAATGGGTATCCGCCATCCGGTATGATCACCGAAGGGGGCGGCATTGGCGGAATGAGAAAAAAGGCAGAAGCGTTTGGCGGCACGGTTGCCGTCGCCATCAGCCCGCAATTCACATTGACGGTTGAGTTATAATAACCGCAAAGAATCTTTTGAGGAAAGGAATTATCATTACAGTGTATAAAGCCCTTATTATTGACGACCACGACTCCATGTGCGATTCGCTGACGTATACGCTTACGGACACTGGGGAATTCACTGTGGTAGGCAGGTGGCCGAGTGCCGCGCAAGCGGAATTGTATTGCGAAAGGCTTCGCCCCGACTTAGTTTTGATGGACGTATGCACCGAGGGGGGTGCTTCGGGGATTGATGCGACAAAGGCTATTCGGGGGAGGTTCCCCGACGTCAAAGTCGTCGTTATGTCTGGTTTTGACGAGATAACCTACGCGCCAAGGGCAAAAGAAGCTGGTGCCCACGCCTTCGTATTCAAGAGCCGAAGCCTAGGCTATTTTTCCGAAGTAGCCTGTGGGGTCATGCAGGGGAAAACGTATTTCCCCGAAGCCAGGGTCATCCCAATGCCGTTAGGCGAAGCGCCGTTGACTGAAAGGGAAATGGAAATTCTGCGGCTGATGTGCAGGCACATGACAAGCAAGGAAATCGCCGAGGAGCTTTATATAAGCGAGAATACCGTAAAATACCACAAGTCCAACATGCTGGGGAAAACCGGGTTTTCCAAGGCGGTTGACCTGGCGTTTTATATGATCTCGAATGGTTGGATAAACCCGAGATATTAAGGCCTGTATATCTCTGTTACCTTTATGGCTTCGCCTGTTTTTGTAACCAACACATTTGCCAAAACAAAACCCCCGGATCTTTGCGTATCAAGCGCATAGCTTCTGAACTCCTCAAGACTAACTTCCCTAGGCCCCGACTCAGGGCTCTCATAGTTCACAAGGCTGAACACGGTGTTCCAGTCTGCGACATAAGGCATCCATTCTTCTGTTTCGTTTATCAACGTATAGTCATTGTCCATTTCAAATATGCCGTATTTCTCATGGAGTTCATAGTCGTCCCAGTAAACCCATACAATTTCGTCTATCAAGAGAAGCAGATGGTCGGTGCCAAGGCTGTCGCCAAGCCCAGTGCCAAGGCCGTCGCCAAGCCCTGCGCCTAACCCACCCTCAAGAACCTGCACATAGGCCAATTTCTCGGTTTCCGAAGACGCGGAACCCAAGGTGGCGGCAACAGCAGTTATTATAACCTCGTTATCAATAAAAACTGATCGGTTTCCTTCGTGGTAAAGCATTACCCCATCCCACCATGAGTCAGTATGTACCCACATGATAGAATCGGGGAATTCGATCATATACCCAACAAGCCCATTGTCGAATCGAAATTCTTGATGTGATACGCTTTCTTCAAGAGCCACATCCAACGGGGAGCTGAGGATATAGCCCACTGTCATGTTTATAGGGCCGCCAGCCCCTTCGCCGGATATATTTATCCATTCCATATCCCCCTCCTCCGAATATATATCGAAAGCCCATGTTGGCGGTATGCGTATTTTCCCATTGACGCTTACCCAATCGGCGGGAGAAGCACTGCCTTCGGGGTCGAGAGGGATCGGCAGCCAGGCCAAGTTGCCTAAAATGGCGTTTTCATTGGATAATGAGTAAACTGTGGTGAAAATGTCATTGTACGCTTGTTCGGTTATTCTTTGTTCCATTCCGTTTTTAGTGTAAGTGAAGGTACCTTCGTCGTAGTCTGCTTCGCACTTGTCGACCAAGTCAAGGCTTTTTTTATCGTCGGATAGGCGGTAAGCCTCAATACTTGAAGACGCGGCCCCATTGTTTCCGATGCGGTAAATGAGGCCTTCGTTGTCAATAGCGGCTAGATAGCTCCGTGACCAAAACTCGGCGACCTCAAATGCCGCGCCATCTGCATATGTATATATTTTGGTATAGCCTTCCATAGGGGTCTCATATCTTATAATTAGCTCGGCAGCGCCGTCTCCATCAATGTCGTAAAATGCGTACTCTCCGACAAAGTTGCTCATGCTATCAATGATTGATGCGTACATGCCCTCGGGGCTTAGTTCTAGCTTGGGGATCCAAGGTTCATCCGGTTGATTGTTTGTTGTTTCCGATAGGGCCGATTGTATGCCAGACCCAGAAGCGTTGTCTTGTTGCGTGTTTGTGGATGTCGGCTCAGTGGCCGCCGTCGATGAAGGTTCATCAGCCTGCGTAGCAGCGGTAGCCGACGGGGCGTCTTGTGTTTTCGGTTCGGTAATGACATTTGACTGTTCGCTTGTAGAAGTCTGCTCACTAAATCCAGATGAGGCAGTCCAATCCTGTTTCCTGCCATTGTTGAAGAAAACCAAAACAAAAACGACGATTGCCCCAATAACAGCTATGCCCGCCAATCCAAGAAAGAGCGGGAGCATATTCTTCTTTTTGGCTTTAGCAGGCGCATACTGCTGCTGTCCAGCAGGAGTATACGGCTCTTGTCCAGCAGGAGGATACGGCTCTTGTTCAGTAGGGGTATGCGGCTCATGTCCAGCAACAGGATACGGCTGTCGCTCCGCTGGCGCATTTGGTGGCTGTTCCCCTGCATATGTGTCTGGTCGCCGTTCTGTTGGTTTATATGGCTCTTGTCCAGCAGGAGTATACGGCTGTTGTCCAGCAGGAGTATGCGGCTCATGTCCAGCAGGAGTATGCGGCTCATGTCCAGCAACAGCATACGGCTGTTGCTCCGCTGGCGCATATGGTGGCTGTTCCCCTGTTTGAGCCCTTTCCTGTATATTGGGCTTCGAGTTAAGCTGTACAGCCACTTGAGCGCTATGCAACGGCTTACCGCATGACGCACAGAAATTCTTGTTATCCAGAACAGTCGAACCACAATTAGAACAGAATTTATTCATATTCATGACATCCCTATACTATTTTCTAAAACACCCAGTTACAGTTCACGGGTAGTCCGTCATTGCGAGCGAAGCGAAGCAATCTAGGCACTTTATGTGTCAAATACTAATCTGGCTGGGATTGCTTCGTCGCTACGCTTCTCGCAATGACGAAGCGAGGTGCATTTTTGTTATTGACACTGAGGGTTTTGGTACCTATGAATTGTAACAACACTCAAGCCGCGCTCTACAAGCACCTATGCCATGCGCAACAAGCCCCCAAGCCGCGTTCTATAAGCACCTATGCCATGCGCAACAAGCTCCCAAGCCGCGTTCTATAAGCACCTATGCCATGTGCAACAAGCTCCCACGCTGCGCTCTACAAGTTCCTATGCCATGCGCAACAAGCTCCCAAGCCGCGTTCTATAAGCACCTATGCCGTGCTCTTGCTTTTGCCTGCCAGTGCCCCTAAAATGTAAAGTGCGGGGACGGCACATCCGGTAACAATAAAGAACACACTGTTTACAATTTCGCTGCCGCCTCCCATTGATGAGAGGATAAGCCCAACTACTGTCAAAGCTAAAGCTAAAACGCCAAGTATTAGGCATAGCACTGTTTTATTGGGCTTTGAAGCAAAAATCACTCCAAAGATACCGGCGATTAAGCCAATTAGCGCACCTACAGCGCAAACCAGTAAAGCGTTCGCGACTTGCGAAATATCGATGCCCTCCGCTGCCAACATAGTGCTGTATTCACTTGAATCAGCAAAATCAGCCGCGTCGCTGTACCACACAAGGCCGAGCAATAGACCAACCAAGCTGCTAAGAATCAATAGTATGCCCATTACCCTTAAAAGTGTGTTGCTCTTTTTTGCCATTTTCATTTCCCCCTATGGTTTATTTTTTTCTAACCTAACCTAACCTAACCCAGTCTATTTTGTTTTCTTTCTACTTCATCCAATTATATTTTGTTCTGTTCTGTTCGATTCTTTGCTCCCCGTAGCCGTACGTGCCAGGTAAAAAACAAGAAGTTAACAGCCCGGAGAGTGCAGCCCTGCAGTGCGGCTGTATAAATTTTACTTAGTTCTGTAATTTTAGCATATGTTTTTTCTGCGTGCCCTACCCGTAGCGGGTAGTTTTCATTGTCAAGTTTAAGACGGCTTGAGGGTTTTTGAATCTGCAAATCTGCAAATCTGCTAATCAGCATATCTTTTCGCCCTTGTGTGTAGATACATGATATAATTCAAATGATTCGGAAGGCATGGCTCATGGAGCATGGAGCATGGAGTATAGAGTATGGTTTATTTAGCGGCAAATAAAACAAAACTGCCAAACAAACAAATCGGTGTGGAGGTCAACGCCGTTGAACGATAATTATGAGCTTCGCTTATTTGACAACCATCTTATGACATTTGAACTTGTAATCGGCGAAAATGGCGGTTATGAAACAAAGATAGTCAAATTGGGAGAAACAGGAGAGTTGCTTCCGCTTGATTTGGAGTTAACAGACGAAGGTGTTTTGAAATGGTTGAACCGTCGTTCGATTCCGAAGAACCGCGCATATGTCCACAACATCCTCAACACAGTGGGGTTGTCCCTGCGTGATACAAAAGGCATTATAGACGTTTGTAAGGGGCTTTCGCTGAACGACAGTTTTTGGGTCGTGCCGGAGGGCTTCAGCGGAGAATTCGCCGACTATAACCTTTACGAAAACCGCTTTTCCGAGGTTCTTGCCCTGACAGCTCTGACCGGAGAAGGTCTGAGCGAAGAAAAAGCGCGAAGAATTCGAACATCTCCGGAATTCACAACCAATGGTATGCTGCCGAAAGCTTGGCGGTACAGAAACGGTAGGATATTGCTGTTTAAAGGTGGGGTCTGGAGACAGTACGCTACGGCCCCTGACCCTCTTGAGCCGTACAGTGAGTATTATGCCGCCCAAATTGCAGACGCGATGGGACTTAACCCTGTGAAATATGGGTTGTCTCGCTGGAAAGGAATACTCTGTTGCAATTGCGAGCTGTTTACCGACATAAATACAGCATATGTCCCGATGGCAGGTATTATCAGGAACAAAATCAAGAACAAAGCCCCCTCAAGTTTTTATTCGATTTGCGGTGAATGGTTTAAGGCTTTCGATAGAGAAAACGGTACGAGCTTATTTGACTATTTCGCGTCAATGCTTGTTTTCGACAGTCTAATTCTGAACGAGGACAGGCATCTTGGCAACTTCGGCATTTTACGCGATAATCACAGTGGAAAAATCATAGGCAATGCTCCGATTTTTGACAACGGTATAAGCTTGTTTAATTACTCGTCAATTCAGGAGTTGCGTAAACTAGATGCACATAGACAGGCTTACGCTAATTACTTCAAACAGCCGTTCAATTTGCAGGCAAAAGAATATGGCGGGGCTTTACAGGCAGAACAACTGTCCCGCTTATTAAATTTTAGACTTAAGAGGCACAGCCGTTATAATTGGGATTCGGAACGAATGGGTATCATTCAGGACTATGTACGCAAACGTGCAGTAGAACTAATAGAGATCATCAGCCATTAACGCCAGTTTTAGAACTCAGAGATTGGGTTCATAAATCCAATGGCTATAGTAACGCCGAGAGATACAGACATCGCAACAAGTATTGCCACATGGCCTGCAACAAGTATCGCCACATGGCCTGCAACAAATATCGTCACATGGCCTACAACAAATATCGCCACATGGCCTGCAACAAATATTGTCACATGGTCTTCAAGGGTATATGTTTTTTTGTGTGGCGTGGAACATTTCGTGTATAGTTTATGTCTAATATATATTCAATGACGAAAGGCTGGGATTACCCATGAAAACACTTGTTTCGCTCTTTTTGGTTTTTACAATGCTGACTAACCCTGTACCTGTGGCTCAAGACGCGACAGTTGGCACGCAAAGCGCGTTTGCCGGGGCTACTCAATATACGTCTGCGGGAGCCTCACAGGGGGCATCCGCAAGGTCTGCTCAAGGAACGTCCGGCGCCGCCGCGCAAAACGAGTCCGGTGGTGCTGCGCAAAATGCATCTGGCGGTGCCGCACAAAATACGTCCGGCGGCACTGCGTCTGGCGACACTGCGTCAGGCGGCATCGCATCCGGCGGTTCGGATGCTAGCGGCGCAGCCAGCGGCACAGCCAGCGGCACAGCTGCCAGGGCAGCAACAGCCACGAAAGACGGGTATACGCTGGTTCCGCAAAAGTACGGGATAAGCGGGATCGATGCATCGAGCCAATTCATATTGTCAACGCCGCAAGCTTTTTCGGTTGGCGAACTCGCGGTTATGCTGTCGATTGACGGGGAGCCGGAACTGGGCATCACGCAGGGCAACGGAAATGAATTCGTTGTCGTCCCGTCTGCGTTGCTTTCCCCAAATTCCCTATACATTTTCAGGTTGAAGCGCGACGGCGAAGCCGATATCACGTGGGCGTTCCAAACTGCGAAAAGGTTTCAGGTAACCTCAAACTTGCCGAGGGACGCCGCGACAAACGTGCCGAGGAGAAGCGGCATCGAAATAACCTTTTCTAGCGAAGGGTATACGCCGATTGACAGTAATTTCAGTATTGAACCGCATGTAGAGGGAAGGTTTGAATACCACAAGAACACGGCGGTATTCGTCCCGAAACTGCTGGAATACAAGACAGTTTATACTGTCACGCTAAAGGCTGGTATCAAGATTGAAGGAACGGACGAGGAGTTGCGCGAAGACTATTCGTTTGCCTTCGAAACCGAGCCCGAACCGGAGTACAAGCCTAAAGAAGCTTCGGAACATGTTTCCTTCAACACGTATTATGCCGAAATGCCGACCATAGAACCCCCAAGCATCGGCTTCTGGATTAGCTATAGCCGGTTAATACTTACGCCAAACCCCAAAATTGACGTATACAGATTCAGCAGCGTCGATAAAGCGGTAGAGGCCATAAAGACCGGGAGGGGGGTGCCGAGGTGGTCGCGCTATGCCACTGCTGAAGCAATCGTTGATACTGCTGGCATGAATAAAGTTATGTCTTTTAACGCATCAGGCAATTACAACGACGATTACGGAATACTGACGCTTCCGGACAGCCTTCCACAAGGGTTTTACCTATTGGACGCTAACCTTGGTCAATCTCAAAGTCAGATGATTTTGCAAATTAGCGACCTGCCTGTGCAGGTAGTGGCTGACGGCAACAAAGCTATTGTTTGGGTAAATGACATTACAACGGGGAAAGCTTCTGCGGGTGCCGAAGTGCATGACCCCAAGGAAGGCAAAACGTATAAAACGGACGAAAACGGCGTTGCCGTCGTCGAAAGGGCTTTGACAGCAAATTGGGAAGAGCAGATAAACGTTTCGGCAGCCAATGGCAAGACATGCGTCTGGTTCTACAGCCCAACTTACAGCTACCGCTATGGGGGGGATTACGACTATGGGGGGTATTCCAGCAATAGCGGACAGAGCAACGAGGGGTATTGGACGGCCTTGCAGCTGGACCGTACCCTGTTCAAACGCAACGACACGGTTTCTTTCTTCGGGTTTGTGCAAGACCGAAAGAATGCCGAGGAAATAAAGAGCGTTAGCGCTGTGCTGACACTTGGGTACAGGTACGGCTATTACAGCTACGGCGGCGGTAGGGACATACTGCACAAACAGACGGCGGCTGTTCAAAACGGCACTTATTCGGACGAGATAAACCTCCCCAACTTGGATGCAGGCTCTTATTGCCTGACCATTTACCATGGGGACATAGCCCTGGGCAGTACATATTTTGACGTAGAGGACTTTGCAAAGCCGTCCTATAAGATCGACGCTGCCGCCGACAAAAAGGCAGTGTTTGCTGGCGAGACGGTTACGTTTACAGCTTCGGCAGGGTTCTTTGAAGGCACCCCTGTTTCTGGATTGGACGTTTCATACAACATTTGGGCTTCCGGATTGAATACTGTCGGCCTAGGGGAAGCCGAAACTGACATTGATGGAAACGTCGAGGTAGAGCAAAGAATCACACCGCGGAGCGACACGCAAGGCGAGACGGGAATTAATTTTTCGGTTGAAGCGACGCTGCCGGAAATCGGCGAAACCGTAAAGTACGCTCGCGCTCGCGCCTTTATCAACGATATAGATGTGAACGCACATGCCAAACGCACAAACCAAAACGCAGAGATTTCGGTTGAAATCAATACCATCACCCTGGACAGGATCAACAATGGCACGGCGGAGCATTATTATGACTACTTGGACAAGCCTGTCGCTGGCAAGCCCCTGTCGGTAAGGGTCTTCAGGGTCTACTACGAAAAGATTCGACAGGGCGAGTATTACGATTATATTGAAAAGAGGAACATACCCACATATAGGTATGACCGCAAGGAGGAGGTCATTGACAGGTTCTCCATGGCAACAGACGGGAATGGAAAGGCAGAAAAGGCATTCACCGTCCCCGATAGGCATTTGGAGAGCTATTATGCGACAGTAGAATGCGTTGACGGCAATGGGAGGGAAATATCGCATACAGTCTACATTGGCCGCAATTATTCGTCCTATTACAACAATGCGGGTTCAAACGATTATTATCTGGACGGCGCGAACGATAGTTATAGTATTGGCGAGGAAGTGAGCCTGACGCTTATGCGCGGGGAAGACCCCGTCAGCAGGGGGAATTGCCTGTTTGTGGCGATGCAGAGGGGCATACAGGGCTGGCAAGCCGGAAAAAGCATGTACAGCGACAAGTTTGCTGTAGGCTATGTCCCCAATGTAAGCGTCAATGCGTATTATTTCGATGGATACAATTACCAATCTACTTATAGAATGAGCGTAGACCTCCGCTTCGATTATATGAATAACGACTTGATGTTGACCGCATCTGCCGACAAGGATTCATATAAGCCGGGGGATATGTGTACAATTAGCATTAAGGCAACGGACAAAGATGGAAATGCCGTCAGGTCGAATGTCAATATCAGCCTCGTAGACGAAGCGCTGTTTGAGCTTAGGGACTATAATGTCGATACCTTGGTGGCGCTTTACCGCAATTTGGGGTCGGGGCTTTCTTTTGCGTCCCAGACGCACAGGCTGTATGTGCCGTCCGCTGCCGCTAGAGCGTTAAACGAAGAAGCCATGGATGAGCTCGGCGCAGCGGATTATGATGTGGCGTACGCCCCGTTACCGCTTATGGATGCCGGCGGTGGGGGCGCCGCAGAAACATATTTGCGGGAGGAGTTCAAGGACACCGCTTTTTTTGACACGGTTCGCACAAACGTGCTGGGCGAAGCCATATACACATTCAAGCTCCCCGACAACATCACATCATGGAGGTTGACGGCTTCGGGCATAAGCAATGATTTGTTCGCGGGCAACGTCGTGCAGAATATTCTCGTCACAAACCCGATGTTTATCAATTATTCGTTCAGCAACGAGTTTTTGACGGGGGATGCGCCGGTGATTGGGGTTAACGCATACGGCACTAGCCTGTCCGGTGGCGAAACGGTAGAGTTCGAGGTGTGGGACGAGGCCTCCCCCGACGTGAAGTTCACCGCAAGCGGCAAACCATTTGAGCGCATTAACATACCCCTCTGGGAGATGAAAAGCGAGGGCGCAAACGCGCTGATCGTCAAGGCTTCTGCCAGCAATGGCACAAGCGATTCGATAAAGCATCAGTATCAGGTGCTTAAAACATACCTTGAAATAGACGAATCTGAATACTACGACGACGTAACGGCTGGCATGGCATTTAGTGTCGGCAGCGGGGGCCTTACGCGCATAACTTTCACCGACCGCGGCAGGGGCGCGTTCCTGTGGCAGCTGCTTGGTCTGCGCTACGTGTACGGGGACAGGGTGGAAAAACTGGTTGCGCGGCGCGAGGCGAATAGGCTCATTGCGGAGTATTTCCCCGATTTGGATTTATACGGCCCCAATGACAGTTTTGACTTTAGCAAGTACCAGCGGGACGACGGCGGCGTTTCCATACTGCCTCACGCAGGGAGCGATTTGGAAACCACAGTAAAGCTAATGCCGTATATTATGGGCGATATGAACAGCTTTATGGCAAAAAACTACCTCTACGACATATACGAAGGTGACAGCGCGGATAACAAGATGTGCGCCCTGTACGGGCTAGCGCTGTTGCGCGAGCCAGTGCTTTTGGATCTAGACAACTATGCGTTGCTGGATGAGCTTTCGGTAAAGGATTTAGTCTACATCGCGCTGGGCTACTGCGCCCTGGGGGAGGTAGGCATAGCTGCGGAGTTGTACAACAGCCGAATTGCGCCGAAACTCGAAAAAGTAGAGCCGTACTTCCGCGTCAACACAGGCATAGATAACGACGATATCTTGGAAGCGACTTCGGCCGCGTGCCTGCTTGCAACCCAGCTTGGCAAGGCCGAAAAGGAAGGCTTGTACCAGTACTGTATAAGAAATTACACAACTGATATTTTGATTAACCTGGAAAAGCTGTCGTATATAAAGCATGAGATAGCTAAAAAGAACGAGTCAAACGGCGAAATTACCTATACTCTGTTTGGGGAGGAGTTCACCAGGGAGTTGAAAAATGGCGGGAGCTACACGTTGAGGATACCAGCACAGAGCATTAATGAATTCAAGCTGTTGAAAGTAAGCGGCGACGTCGGTGCCGTTTCCACCTTTAAAAGGCCTATGACTGAACTGGGGGAAATTGACGCCGAAATAAAGGTTTACCGCCAGTTCTACAAAGCAAACGAGTGGGATATTATCGGCGAAAGCGGCTACGGCAACAGCGGCTACGGCGACGACAGGTACGACTACGACGGGTACGACTACGACTGGTACGGCGGCGGCAGAA
>Ga0099364_10013641_pt1 | contig 10883 bp, 4 predicted proteins | sample TergutTh196P3_FD_73070 | JGI IMG/M metagenome (GOLD analysis project Ga0099364, IMG submission 73070) | Microcerotermes parvus P3 segment gut microbial communities from Pointe-Noire, Republic of the Congo - Th196 P3 | ecosystem: Host-associated > Arthropoda: Insects > Digestive system > Gut ... | reverse complement strand
GCGGACGGGGGCTCTCTCGGCCGGGGGGGGCCGGGGGGAGGGGGGGGGGTTAAAAAATAAGGGCAAAAGGGGCGGGCGGGGGGGCTGCCCCCCTGCTGCTCGCCGTTTCAGCAGGCGGCAATGCCGCGAAGGAGTTTTTATGAAGAAGAATAGAGTATTTTTATTGGTAATGGCGCTGGCATTGGGAATGTTGGTTATTGGGTGCCCCGGTAACGAAGGTGAAGGCGGCGATCCATGCGAGTGTAATGATGACTGCGGTATAACGGGCTGCGATTGCGGATGCGATCAATCCAGCGCACCCGGCTCCTGCGAGTGTGATGACGACTGCGGCATAGTAGACTGTGAGTGCGGTTGCGGTGAAAACGGCGCACAGAATTGGTGGACATGGGTTCATGATTCATCAAATGTTACACTGAATATTTCCGTTGACAATGACGGCGTAGCTGCCATTACCGTAATCGGAATTCCTGAAGTACATGAATGGGACAGGTGGAAAGCCGTTGCTGATTATAAGTACCCTGCAAAGGCAAACACATGGTATACTTATGTATTTGAGGCTTGGACGGAAAGCGGCGAGCGTAATTTTGAGATGGGATATTATAACGATGGAGAAACACAATTAAATGTGCCCGGTACCGGTAAAATAACAACTGAAAGAAGAACCTTCACTATAAGAGGGGAAAATATTCCTAAAGACAGAGGACTTGAGAATTTGTCTTTTCGTTGTGCCGACCAAGTAGGAACATTCTATATAAAGATTATTTCCATAACCGAAGGAAGCGGCAGTCAAATACCGCCTGAAGAAAGACCGGTTGCGGAGCGTTGGTGGTCGTGGTTTGATCCTTCATCATCCGTTACCTTGAATCATTCCGTTGACAATGACGGCGTAGCTGCCATTACCGTAGGCGGAACCGCTGAAACCGGTGAATGGGATGATTGGAAGGCAATGAGTGGTTATCAATACACTGCACAGGCAAATATATGGTATACTTATGAATTTGAGGCTTGGACAGCCGGCGGCGACCGTACATTATGTGTTCAATATTTCAACGATGATTTTACAAAAACCTATTTGGGCAGCGATCTTTCAATAACATCTGAACGGAAGACCTACACTATACAGGGGAAAACAATTCCTCAAAATGGAATTCGGCATTTAGAATTTCAATGTGCCAGGCAAACAGGCACATTCTATGTCAAGATTATTTCTATAACGCCTGAAGAACCGTCACCTGTAACACAAAATTTAAGTTCATGGGTTACAGATGGAACAACATTGGATTACAGAGTTACCAGTGACGGCATTATCATAGTTTCTGTTGATAGAACTAATGGGAATGATTGGACTGCTAATTTGTATTATAATTATAACAGTAAAGCCGGAAAAAAATATACCTATAGATTTAACGCATGGGTTGATTCCGTATCTTATGAATTAGGGCGTATTAGGTATGACTATACATGGAGTACTAATCAAGATTACAACATTGTACAAACATTAACATTAAGCACTGATTCATCTCATGAATATTCTTATACAAGCCCTAATGCCTTACTCAATGATGAACAATCTCTTACATTTTATTGCGGAATACAAAGTGGTACATTTTATCTAAAAATAATATCCATTGAAGAAGTGGAGTAAAACGACGGGGCAGTTTCCGGTGTCAGTCACTTGTTGGGACGGGTACGCGGAGTTTATAGGGAAAAGACCGCGGGCAGCAGTGCCGCAAAGGAGATATTAATGAAAAAGATAATGATATTGTTAATGCTCGCGGCGTTTTTATGCTTCACGGGCTGTGCGGCATTAGACAGCGCTCGGGTGCCGGATATGGAAAAAGCGCTTGCCCGCCTTGACCGAGGCGAAACATTGTATAATGAAGGCAGGCACGATGAGGCAAATGCAGAACTTGATCTTGCCATTGCAGGCTTTAACACCGCACTTGAGATTGAGAGCAATAACCACGAAACCCTGTGCAGCAGAGGTTTAGCCTATGCACTCAAGGGTGACTTTGACCGCGCCATTGCCGATTATAACGCCGCTCTTGAGATTAAGCCGGACTATTACCAAGCCCTGCGTAACAGGGGTTCTGTGTATGCACTACTCAAGGGCGACCTTGACCGCGCTATCGCCGATTATAACGCCGCTCTTGAGATTGAGCCGGACTACCCCGAAGCCCTGTATAACCGAGGCGTTGCGTATAGACTTAAAGGCGAATTTGACCGCGCCATTGCGGACTATACTCAGGCTATACGGATAAACCCCAATTTTGCGGCTGCCTACAACAATCGGGGTGTTGTACATGAACGAAGCGGCAACTTTGATCAGGCTATTGCAGACTTTACCCAAGCTATACAGATTAACCCAAATTCTGTGACTTCCTACAACAACCGAGGCAACGCATATACACAAATCAGCAGCTTTGATCAGGCTATTGCCGATTTTGAAGCTGCGCTGCGCATTAATCCAAATCATGCCGATGCCAGACGAGGGCTTGAATATGCCCGGCAGAGGCAGATGCGGGAGCAGTAACAAATTGCGCTTAACCGATGCTGCCAAACCTGCGTTAGTTGTAATTCCCTCAAACAATATCTTATACAATTTTAACCCCCATCTAACCAATTGCTAATAATAGACATTCACAATTTTTTCATAAATACATTTGGAGGATTACTATGAAGAAATTAGTATCGATTTGTTTTCTGATGACATTCATTGGAACAGCTTTATTTGCAGGCGGCGGAGCCGACCTTCAAACAGGCGTGAATAAGAAGTTGTCGCTGATTGGAAGGTATTCAGTGGGCAGCCAAAATTCTGACGGCGGTATTGCGGAAATTGTGGTGTTCAATAAAGACAACAACCGCATTTATATGGTAAACGGCGCTTTAGGCTCCCTTGATATTGTTGATGCCGCATCTCTGCGTTCAGGAAGGTTTACCGATATGCCCCTGCACAAAAGAATCGATGTCAGCGCAATGGCTCAGGCAAACGGTTTTGTGTTTGGTGATTTAACAAGCGTTGCCGTCAGTGCAAAAAATCAATTCCTTGCGCTTGCGGTTCACCATACATCTTACAGTCAAGGCGGTTACATTGTAATTATAAATTATGAAGGCGAATATATCCGTCATTACCGCGCAGGTGTTCAGCCGGATATGATCTGTTTTTCGCCGGATGAAAAGTTTATTCTAACTGCCGATGAAGGCGAACCCAGAGAGGGTTATGGCGCAGAAGTAATTGATCCGCCGGGAACCGTTACCATAGTAAATATTGATACCAATGAAGTCCGCATTGTTGGTTTTGATAATTTTGATAATGCTGATGCAAGAGCCTCCTTTTTACAGAGCGGCGGAGTCCTGAATAAGGGAATTAATCCCTCGCTTGATTTTGAGCCTGAATATATTGTTGTCAGCGCTGACAGCAAAACTGCGTATGTTGCATTGCAGGAAGCAAACGCAATTGCGGTTCTCGATATAGAGAATGGAAATTTTACAGCAGTTCACGGTTTAGGTTTTAAAGATCATAACCTGCCCCCCAACAGCTTGGATGCGTTAAGGGATAACAAAGCTCAGCTTGCAACGCAGAATCTGTACGGAGTGTATCACCCTGACGGAATTGCCATTGCAACCATCAACGGTAAATCATACATCTTGACAGCTAACGAAGGCGATGCCCGCGAATGGGGCAGCGGCGAAAACGAATATAATGATGTTGCCGCTTTTAATGTAGAAGGTATCAGAGTTGACACCTTAAACGCTTCATTAAAAGACGGATTAGACCCTGAAAGAACATATCTTTTTGGTGCGCGTTCTTTTTCAATTTGGGATTTTTCATCAGGAAGAGCAGTACAGGTTTATGACAGCGGAAATGAATTTGAAACAAGAACAGCCGCTCTTTTTCCCAATAACTTTAACGCATCACACACCAATAACGAACTTGACAGCCGCAGCCGCAGCAAGGGTCCTGAACCTGAATATGTAGATGTCTTAACCATTGGAAACAAAACTTATGCAATAATCGGGCTTGAGCGGATTGGCGGTATAATGGTTTATGATATTTCTAATCCAAGTTCCCCCATATTCTACGATTACATTAATACCCGCGATTTTTCCGGCAGCGGCTTGGATTCAATGGGTGATCTTAGTCCTGAAGGCATCTGCTCTGTTGCAGCGGCAAACAGCCCAACAGGCAAGCCAATTATCTTTGTCGCCAATGAAGTGTCAGGGACAATTACAGTCTTTGAATTGAGGTAAACCGCTTTTCAGTAATGGGGTACCAATACGGCAAGATTGGTACCTCCAACTAATTTATTGCTAATTACAAGCTGTTCTTGTATACTTAGATATGGTTAATGAAAAAGATTATCGTGAAACTATTGTCAGCGCATTATGTGAGGCAACCGAGATTTTCACTTCTCATAGTGAACAGATATTTGAAGAAGTCGTAAGTAGCGGACTGCAGCCTGTAGCTGTTGCGGCGGGTATAGATCGTGTTGCCGTTTACCGCGTACTTGATTCAAAAAACGGCAGGATGGGGCAGATATATGTCTGGGCTTACGGCAAAACAGTCCCTCTGGACGAGGAGTTGATAGTATTGCCGGATGTCCCGCCTGTTAGACGCTGGCTGAATATTTTAACAAAGGGCGAATGTGTTTACGGCAATATTAAAGAGATGGACAAGGATCAGGCTGGTTTTTGCGCCATGTTCGGTATCAAGTCAATTCTGTTTGTGCCAATTTTTACTCATGGAGAATTCTGGGGAGTTGTAACTCTGGAAGACCATACCAATTACCGCCACTTTGAAAAAGGCTGCCTTGATCTTTTTAGCGTAACAGCCCGCTTGTGCGCCAATGCTTTTATCCGCTACGAGATGACGCAAAGCGCAGACAATGCAATCGAATCGCTTGTACGCCGCGAAAATTTGATGAACACTCTCAACAAAATGGCTATAAAATTCCTCTCGCAAAGCGAAAATACATTTAAAGAGATGATGACTGAGGGAATAAAAGAATTTGTTGATATTATTAATGTAGACAGATTATCTGTTTGGCGAAATTCAATGAAGGATGACAGGCTTCATATATCGCAAATTTACAGGTGGCACAGGATAGCCGGCGGTACAACAACTACGGTCTCTGGTTTTGATGATATTGCATACAAAGATCTAGTACCGCGCTGGGAAAATCTTTTGTCCGAAAAAAATGAGATAAACGGTCCGGCGCATATTCTGCCTGAAGCCGAATTATTAAAATCATATAATGTGGTATCGCTTTTTGTTACGCCTATCTTTGTTAACAATTATTTTTGGGGGTTTGTGCTTTTTGAAGATCATGAAAACGAACGCGAATTTGACACAGACATTGTAGAAATGATGCGGTCTGCGGCGTTGCTATGCGCAAATAACGTTATCCGTGACGAGATGGAGCATGAAATAGTCGATGTTAACGAATTTAACCGCACAATGTCCGCCGGTTTGCCCATTGGTTTTACCGTATTTGATGACAAACTGCGCATGATTGACTGTAACGATGCTATTTTAAAAATGCTTGGAACCACAAAAGAATATTTTCTGGAACACTTTATCGAATTTTTACCCGAATACCAAAGCAATGGCGTAAAATCCGTCAAAGTTATTGACGAGGTTTATAAGCGTGTATTGAATGGCGAGAAATTTGTTTTTTCATTTGAGCATAAATCAAGTTCGGGTGAGATAATTCATTTTGAAATAAGCCTCACTCGTGCGCTTTTTAAAGGAAAGTATCTGATATTTGCTTACTTGTATAATATAAGCAATATAAAAAAAATGGAAAAGGATGTAGCCGATGCGGAAAGTTTAACTCATGCCGTAACAGAGGCAAGTCCGATTCCGTATGTTCTGTTTGATGAAAACCTTAAGCCTATCGACTGCAACATTGCTGCAATGCAAATTTTTGGCAGTCCCAATAAAAAGTTTCTGATTGATAATTACTGGAAATTATTTATACCGGAAAAACAACCGGACGGACGGCTCTCTATAAAAAAAGCAAGAATTATATTAAACGATTCGTATAAAAATAATCAGGTTAAATATGAATGGATGCATAAGTCTCTTAACGGAGAATTAATCCCGATGGAAAATACTGTAACCGGTGTTATACATCGGGGTAAAAGATTATTAATTTCTTATAAGTATGATTTACGCAGAACTAGAAAAATGCTGGAAGATATTCGCGAACAAAGTGAACTTTTAAAAATCCGGCTGGAGCAGCAGGAATTAATTTCCGAAATTTCCAGAGGTTTTATATCATCAGGAGATTCTGAAACTTTAATAAAAGAAGCCATTGCCAAACTAGGGCATTATAATAAAGTGCACAGGATTATTATTTATAGTATTGATTATGAGCAAAAATTAACCAATCCTACATATCAATGGATTTATGACGGCTCACCGTCAACCCTTGCCATTTTAGATCATTTTTCATTAATCATGTCCAGTTTCCCAGAAAGACTGCCTGATTGTGCAACATTACCGGTGTTCTTTTGTGATGATGTTACCGTTAATCAGGATAAAACTAATCTTGCGATGTTGTCTGTCGGTATTTATGCGTTTATTGTAACACCTCTTTATGTTGATGGCAGACTGTGGGGGGTGTTAAGCGTAGAACAGGCTTATGAACCCCGTAAGTGGTCGGAAAACGAAAAAGGATTTGTCGCCATTATAGCCGGTACTATCGGTGGTATTATTATGCGCAACATCTACAATACAATGCTTAAAGAAGCGCTTGAAAAGACAACAATCGCAAGCAGGGCAAAAGGTGAGTTCTTATCGAATATGAGTCATGAAATGCGGACGCCTCTTAATGCCATTATCGGTATGACAGCAATTGCAAAAAATGCGGTTGATTTGGAACGGAAAAATTATGCGTTGAATAAAATTGGTGATGCGTCGGCTCACCTTATGGGAGTTATAAATGATGTTCTTGATATGTCGAAAATTGAAGCAAACAAACTTGATCTAGATTCAGTAGAATTCAATTTTGAAAAAATGCTGCAAAAAACAACTGCGGTAATAAACTTCCGCATAGAAGAAAAACATCAAAAATTATTAATACATATTGATAAAGCAATTCCAGACTTTTTAGTTGGGGATGATCAGCGAATTTCGCAGGTTATAACAAACCTGTTGTCAAATGCGGTAAAATTTACACCCGACTATGGTTCAATTAATCTGAATGCTCGTTTTCTGGGAGAAGAAGACGATTTATGCACCATTCAAATTTCCATTACAGATACAGGGATAGGTATAAGCGATGAACAGCAGCCCCGTTTATTTCAATCTTTCCATCAGGCGGAGACAAGTACGGTACGTAAATATGGAGGTACCGGTCTTGGGCTTGCAATTTCAAAAAGCATTGTAGAAATGATGGGCGGAAAAATCTGGGTTGAATCGGAAATCAATAAGGGTTCAGTTTTTTCATTTACCATTCAAGTAAAATGCGGCGAGGGAAAAGATGCAAATCTTAAAAAGCACACCATCAATTGGGGTGATGTTCGTATTCTTGCCGTAGACGATGATCCTGATGTTCTAGAGTTCTTTAAAGATATTTCTCAAAGGTTTGGCGTGTACTGCGACACTGCCATAAGCGGCGAGGATGCGCTTAGGTTTGTAGAGAAAAACGGCGATTACAATGTATATTTTATCGACTGGAAAATGCCCGGAATAGACGGTATAACATTAACCGGCGCTTTAAAATCAATGAATAAAAACCCGGGTAATTCTGTAGTGATCATGATCTCTGCCACTGATTGGAATGAGATTGAAACGGAAGCCAAACAAGCAGGCATTGATGGATTTATTCCAAAACCATTATTCCCGTCCGCTATTGCAGATACGATCTGCGAATGTCTTGGTGTCGAACGCCAAACAAAGGAGATTAAACAAACAATCAACACGCTTAATTCATTTGAGGGACACCGTATCCTGCTTGTGGAAGACGTAGAAATAAACAGGGAAATTGTTCTTACAATACTCGAGCCAATGAATTTGAAGATAGACTACGCAGAAAACGGATTACAAGCTGTAAGAATGTTCTGTGAAGAACCGGACAGATACGAAATGATTTTCATGGATGTACAAATGCCGGAAATGGACGGCTATGAAGCAACAAGAAAAATACGCACTTTTGAAGAAGCAGAACGTAAAAGAAAAAAAATGTCTGGAGCTAAGGGTGTTCCAATTATAGCAATGACAGCAAATGTGTTCAAAGAAGATATTGAAAAATGTCTTGCCGCAGGCATGGATGATCACATTGGTAAGCCGCTTGATTTTGAGTTGATTATAGAAAAGCTGAATATGTATTTAAAATAAATTGATTATTCCACCATAGCTGCAAGACACAATACCATCGCTGCATTCCAATAGATTGTGTGCTCATTGGTAGTCCATTCCATATCACTGTCCACATAACATTTTGCAGGAAAATTAGATAACATACCGGCTTCATATTGATTTGCTCCGCCTGCAAGATAGCCTGACGGAATTTCATCAATGCCGTCATAAGAATAAATTCCGCTGAATATATTTACAACACAATTATCACCATAACCGGATATAAATGAAAATGACAGCGGATTAATCCCCAGAATATAATGAACAGAATCGCGCATCAATTTGAGAGATTCTGATGTATCTGTGTTTAATACCTTGTTAAACATATACATTTCTACCGGAATACGGACAATTGGCATATTAGAACCCCAGAAAAACGCCCAATCAAATAGCACAGTCGGCCATGCTTTATCATTGTAAGTTCTTAAAAACATTGCTTCGAAATTTCTGAACCGTTCATCAAAAAATCGCATAACATCAGAGCTTGGATTGGATGCTCCTGCATAAAAAATAAACCCTATCCCTATTTCTCCCGTAGTAGCAACATGATATGCGTTAAATTCCCTTTCATAATTAAAACCCCTGTAGTTTGCAATAATATAATTATTGAATTTTTCTCCGCCTGTCGCTCTGTATAATGATGCCGCTGCCATAAATTTTATTTTTTCAATTTGAACGGTATCATAAAAATAACTGCGGCCGACAGCACTTACCCACGAATGTTCATTCGGATTATTTTCCATATAGGTCCATGCACGGGTTGCCGCATTCAAGCACTGTTCAGCAAAATTCCGGTAAAGCGGAATATTTTTGTATACCATATAGGCATGAGCAAATACTCCGGCTGCCCATGCAGTTGCAGCCGTTGATTTGGTATTACCGGCTCCGGTAACGCCATGAGTATCTATCATAAAAATAACATCTCCGTCATAATTCGCTACTTCATAAAAACTTCCTGTAGAACCGTCTTCCATTTTGAGCATCATATCAAGTTCCCATTTTATTTCATCCAGAATATCCGCAGCGCCATTTCCCGATTCGGGAATATTAAACTGATTGTCACTAAACCCTTGCGGAAAAAATTCATAAGCCAGCAATAAATCAGTTACAGCGGCTGCCGCAGGAGGAAAATATTTTCCAAAATCACCAGCATCATACCATCCCCCGGAAACATCAAACACAGGAGCGGTCGGATCATCCCGCTGCGAAAACCTGCGCACGGTACTATCTCCCGGATGAAGATTTTTTCTTGCAAAAACCCCTGCATACCTTTGTTCAAGATCAATACCTTGACGCTGAAAATAATAATATTTCATCGTATCTTTAAAAAGATCATTATATATATTTCTGCCGATTTTAAAAATAAACGAATCTTCTATTAAAGGGTTTGTTATGCGAATAAAGTACATACCGTTTTCATTCAATAAAGAAAAATCCGCTTTGTATACAATTTCACCGGAAGTACTGCCGACATTTCCAGATATCTGCTGTAGTCTGCCGGTATATTTTACTTCTCCATCAATATTAATTACATTAAACTCAGTTCTTGCAGATAAAGATAATGTCCCCGGAAAACAACTAACCAAAGCATATTTTTGATGATTTATTTCATACCCAACCTGATTTACCTTTATTACAGGGTATTGCTTTTCGTTATCAGGAGAAGTAATATACATTTCTGATAAATAAAGCAAAGTGTTTCCCGGAATCTCCAGAGTAATCAGTCTGATATGCTTTAAACTGAACCCGTCATTAATATTTCCTACAATATTTTTAACTGGTATTTTTACATTCTGCCACGAATTAGTTATTTTTATATTCTGTGATGATAATGATACGGAGCGGTTTAAAACAGCGCCTCTGGTGTCCGAGCGCAATACAATTGTAAAATCTTCATTTCCACTGGAACCGCGAACATCAAATTCAATAAAACCGTTTTCGTAGTACTGTTCGATACTGAATGAAGCCCAATTGTGAATCGGGAACATAATCCCGCCATTACTGCTCGCATTTATACGATATACTTTTTTTCTGCCATTTCTTATGTTAGTCTCCAAGGGCAGGCTATCGTTTTCCAGTTCAAAGTCACCCCATGTCTGGCAACTTACCGGAGCATTTTTGCCACTTTCTCTGTACGCATCATACTGATGAAAAACCGAAATATCTTTTAGTTTATGCCCTGCGGGTTGTGATGCCCCGGATGCAAAAGCCGAAAATACAAGATAAGCAAAATGTATAACCAAAAATAATAATTTCATAATACAATAATATCATTTCTCTAAAATTAATAATGTCTTTGGGTCCAGTTTCATTGCCATTGACTTTGAAATAATGGAATTTCTGTCTTTAGAAATTGAAAGTTCAACGTGGTCGCTCTTTGGGTTAAGCACAATAACAACATCAATTGAATTAATAAAACCGCTGATTATAACAGGAATATTTTCTTTATCATACTGTTCTTCATCATTTACAGAACAACTGTACCAAATGCTCACACCCAGTTCCACGGCAAAAGTTT
>Ga0099364_10013640_pt1 | contig 10883 bp, 7 predicted proteins | sample TergutTh196P3_FD_73070 | JGI IMG/M metagenome (GOLD analysis project Ga0099364, IMG submission 73070) | Microcerotermes parvus P3 segment gut microbial communities from Pointe-Noire, Republic of the Congo - Th196 P3 | ecosystem: Host-associated > Arthropoda: Insects > Digestive system > Gut ... | reverse complement strand
CCCCGGCCCTAAATCCTAGCGATGTCCACCAAACTCTAGAACAAGGAACCTTTAGCTATAGTCCCAATATTCTCATCGACCATGACCACCTTTTATCTCTCTGGCTAGCCGACGCCATCGACCGCAAAACCGTAGAGCTCATCAGCCAAGGCCAGTCCCTCCTCACCGCTTCAATCTTTAGCCTCAGGGAGCTAGAGCCTGACTTATATGAGGTCAAATTAAACTTTTGGTCTCAGCCAGTCGATGATCCAGCCGGACCCTCTGCATCAAACGACACTTTCGGCAGTGACGACACCTACCGAGTACGATGCCAGCCCTCCAGCCCCGCCAGCTGCTATACCATCAACCACACCCATCAAACGACAGCGATAGCCCAGCCAGAAGATTAGCCATGAAAAAAGTTCTCTTTCTAGCCACCATTCTTTTTAGCTTCCTCTCTTCCGTTGCTGTCCGCAGCGTTTCTGCTCAATGCACTCTCCCCATCAAAGAGGAGTTTCTTCGCCCCGGTGTCTCCATCGGCAGCTATGGTGGGGCATTCAAGTCCTCTCGCAGCAGCGGGGCCAGATACCATGCCGGCGTTGACATTTTTACCGCCGGTCGAAATTATGATGTGGATGCCAATGTCTATGCCATCGCCGACGGAGAGATAGTGGAGATTGTTTGGAACTTCATCAACTGCACCACCAACAACACCGTCCACCAAACTGGCGGCTATGCTGCCGGCATTCTCGTCAAACATACCATCAACGGAGTGACCAGAATTGTTAATTACGGCGAAGTCGATCGAGGTGCAATTTACAACCATATTGATTCCAACGCCGTTCCTAACACCTTCAAAGTAGGCGATAAAGTTCGCATGGGCGATGTTATCGGCACGGCCAGAAGATGTGGCATGCTCCATTTTGAGCTCTGGGACCCCGCTTCTTTCCGACAATGGGGGTTATGGTATAGCGGCCAATCTGCGCCCGCCGGCCTTCTAGATCCCACTCAATTCCTTAGTAATCTCTATAACCGCCAATGCTCTTTTGGCGACGGTTCCAGCTCGGGGGGCAATTTTGTCGAAGACCCCAGCGCCTCACGTCTCTCTGGCGGCCTGTTCATCGGCGATTCCATCACTGCCGGCATCTCCTCCCAACTAAGTGCTCAAGGAGGAATAGTTAATGCTGTAGTCAGCCGTCCCGTTTCTGGCAGTCCCAGCGGCCTAGTCACCGGCTCCAATCTCAGCGCCGATTTTACTAACTTTCTTTCTGAACATCCAGAACCTAGTTTCATCTATATCATGCTCGGAGTAAATAGCCTTCATCAAACTGCAGAGATGAAAACCCTATTAACTCAACTTAGAGCTCGCTACCCCGGAACCACCATCTATTACGCCAAAGTCCTTCCCACCAGCACCACCTTTTCTGGCGGCGCCTCCTTTTTAGACGATATTAACGACTTCAACCAAGAGATCACTAATTTCGCCAGCTCTCAAAACATCACCGTCATCGACGTCTCATCTGGTCTAGTCGACCAATACGGCTATCTCAGTTCTGCCTATAGCAGTGATGGCGTCCACCTCAATACTGCCGGTCAAAATATACTATTCAATAATATTTCTCAAGTCATCACCGGTTCCAGCTCTTATACTTCCTCCGGCATACTCACTTCCGCCGTCCAAACCTCTTCCGCCTCCATCTGTGTTGGCGACTGTCCCGCCGAAGGACTTTTTGTCAGTGTTGACGGCAAATGTTTTCCAGTAATCGGTAATTATAGTTTTTACGACGATTATGGAGCTAGCAGAGGTAGTGGTAGCACCCACAAAGGTACTGATATTATCGCTGACATGGGTCTACCCATTGTTTCTATTTCCGATGGCACCATTACCCGCATTGGCTGGAACAAATTAGGCGGCTGGCGCATCTCCATTCAAGACTCCACCAGTTCCAACCCTCCTTATTATTATGCTCATATGCAACGCTATGCAGATTTTTTGGAGCAATTCAGACATATGGACGGTACTGTTGTTGACAATCCCACCATCAATGGCCAACCCGTCACGGTCTTAGCCGGTCAAGTTATTGGGTATGTGGGCGACACTTTGGATACTGGTAGTGGTGTTGGCAGCACCGGTGGCACCATCCCCCATTTGCATTTTAGTCTCAATGAAACCACTAATCCCTATCAACTATTAAAAGAACTAGAAGCCTCTCACACTTGTCAATAAATCAAAAAAATTATTTAGCACCACTAATATGAATACTAAAAAACTAACCCTAATTCTTTTTATCGCTGCCGTCTCGCTAGTGATCATTATCCAACTCATCATCTCCTCACAAGAACCTTCTTCTCCCGAGAGTCAACCAGAACCCCCGCCCTCATCCGCCGCCGACTACGTTATCCCTGATTATATTCCCATCCCAAATGATCAGCCCCTCACTCCCGAAGAAATGGCCATTTATGAGAAATATCGCGAAGCCTTAGCGGCGGAGATAGCCAAAGACATGTTGGCTGTCGATGCTCCCTCCAGCGGCGATTTTGCTCCCGACACCGACCATTTCCTCTCCCGCCAAGGCCAAATTGTCAACCTTAGTGAGTTAGATCTCAACCTCAGCGCCACCCAACTCGATCTTCTCGCCACCACTCTCCTTGAGCAGCTCGCCGCTCAGATGTCACTAGATAGAATGATAGTCAATGCCATTCCCGCCACCCTCGCCTCAGCTGGTCAACAACACACTTTCCAAATTATCGTCAGCCCCATTGATCTAGGGATTAAGGACCGGTTTTTCACCGCCGTTTTTGTCCTCACTAGTGCTGGGCAGCTCACCAACATCCGCCTTCAATAACGATTTTTTTACGGTATAATCACCCTATGCCAACCACTCCTCAATTTCGCAGCGCTCTCGAAGCTCTCAATCCCGCGCAGCGCCAAGCCGTGGAGACAATTGAGGGTCCCGTTATGGTCATGGCCGGCCCAGGCACCGGCAAAACCCAAGTCCTCACCCTCCGTATCGCCCATATTCTCTTAAGTGGCCTCGACATTCGCCCAGAGAATATTCTTGCCCTCACCTACACCGACGCCGCCGCCAAAACCATGCGCTCGCGCCTCATCAAGATGATTGGCAAAGACGGCTATTATGTTAATATCGGCACTTTCCATAGTTTCTGTTCTGGCGTTATTGCCGAAAACGGCGAATATTTTCCCCTCTCGCTCGATTCCGCTCCCCTCACTCCTCTCGAACAGCATCAATTTCTCCAACAAATCTTCACCAATACCTCTCTGCCCGCTATCCAAAAGTCCGGCAACCCCTTCTATTATATTAAGCCCTCCCTCGAAGTCATTTCCCAGCTTAAAAAAGAAGGACTTACCCCCGAGAGTTTTAGCGAGCTCATTGACCGCGAGGAGCAAGACTTAGAGTCCGCCATTGCCTCTGGCCAGCTCAAAGCCAAGGGCAAGATTAACCAACAGCGCACCTATCTTGCCAAAAATCGCGACTTAGTCACTATCTACTCCGTCTATAATGCCCTCTTGCGCCGTTTTAGTCGCTATGATTTTGACGATATGATTATGTTTGTTCTCGCGGCTTTTGAGCAGTATCCCGACCTTCTCGCGAAATATCAAGAACAATACCAATATTTTTTAGTTGACGAATATCAAGACACTAACTCTGCCCAGAATAAAGTTGTTTCTCTGCTCGCTAGTCATTGGGGGGAGCAAGCCAATCTTTTTGTGGTTGGTGACCCTCATCAATCCATCTATCGCTTCCAAGGCGCTTCTTTGGAAAATATCCATCAATTTTATGCCACTTATCCTGCTGCTGCCGTCATCACCCTCACCGATGGCTACCGCTGCTCCCAACATATCTATAATGCCGCCCAAGCGGTCATCTCCGGCGAACGGAACTCCTCTCAAGATTCTCCTCTGTCTGCCGCTCCTCCTCGCTCCGGCTCTCAGCTCACTCTCTTTGAAGGTCCAAGCGACGACCATGAAACCATCTTCATCATGGAGGAAATCAAGAAACTTCTTGTCAAAAAAGTTCCTCTAGAAGAAATCGCCATTCTTTATAAACACAATGCCGACGCTCATCGTTTTATGACCGCCCTCGACCGCCTTAACATCCCCTATGAACTCGAGGGTGGAGTGGACATTTTTCTCTTACCGCTCATTCTCCAGCTCCTCAATTTTTTGCGCCTCATTAACGTCTTGGGAGAGGAGGGGAGTGACGCGGTTTTCTGGCAGGTGGTTTGGTATGACTGGCTTAATTTCTCTCGCCTTGAACTCATCACTTTATCGCGCACTTGCAGCGAGAAACGCCTCAACATCTGGCAGCTTCTCGAGGATAAGGACTCTCTCGTCCCCACTTTCCTTCAAGATTTTTATCAGCAACTCCTCGACCTCAAATCCCAAGAACATAACCAACTTTTCCTCTCTTGGCTCGAAAAATGTCTCCATAGCATCGGCTTTCTCGACCATCTCATTGCCCATCAGGAGCGTCTTTTTCTCCTTGCCGCCCTGCGCACCCTTTTTGATCAAGTCCGCTCGCTCAATACCACTGCCCCAGACTTCTCTCTCTCCGACTTCTGCAAAGACATGGCTATTATGAGTCGCTACCACCTTCCCCTCAAAGTTACTGCTCCTGCCTCTCGCTCCCAGAGCCTCAAGCTCTGTACTGTCCATTCTGCCAAGGGTCGCGAATGGAGCTATGTTTTTCTCCCTGAGCTCATTGACGGCAAGTGGGGCGGGGGCAAAAAACGCTCCAGCTGGCATTATCCCGCCGGCATTCTCGTCCACACTCAACCTTCTGCTGCAGAGCAAGAAGATGACGAGCGCCGCCTGCTTTATGTCGCTATCTCGCGCGCCAAAACCCAAGTCTTTTTAAGCTATGCCTCCCAATATCAGCAAAACCATCAGCTCAAGGATAAGAACCTCAGCGAGTTTATCGCCGACCTAGAAGTTAGTCAGCCCGATTCCCTTCATCGCCCTCCCGCCGACATCATCACTCCCGATCTTTATCAAGACTATCTCCTTAAAGTCCTCTCGCCCCCCCCAGAGCCCATTTTCACTTCTAAGCAGCAGCGCGATTTCTTTTCTTCTTTAATCTCCGATTTTCGCCTTTCCGCCACCGCTCTCAATGACTATCTGCGCGACCGCCAAAGATTTGTTTATCGCCATATTCTTCGCGTCCCCGAGGAAATCACCACCTCTGCCCTTGCTTTCGGCAATGCTGTCCATAGCACTCTCAATTTTATTTATACTCCTTTTCTCCTTTCCCGCCGCCCCACCTCTCCAGCCTTCCCCCCTCCAGCAAAAATCCATGAGCATTTTACTCACGCCCTAGACAACCAACTTCTCACCTCCTTCGACAAAAAACTCCGCCTTAAAGATGGCCAAACTCTCTGGACAGATTATATAGATACTTATTTATCTGACTCCGACTTACCCGCTATTGTTTCTCTCGAAGAAACTTTTGGCCGTCAACGCCGCGTCATTCTCGACGAGGATATTATTCTTTATGGACGGATTGACCGCATTGACCTTCTCGACGCAGCCGCCAATACAGTTTCGGTCATTGATTATAAAACCGGCCACCCCAAATCTCGCAATGAATTATTTTGTGCCACCGCCACTTCCCAAAGCGACCTCTCTGCGCGCGAGCTCGCCCTTCCCGATAGCATCAAAAGCCCTGCCCAGCGCCAGCTTCTTTTTTATAAACTCCTCACCTCCCTCGACTCCTCTTTTCCCTATGACGCTCGCCTCGGCATCATCGACTTTGTCGAAAAAAAAGACCGCAAAACCTTCTCTCGCCATGAAATTACCTTCACCGACTCCGACCTTGAGGATTTGAAAGATTTGATTAGGGAAGTGATGGCTGAGATTAGAAATCTGGATTGGTTAACAGAACTACAGTTTTAAGCCCTTGCATTTCCCCCCAATTTCATGCTAAACTGTTATTATGAATCCCGAAGGTCATTCCATCCCCCCTGAAGTCGCCGTCCAAGAGGCTGCTATCGCTCAGACTCCTCCCGAGGTTGTTGTCGAAGTCGCTGTCGAAACCACTCCCGTCAGCGCCGAGCTCCCTGAATCCATCGTCTCCGAAGCTCCCGCTCTCGCGCCAGAGCCAGAAGCTACTCCTCCCGACCCCGAACTCGAAGCAAAGCAACAAAGACTCAATGCTCTTATAGACCATGGCATAGCATTAGATGGAAGCAATCCCGTCATTATGACTTTAGCCGGCCTAGGACTGCGATCTAATGTCAGTCCTGATGTCAGCAGTCCCCCTCCCACCACCACTATAGTCGAAACCATCAAAGAAATTAAAGATCTTCTCCCTCAAATTATCACCGAAGCTCAAAAAGGCGAGATGGCCATTGCCCTCCAGCAAATCGACACTGCCTATCCCGAACTCGCTACTCCTCCAGCCTCAGAACCCGCCTCTGCGCCTGAAGCACCTCCCGCCACTCCCGAACCTCCTCCTGAGCTTGAGGCTATCGCTGAGGCCGCCCTCCCTGAAGCCGCCCCCGAAACCCTCGAGGCCACCCCAGAGACCACTCCCGAAGCAATTCCCGAAGTGGCCCCCTCCGCCCCTTCCGTAGCTATTCCCGAAGTGCCGGCAGAGCCACCTCCTTCCCCCGAACCTGAACCAGCCTCAGAACCCGCCCCTGCGCCTGAAGCACCGCCAGCCACTCTCGAGCCAGCTCCTCCTGCGCCCGAGTCCATCCCAGAAATCCTCGCTGTTGAACCTGCTCCCGAAGTAACACCAGAACCAGAGCTACCTCCCATCACTTTTGATATCGAAGATCTCAATTTTACCCCAGAAAGTCCCGAGCCAGAAGAATTGGCCACCGCTCCTGCCGAAGCTGCCGAAGTCGATTTGCCTTCTCTCGAGCCAGACATCGACCCCGCTACCATCATGGCTGAGCTAAAGCTCAGTCGCCAAGAATTAAACATGGACGACATCAAGGAAAGATCTCTCGAGCTGATTAAGACCAATCAGCAAGAAGCCCAAACCATCTCCACCCTTCCGGATATTTACGCCAATCCTACCGTCAGAGAAAATATTATTAACAACCCTGCCGAAACCACATCTCTGGCAGGACAAATAGCTGCCTAATATGTCGCCAGATCTGTCCGCATCCTACCAGAAACTCTTAATGCAACTCAATATTCTCCAAAAAGAGTTTTTCTTGAAGGATCTTCTCGACCAAACTGCCACCGTTTACCAACTCAGCGTTGATGGGATTAAGGCAGTTAATCAGATTGAACGCCTCATGCAGTACTGGCAAAGCCAAGTGCTCCTCGCCGCCCAGAAAGACGCCGAAATGCTTTTCACCGACGAGCAACTTTCCGCCCTCGCCAACCTCAAAAAACAAGTTGAACTACTCGAGAGACAACTCGATAATCACCGCGGAGAGCTCGAAGATCTAGATGCCCGCCAGCGCTCCCTCATCGACAACCTCCTCAAGAAGCACCAAAAAGACGCTGGCTCGCAGCTTCTCGCCGCCGCCCTTGCCGATTTTTGGCGCCAGCTCATCGAAGTGCGTACTAACTATGTGGAAAAGCGCCTCACTTCCATTGTCGATTTTGTTACTAATATTAAAAATAATTCTGCTAGACCTGCCCCAGCTAGTCTGGCTGTTTAGTTATGTCAAATCAGACTAATCTGCCACCACTTCCCACAGTTTTTGGTGATGAAGATGCCGCTCCAGAAACTGCCCAAATTACTACTACCATCGACGACGTATCCACTGCTCCTCCTGCCGCCGATCCCTCGATAGCTCCCTCCGATGTTCCTGTCGCCACCTCCCTCCCCTCTCTCGACGAGCTAAATAAGATGTTCACCGACAAAGCACCTGAGGGCGATCCTGCTGCAGAATCTCTTTCTGCCGCCGACCCTGTCTCCGAGGAAGTCCCCCCAGAGCCCCTTCCTGAGCCCGAAAATCTTCCGGAACTCACTCTAGGAGATCCCGAACAACCAGCTTCCGAGACCTCCTCCGAACTCCCTCCCCTCGAGCCACAGCCCGATTCTTCTCCCGAGCTCCCGCCCGAGGTTGCCGAACCTCCTCCTGATTCCACTCCCGAACCATTGCCCGAGTCCACCCCTGATCCCGTCCCTGAGCCCGCTCCCACCTCCCTCCCCTCGCTCGCCGACTTAAATGCCACTCTCGAGAAAGTCGCGCCAGAACCAGAGACAACTCTCGAACCTTCTTCCGAACTCCCTCCCTTGGAGTCACAGCCCGAGTCTCCTCCTGAGCTCCCGCCAGAGGCCGCCGATCCCACTTCCGAGTCAACTCCACCCGCCACCGACGATGTTTCCCTCCCTCCCTTTTTAGACCAAACCACCCCCACTCCTGCCCCCGAGACAACTCCTGAGTCCGAACTTTTCCCCTCTCCTGAACCCGAACCCGAGCCCGAACCCGCCCCTGCCCCCGAACCCGCTCCCAAACCTCTCCCTCCTGAGCATCTCAATCTCTCCCCTGTGGCCATGATCGACCAGCAGCTCGCCGAAATTGAATCACAACTTTCCGCCATCAACGCCAAAATTATGTCCCTCACCACCGACGCCGATAAGCTCAAGAAGGAAATTGAGAAGAAACAATATGCCGCTCAGGTGTTAGAATATACCTTATCTGCCTCCCAAAACTATGCCACTCAACTCAATCAGCAAAAAAACGATCTGCTTAACGCCAAACAACATATTACTTCCTAACATATGACCGATCCTAACTTGAGTTTCGATCCCATCCAGACCATCAATCGTGAGATCGAAGCCCTAAAAATCACTGTCGCCCAGTCTCAATTGCCCGATGACCTCAAGCATAAGGCCAATCGGGAGATTATTGCCCTCCAAACTGCTGCTGGTTTTGGCAATTACGACACCAAATACGATATGGTCACTCGCTATATCAATTGGCTCTTGGCCGTGCCTTGGAAAAGCCGCGCCGCCGACAATCTCAACCTCGCTCATGCTCAGGAAGTCTTTAATCGCCATAGCTACGGCATGGAGGAAATCAAAAATCGCTTTTATGAGTTTATCGCCGAAATGAACTTGCGAGCTAAACAAGCTCCTGATTTACCTCTGCGTTCTCCGGTAATTTTTTTGGTTGGTCTGGTTGGTACTGGCAAAACCACTTTTGCCTATGCTCTTGCTGAAGCTCTGGGCCGCCCCCTCATCCGTATTCCTTTTGGCGGTCTGGCTAGCAGTAGCGAATTGCGCGGCCAAAATCGCTTGACGCTCGATGCTAGCCCAGGGAAAGTTATTAAGGGTCTCGCCGAAGCCAAAGTTCGCAACCCCATCATCCTCCTCGACGAAATTGACCGCGTGGCTGTTGAAGCCAATCGCGACATCATGGGAGTTTTAGTAGAGCTCCTCGACCCAGCTCAAAACAATAATTTTGTCGATACCTATCTCGACTATCCAGTTAACTTAAGCGAAGCCATCTTTATCGCCACCGCCAATAATACTAATGATATCGCCACTGCCGTTCTCGATCGGGTGGAAAAGTTGTCTATGCCCTCCTATTCCGACGAAGAAAAACTCGTCATTGCCAAGAACTATCTCCTCCCGCGTCTCTATCAACAAACCGGCCTCCAGCCCAATCAACTTGTCATCGCTGATAGTGTCTGGCCTCATATTATCCGCCCTCTGGGTCATGATATGGGCATCCGGACCTTAGAGCGCACTCTCGACAATGTTTTTCGCAAGGCCATTCGCATCATTGTCGAGCGCGGCTTTAATGAAATTGTTGTTACCACCGACAACATGAAAATCTTCTTGCCAACTTATTAATAGTTGTGTTATACTTATTTCATGAATTATCATCGGAGCCTAGTAACGGTACTTGGTCTGTCCTTGTTTGCTTTGTTTTTTACTGGCTCTGTTTCTGCTCAATTCAATAACACCTCCTTAAATGGTGTCCCTATAGGCACGGTGATTAAAATCCCCACCTCCGACACCCAACAATGTAGTACCGATAATTGCGGCTCCACCACCAGTCCCTCAGAAGATTATCGCCTCATCAAGCTCTACCCTCGTGGCGACAATGGTGCCATCATCACCGACGATGACAACTTCACCTACTGGATGCTCATGAATAATTACTGTCGTTGGTTTAGCTCCGATTGCCGGCAGGCCTCCACCGGTTCCCAAAGCGGTCTCGGCACTAGTTTCAACTGCTCAGACAGCTCCACCTGCACTAACAACTACTCAACTCCCCTAAACTATAACATTCTCAAAACGCTCAGCAAGTTTTATATCTCCCTCCCCTCGACCATTGGCGGCATTTCTCGGAGCATGGCTGTCAAGCAAAAAACAACTTGGGAATCTCTTTTGATTACCAGCGCCGGCGCCAAGGGTAACTGCCATAGTTCTTGGAACTCTGCCAACAACTATAACCCCAATTCTTCGTCAGAAGTATTTTTCAATTTTAACATCGCTGGTGGCTGTCGCTATAATGGTCGCGTGGGGCTATTATCTGTCGATGAATGGCTAGGAGGAGGCTTAAACAGTTCTCTCTCCTCCGCCACCCCCACTGGCGCTGGTTCCGGAGCTGACTATTGCCAGAAACGATTTGGCGCGGCTTGTAGCGCCGGAAATGTCGGCAGCAGTGCTCTGGGGATGCCTAACCAGCCTTGGTTGCGCAATCCCAGCAATACCGCTAATGACATTTGGGCTGTCAGTGCCACCGGCGGAGTTATCGCTGTTGACTCTCTCAATCCCCGAGGTGTTTTTCCAGTCATTTGGCTCAATCCCGTTATTTGTACCAACAACGATGGTAATGGCACTTACGACAATCCTTATGGCCTCACCAACAACTGCACTCCCTCCACCCCCACCCCCACTCCCTCGCCCACCCCCACCCCTTCTCCCACCAACACCGCCCCCACCATCGCCTTCACTTCCCCC
>Ga0099364_10013639_pt1 | contig 10884 bp, 8 predicted proteins | sample TergutTh196P3_FD_73070 | JGI IMG/M metagenome (GOLD analysis project Ga0099364, IMG submission 73070) | Microcerotermes parvus P3 segment gut microbial communities from Pointe-Noire, Republic of the Congo - Th196 P3 | ecosystem: Host-associated > Arthropoda: Insects > Digestive system > Gut ... | reverse complement strand
CGGTGGAAATAGAAGCAATAGCCGAAGGAGATTTTAACTTTTTTAATTGGTCAGATTCGTTAGGTAACTCCATTACAAGCCAGCCAAAACATACAATAATCATAAAAAGTGATTCCGTTTTAATCGCAAATTTCAATGAAATAAATATAATTATTCGTTGGGACAGCGTTATAAATAAAGAACCGAATGATATTATTTCGCTGCACGCTATTATTGAGAGCATTGATATTCCTCTTTCTTTTGATAAAATTGATATAAATATTGGTATGGATTATCTATTATTTTGGCCTCAGAATTTATATTTTATTGATAACAATAATTTAGAGCATTCTATTAATTTTGAGCGTAGTTTTAGCGAGGGTGTTAGTGCTTCAATTCCATTTAAAGAACTAAAAAGTGGTGAAAAGTTTTTGCGTTTTGAGGGGATGGCATTAGCATCTTATCCAACGGAAACGCCTGTATTTTTTAATAATTTTGAGATAAAAACGGAGCAAAAACATTGTTTAACTTTGCTTGAAGGATTTTTACATTTAGAATTTTGCGATAGCAAAGTAAGAGGTTCTATAATGCTTTTACCTTTGTTTGACGCAGAAATAGAGAATATAATCGATAAAAATGTATTAAATATAGAATTTGTTTCTGATGGCAAAGTTGAAATAGACATAGAAATTACTGATATAGATGGCAGTATAATTTACTCCGAAAAGCATAATTTAGAAAAAGGAAATACTACAAAAGAAATCAATTTAAATACTATTTCATCGGGCAAATACTTTATAAACTTTTCCACATTTTACCACGCAATAGCAAAGCAGATAGTTATTGTGAGGTAATTTAGTTTAAAGTTGAACCACTAAAATAAAATTTGTTTATTTAATTTAAAAAAGTGTATTTTTTTACAAATTATAAAAGGAACTAATTTTATGCTAAATGCAAAAATGTATCAAGGGAACGGCACCTTTATAGAAAATACTGATATTATCTCCCTACTACATTTTTTATAGTAAAATTACCACAAATACCTCGTCCTGCTGAACTTGTTTAGGAATCTCCTGATATAACAAGGGGATTCCGAAATAAATTCGGAATGACAAGTATGATTAAACGAAAAAATTACTTTTTATTGCAATTTATCTGAATAGTAATTTAAGAATTCTAATTCTTCTTTTGTTAGATTAGATTTGCCTACTTCATTAATTTTATCTAAAATTTGGTCTAATTTTTCTTCATCTGTTAGTATTTCTGTGTTGAATAGGAGTGCTGCGTCTGTTTTGCTTTTAATTTTTTCTTTTATTTGTAGCAAATAACTTTCTTCTATTTTATTGTATATATATTTTTTGAATTGCGGATTGTTATAGATTGAATAACCTACAAAATTAGCATCATAATGTTGTGAAAAACCTTTTATTTTATTTTGTTTTATTCGTTTTTTCACTAAATAATTTATCTGAAAGAAAAGCAAAAATCCTATAATTACTCCCGAACCAGCCATAATATACGAAGGAACAACATTTGTAAAACCATTTTCAATTCCTATATATAATTTAATTGCAATCCACAATGAAACAATACTTATAACTGAAATACGTTGATATAAATTTTTCTTTTTAATAAAATTCTTTTTTTGCAAAATAGCAAAAAAAGTTATAACAAAAAAAGATGTTCCTTCTAACCCACTAAAACTAATATTTTGACCGTATGTTATTATAGCAGTTGCTGTTCCCGTTAGAAAAGTTATAAGTATAATAAATGTAGGATAAATCTTGCCGCCAAGAAATTTTTCTAAATCATTTGATAAAAAAGCAAATGCAAATAAAAATATAATAAATCCTTCTAATGAGGCACTAACAAAAGGAAATAATAATATACGCCATAGTTCTATTTCAGAGAAAAACTTTGTCGTATGCATTGCAACAAAATCAAGTAGTAAGCCATCTGTCGCAATATTTATTGCATTTGTAAGGCATATAAGAAATAAAAATAATAATGAGAATGTTATTTTATTTTTCAAAATAGTATTAATTTTTTTGTTAAAAAATCGTTTTTTTTAATAGAAAATTACTTCAGTGTATCAAAAATATTATCTAATTTTTCTATATCTATATTTTCGTAATAATCTTCATTTATAGCGACCATTGGTGCGCCACCACACGCTCCCATACACTCAACTTCCTCTAACGAAAATAAGCCATCATTAGTAGTTTCCATACTTTTTATATTATACTTATCGGCAACATAATCATATAACTTACTTCCGCCACAAAGCATACAAGATACATTAGTGCAAACTTGTATATGATATTTTCCTACGGGATGCCGATGAAACATAGTATAAAATGACACTATACCTTCTATTTTTGATGCAGAAATGTTAAGCATTTCTGCTAAATAAATAATAACTTCGTCCGATATATAACCAAATTTATTTTGTGCTATCCATAGAATAGGCATAATTGCTGCTTCATTATTTGGATATTTTGTTTTTATACTATTTATTTGATTTAATTCTTCTTGATTGAAATAAATATCCATAATTTAGTAATGTTTTCACAAAAATAATGTTTTTTTATAAAAAAAACTTATTTTTGTATTTTATAAAATATACAAAGTTATATGAAATATTTATTAAATACCGTTAAAAGTTGTTGTCTTATTGCTATGTTGCTGATAACAACTAATATCAAAGCACAAGACGATGAGTTCGAAAATTATGCTTTTGATGATAATAAAGCAGATAAAACTCCATATTTTGCTTTAAGTTTCGGGTGGAATGCTAATTTTTTGTTTATGAATTACGATGAAATAAATAAGAGATTATGGAGTCCTGGAGTGGTAGATAAATTAGGTTTTTCTGGTCCAGTTTTTGGTTCAAGGTTAGATTTTTTTACTGCTATGTCACCACTTGTTAATAATGCACGATTAGGTGTAAATTATTTTTGGGGTAGCCAAGCAAAAGAACTTACAGCAAGCAATATGGTTTATGAGCCAAATAGCGGCACATATTTTCATATTTATTTGAACTTCTATAGAAAGTTATCTATAAATTCTTTTGGTGTGCATTTTGATTATGCTATTGTTCCTTTTAAATCGTTGGCTATTCTGCCTGGAATTGGATTAAAGTTAGGAACGATGAGTTTAGAGTATTATGAGACGATACTTCCGAAAGATTGGGAAAATCCAGATAGGGTTGCGCTTATACATAATGCAAATGAAAAACTTACATATTATTATGCTTCTGTTGAGCCGCAAATTAGCATAGAATATGCAATTACGGGCTTTTTGATGTTAAGAGGTGCGGGCAGTTATTCTTTTGATTTTGATAGACCATTAGTAAATAATATATGGACTATAAATGGTAATAATCCTTATTCGGGTGTTCCTAAAAGCGTTAGTCCTAAGGGTTTTTCTGCTTCTATTGGAGTATATTTAGGACTATTTAATTATTAGAATATTTGTTATGCAGCACGTTTGACACGGCATAACAGAACAGGAAAATTTCTGTTTTTATAGGTTACCTGATATTAATTTTCTTAAAAAGATATTCTGACGTTTTCTAATAGTTTTCGGGCTTTTTCTTTTTCTGATGTAGAAAGTGGGTTAGAGTTCAATCTTAATACTTTCAAGTTGTATAGTTGGTCCAAATTAGCAGGAAGCGTAGATATATTATTGTTGGCTAAAAACAATATTTTGCAATTAGGCAACAAAGATAACTCATTCGGAAACTCTTTAATGTTATTGTTGCTTAAATCTAATATATTCAAATTAACTAATTTTTGGATGTCGCGAGGAATTATTTTTATAAAATTATTAGAAATATTTAATACTTTTATGCTCCGCATTGAACATAATATAATAGGGAATTCTTTAAATTCATTGTAAGATATATCAAGTGAAGTTAGTTTTTTTAGGTTAAATATTTTTTCATTTAATTTATTTATGTGATTACCTGCTATATTTAGTTCTTTAAGTTGGTTAAGTTCGAAAACCAATGATGGCAATTGTGCTTTATTGTATCCAATAGCAAGAACTTCTAACTTATATAATCTCTTCATAGTAGCAGGCAAATCAGCCAAAACATTATCACTAATATCAAGTTTGTTAAGATTATTCAGTTTATAAATTTCATCGGGAAGTTTTTCTATATAATTTGATTTTATATCAAGTTCAGTAACAGCGTGTAAATTAAAAAGTTCTTTTGGGAGAGTTTTAATCCTGTTATTAGAAAGAATAAGTTGTTTTAATTGTGGAAAATTAGCAATATCGGATACAGTAACAATTCTGTTATTTGCAAGATTAAGATTAGTTAAATTGTTAGAAGCAAAATTTAGTTTAATACTTTCTAATCTATTTCTTGACAGGTCAAGTTCGCAAATGTTTGGCAGTTTGTCAATAGTATTTTCTATGGAAGTAATTTGGTTAGAAGATAGGTTTATTTTTTTTATTTTATATGCTTTAGAAAAAACACCTATAATATTTTTTATTTTGTTATGCGATATGTCAATTATTTCTATGCTTGGATGGTTGATTAATTCCTGCGGAAAATCATTAAAGAAATTATTTTCTAATTTAATTTCTTTTAATTTAGTTAGCAATTTTATTTCATCGGGGATTGTAGTTAATTTGTTGTTACTCAAATCTAAATATTCCAAATTCGTTAGCGAAAATATGTAATAAGGAATAGTAGAAAGATTTTCATTAGACAAAACTTGTCGGGTTATTAAATTCTTTTGTTCATCATTAATATTGTAGTCAGAAGTAAGTTTATTGCTTTTATTTATTGGAACAGGACGCATCTGAACAAAGCAATTCATATCCAACAAAATAGCATCGTTATTTTGCGCATAAAGATAATTCACACAAAATAAAATTATAAGCGAAAATTTATTTCTAAACATTTTTTACATCAATAGTTTAATACAACATTAATAAATTTTCTATACAATTCTCCTTTTTTGTAAAACAACAAATAATTCTAATACAAAAATAAGGATTTTTTGTATATTATAAAAAAAACGTATTTTTGTAATAAATTAATAGCAATTATTATGAAGAAACATCTTAATATAGTATGGGAAGGTTCGCAATTTGTTTATCATTCGTTAGCACTTGTGAATAGAGAAATATGCAAAAATATCGCTAAATCAGAAATAGCAAATCTAACTATTATTCCTTTTGAAAATGATACTTTTAATCCTGATAATATACCTGAATTTAAAGTTCTAAAAGATAATGATATAAGGTATAAAGCAGATGTAGAAAAAGAAATTGAAGACCTCCCCTATGTATGGATACGTCATCAGTGGCCCCCAAAAGCAGAACAACCACAAGGTGCTAAGTGGATACTAATGCAACCTTGGGAATTTTCTAAACTTGATGATAGATTTGTGCCTATATTTAATAATGCAGATGAGATATGGACACCCTCTAATTTCTCTCGCAATTCGTTTATTAATTCTGGTATTGATAGCAATAAAATTCAGATAATGCCGAATGGGATTAATCCACACTTATTCAAGCCATTCGGCGATGAATACCCGCTAAAAACTAAAAAGAAGTTTAAGTTTTTATTCGTAGGTGGAACTATTTATAGGAAAGGAATTGATATTCTAATAAGAGCATATACTAAAATATTTAATAGTAAAGATGATGTATGTCTCGTTATTAAAGATATGCTGGGAAGCACACTATATCAAGGGCAAACTATGGAAGATAAAATAAAACTTATACAAAATACACCCGAATCACCCGAAATTGAATATATAAATAATGAAATGAATGAAGAACAAATTGCATCACTTTATCGTGCTTGTGATATGTTTGTTTCCACTTATCGTGGTGAAGGTTTTTCGCTCCCTACATTAGAAGCAATGGCATCAGGGCTACCTGTAATTGTTACTCGCAATGGCGCTACTGATGACTTTACAACGGAAGATAATGCGTGGTATATTAATTCTAAACCGATTGCTATTAATCCCACCGATTTACATACTAAAAATAACGATATGTATTTGCTCGAACCTGATTTTGATGAAGTAGTTAATACATTGGAATATGTGGTTAAACATTCTACTAATAACTTCTCACAGGGACTTATTGGTTCATATCTCGCAAGAAAATATTGGACTTGGAACAGAACTACACTTAAAATACTTGCAAGATTGGATTATCTTTATGGAACGGAAATGGCTAAAAATGCTGCTAATATTCAAACTGATACTGATGATGATTATGTAATAATAGGCGAAGCAGAATGGTATTACGCAAAAGAAAATTATGATAAAGCACAACAATTATTTATACTTGCAACACAACGAGGGCAGTTAGATGATAAACATATTACGCATACATTTAACAGATTAGCACAGATTTCTATGCAAAAAGATAACTATGTAGATGCTTATAAATATGTGGAAGCATCTGCCGCTATTGACACTAATAATCCTGATACATTATGGCTAAAAACCACTATCTACGCAGCCGAAGGTAAATATATTGAAGCATTAGAAACTATAAATCCTGTGGTCGAAAAATGGAACGATGAAGCAAAATATAACTCCACATTAGGCATCACATTAGAACAATATATTCTGCTACAAGGCGATATATTATTCTTGATGGAAGACCTTGAAGCAGCCGCACAAATATATGAATACGCCCTAAAAGTGAATAACTATTCGGCAGATGCATGCTACGGATTAGGAAAGTGTTTCAAATCTTTAGACATATTAGACGTTGCTACGGAAATGTTAAACTTTGCTATTGAATACAATCCAAATCACACATTAGCAAAGCAAGAATTAGACAGCATTAGCATTAAAACTAATTTTAACTTTAACATCAATTCTAATTAAAGAAGCAAATAATAGCAATATCCCCTCTGTCATGCTGAATTCATTTATGTCATTCCGAACTTGTTTCGGAATCTCCTAATTCTGTTGAGATGCTGAAACAAGTTCAGCATGACGGATAATTCAATTTACCACCCCGTCATTTGCTGAAGCAAATGCCACCCCTCCTCGGAGGGGAACTGTTCCCCTCCTGTGGAGGGGTAGGGGTGGTATAATTGCATAAAAGATAGAGATGCTGAAACAAGTTCAGCAGGACAGGTAATTTGCTCCTGTCATGCCGAATTTAGTTCGGGTGCTGATAATATATCTTTTATCAAGTGATATTGCTGCTGATATGTGTAATTATGTTTTGCGTTTCGTATATTTTCTTTATAATAATTTTTGCTTAATACTAAATTATTTAAGGCATTTATTATATCATTTTGCTTGTTATCGGCGGGAATTATTATGCCGAGATGATTGTTTTCTTTTTTATATAAAATATCCCTTAAAGCAGGCAAATCTGTTGCTATTACAGGCAATTCGGCTAATATATATTCAAATAATTTATTAGGCAGTGCTAATTGATATGAATAACTTATAGGTTCAATATTGCACAAACCTATATCGGCACTACAAGTCCATTGATGCAATTCTTTATACTCTATATTGCCGACAAAATGAACTCTATCTTTCATATTCAAAACATCCACGTAGTTTTTTAATGTATCTTTATATCCGCCTTCGCCCAATATCACTAATACATATTGGCTATGTTCTTTAATTGCATCAATAATAGGGATTATTCCACGACCCTGCAATAAAACACCTTGATATAGAAGTATTATTTTATTTTCTGCAATATTTAATTGCTGTTTAATAGTATTTGAGTTTATATGTTCTTGATATAATGGATAGTTATATATTTCATATATAGGTGATTTTAGTTGATATTTATTTTTAATATAATTGGAATCTCTTGTGCCACTTGTTATAATAACATTGGTTTTTTGTATATATTTTTTCTCTATCGCTGTTAGAACTTTTTGCCTAAAAGAACTATTATGTAATGACGATAAAGCACTATATATCTCTCTTGAATCATATATTAATTTATCTCTACCATTTGGCAAGGAATATAAATCACTCGCCCAATATATTTGATAATCAATATGTTTTAAACATTTTTTCACTTCATTATAAAATGCTATCCAACGAAATAATACTCTACGTTGTAGCGATGTTTTTATTGTTATATGTGTTACTGCATCATCAAAAATATTAATAGGAGTAAGAGAAATGACAATTACTTTTTTTTCTAAATATAATAATGCATCAATAAGATTTTTTGTTCTACCATCAAACCTTATATCACTAAAACTTACCACACAAATATCATATTTCATAATGTTAAATATACACATTTTCTATGTATTTACATTATTTTTGCTAAAAACTAATATAAAATTGCGAAATGAAAATATATACTAAAACAGGTGATAAAGGAATAACGTCACTGTTCAGTGGAGAAAAAAGACATAAATTTGATGCTCGTATCAATCTTTATGGGACTATTGATGAACTTCTTGCTATTATTACTATTGCTATAGAATTTGAACCGCCACAAAAAATAACAAATGATTTAAATAAAATCAGAGAAAAAATATTTCAATTAAATACTGACTTTGCTACATTAGATAATATAAAAGTCAATAGAATTGTGTCGGATGACGTTGTTGATTTAGAAAAACTAATAGACGAATATTCTGACCAATTGCCTGAACTAAAAGGTTTTATTATGCCAGGAGGAAACAAAGTTTCTGCTTTTTTGAACCTTGCACGAACTGTGTGTCGGCGTGCTGAAAGAATTGGTTTTGAACTTAAAGATAAAGAACCTATTAACGAAAATGCTATGTTATTTTTGAATCGCCTATCTGATTATTTGTTCGTTGCGATGCGTTTTTGTTGTTTATAAAAAATTGCTTGCTAAAAGATAATAAACACCTCTACGAATGTTGATATAAATACGGTATGGCATTTATTAGAATATCTTTATTTTTTCTTATTTTTGTAAAATTGCTATAAAATTTCTCAAAATAAAATGGAAACTATAAACAAAGAAAAACTTATTATAGGCATCACAGGTGGTATAGGTTCAGGAAAAACTACATTCGCTAATTTATTAGAAAAAAAGGGATTTACAGTAATATATACCGATGTTGTAGCAAAAGAAGTCATTAACAGAAGCAAAAAAGTTCAATTCCAACTAATGGAAAATTTTGGAATGCATACGTTCATTAATGGCGAGTATAATGCTGAATACATAGCATTTTTAGTGTTTTCTGATAAAAATAGGTTATATACGCTAAATAAAATAGTTATTCCGCCCGTAATAGATGAAATAATAAAAAAGATAGAAGCAGTAGATAATACTAATAGATTAGTGTTTGTAGAAAGTGCTTTGATATATGAGTTAGAATTAGAAAAAGGTTTTGATTATATAATTTCGGTTTCAGCAAAATTAGAAAATAGACAACAGCGAATAAGTGAACATTTTGAAAAACGAATTAAAAGTCAAATAACACAAGAAGAAAAAAATCATTTAGCAGATTTTATAATAGAAAACGATAAAGATATAACAGAATTAGAAAAAGCCGCCGATTCGCTAATAGGAATATTAGAACTATTGCCAAATAGAGTTTATGAAGAAGACAATGAATCCGAAGAAGAAACTGATAACGAGCAATGTGAATAACAACTAAAATTAATACAAAATGATTCGTATGTAAGTAAAACATTTTTTATAAAAAAACGTATTTTGCATTTAAAAAAAATATATTATTATGCAAAAAATAATTCTAACTATTTTATCTTTTATAATTTTTTCAAATTTTGCTCATTCGCAATTTTCGGGTGGAGCAGGAACAGAAGCCGACCCTTATCGTATTGCTTCTAAAGAAGATATGGAAGCACTCGCCGATTCGGTAAATAATGGTATCAACTGGAGCCGAAATAAGTATTTCAAACTTATGAATGATATTACAGATTCTATTACAACTGTAATAGGCGTTGCTGCACCAAATAATCCATATATGCGTAGTTATTTCCAAGGTCATTTTAACGGAAATAATTTTAAAATTACAGCATCAATAAATAGACCTACATCAGATAATATAGGTATATTTGGACACACAGACACATCTTCTATTATTGAAAATCTAAGTGTAGATGGAAAAGTTATTGGAAGAACGAGTGTTGCTGGAATTACGGGTTACAACCGAGGGTCCGTAATTTATTGCAATAACTATTCTTCTGTAAATTCCACAAATGGTTATTGCGGAGGAATAGCGGGAACTAATGGAGGCAGAATTATAAATAGCAATAATTATGGAAATATAGACGGAGGAATGGAAACCTATTCTGTATGTGTTGGTGGAATAACAGGGCATAATGCTCGTTATGTTTCAAGGTGTTTTAATACTGGAAATGTAATTTCATTTGGCTGTGTTGGTGGAATAACAGGGCATAATGTGGGTGACAGGTCTCATACTTCGTATAGTGTAAATATAGGAACAGTTGTTGCTATTGGTGTTACTACAGGCGCAACAAATCCTGCCCCCGCAGGAGGAATTGTTGGAATATCGGAAGCTGAAGAAACATATATTGGATATAATATTAATAGCGGGCTTGTAATTGGCAATGACAGAGTTGGCGGAATTTGTGGTATGTCTAACTATACATTTTCATCTTGGGAAAACGTTATAGAAAATAATATTAACACGGGCGTAGTAATTGCAAATGAATTTGTTGGCGGAATTGTCGGATATGCGGGCACAAGCATACTAACTAACAACTTCTACGATAAGCAGATGTGCGTATATGGTGGAGTTGGCGGAAATGATATAGAAGGAGCAGAAGGACGACTAACAAAAGAACTAATTGGAATGAATTTGCAAGCAATTTTAGGAAATGAAGATTGGACTTATAGCACTAATCTTTATCCGATGCTGAAAGAATTAAAAGATGAAATTGTAAGTAAAGTTGCTGCTTCGCCGGC
>Ga0099364_10013638_pt1 | contig 10884 bp, 9 predicted proteins | sample TergutTh196P3_FD_73070 | JGI IMG/M metagenome (GOLD analysis project Ga0099364, IMG submission 73070) | Microcerotermes parvus P3 segment gut microbial communities from Pointe-Noire, Republic of the Congo - Th196 P3 | ecosystem: Host-associated > Arthropoda: Insects > Digestive system > Gut ... | reverse complement strand
AAAAAGGTTGATGCTAATGGACTTAAATTTTTTGATGATGAAAAAGACGGCGAAAAGAAGGAGGGCGCTAAATAAAAGGGGCATGGTGGCGAAGAAATAGACGGGGAGATAGTGCCAAGGGAGGGCGGTGTTATGAATGCTCTGGCCTAAGAAGATGATGAACATGCCCATGGGGTAGTTGCGCATGAGTTGATAAACATCGAACCAAATGCCGAGGGGGTCGCGCCAAGCTGTGGGGAAGATGGCGACGTAGGTGATGTAGAAGATAATTGTGCAGATGAGCATCTTAAAAAAGACCCAAAACACTGCTTTTGCTTCGCTTCGGCTCGACTGCTCGTTCGGGCGGGAGACCCCAACCCCACTCGAACTCGCGTCGCGCTCCCGCCTGACAATCAGGCGGAGCTTGCTACGTAAAAGAGTGTTTTGGGTCTTTGGGGGTCCCCCTCCGCTCGCCACCCGCCACGACGCAAAACTAATAGATAACAATTCTTTTAATAAGTAAACCCCTTCAAACAAGACAGCAAAAAGACCGATTATCCTCAAGTTCACCATAAAGGCGGTGACAATGGCCCAGAGGATGCCTGCCCCCCACCCCCATTTCCTACTCCATAAATAAGCAGAGCTCATACTCATCATCATCAAGGAACAAAAAAGCAAGTCTTTGTTATTGTAAAAACTCTCGCCCCAAAAGCGCGGGCAAAGGAACCATAATAAAACACCAAAAAAGGCAACTTTGCGCGAGGAGAAAAGTTTTTTGAGCGCGGCATAGAGAAAAATGCCGGCAGTCCAGAAAATTAAAAAATTGTAGGTGTGGCGCGCGAGATAGACGGGGCGGGAGTCGAGCTGGAAATTAAATAAATGTTCCACGATAAGCAAGGGAAAGCTAATGGCTTGGCCGTAATATTTTTCGCCGCCAAAATCGCGCCATAACTGCTCATAGTCTTCGAGCTCGACGATACGCAGCTTGCCAAGGGCATATTTATACTGCACATAGCTAGTGAGATGTTCCATATCTTCATCCCAACTCATACCATAATGATCGACGGTAAATAGCCCGACGAGCAAAAAAAAGCCAAAAAATAGAATGGCGGCGTAGGGTTTAATTTTGGCGACGAGCATGGTTTAGTTTAAGTTTGTCAATAAAATAAACAATGAGAAAAAAGACAAGGGAAGCGCCAAAAGTGATGGCGGTTTCGAGAGTGCGCTGCTCGGAAAGATAACCGCTATGGAAAAGCCAAGGCAGGTAGCGCAGGAGTGAGGAGGCGGAAAAACAAATGAGGGCGAGACGCAGCCATTTATTATTCATGAGAGGGAGAAAGACCAAGCTCCAACTTAAATACCAAGGCAGGAATTGCTGGGAGCGCGGGAGGAGAAGGGGGAGAAAAAAAACAATGGCGAGAATATCCCAAAGGTATTTTTCTTTGAGGTTGATGAGGGAGAGAAATGTTTTATTGGTGAGAGAGGATTTGATTTTGGCGCCAAAAATAAACCAGAGCCAAACGGGAAGAAAAATGATGGTGGCGAACTTGATGTTGATGGAAATGAGGAGAGAAAGAAAAGAAAAAATGATTAAAAGAGGACGCGGAAAAGTGGTTTTGAGTTTAATTAAATAGAGAGAGAGGAGGCCTAAGCCCATCATCCAAAGATCGTTATGGAGATTGGAGATAAACTCGAGGATAATCAAAGGATTGAGAAGGAAGGCGACGAGCCACCATCTCTTTTGATTATTTTTGCCAATCATTTTATAGAGCACAAAGCCGGTAAGAGCAAAAGACAGAAGGGCGGCTAGTTTCATAGCGAGCCATTGTAAAATAAACTTACCCAAACCTAAAAAGTAGAAAGGAGAGGAAAGGAAGGTCCAAGCGTAGCCGTAGGGCGCAGGGGAATGGGCATTATGCATAAAATTGAGCATGGGTTCGGCGGGGAAATCAAAGGCGGTTTGAACATGGGGGTTGGAGCCTAATTGAGTGAGCATTTTGGCGTTAAAAATATAATTAAAAACATCGGCACTGAGGGCGTTATAGGAAAAAAGCAAAGAGGCGATGATAAGGGCGACGAGAAGAAGTATTTTTTTACCCGTAAGGCGAGTGGTGGAGAGGGTTTTGAGGAGGAGTAAATAAACACACCACATTAAAATAACTAAGGTTAAAAAACCAGCCACGCGCACGGCAGGCACGACAAAAATATGGTCCCACATCCACCACTGGAATTGCATATAGAGGGAGTTTTGGGAGAGAATTAAGTTGGGGAGGACAAAACCATAAGAAAAAAAGGCGTAGAGGGCGGTGAGGATAGAATATGCTACTACCCACTTTTTCATGGGCTCTCCAGCTTACTTAAATATTCTTCGGCGCTGCCGGCGGCGCGCGCTCCCCTGCCGGCGGCGACCACTAGCTGCTGCCATTCTTGCTCCACGTCGCCAGCGGCAAAAACGCCGGAGACGGAAGTGGTGCCAGTGCAGTTATGAGCGTTAATATGACCGTCGGGGCGGAGGGCTAATTGGTCGGCGACGAGCAAGGAGGCAGCTTGAAGACCAATGGCGATAAAAACGCCGTCGATGGGGAGGAAGGCGGGGGTGGGGGCGGAGTTGGGAGAGGTGGTGGTGATTTTTAGACCTTCGACTTTTTGGCTGCCAACAACTTCGGTGACGGTGGTATTAAAAATAGTTTCCACATTATCTTTATTGCTAATGCGTTTTTTAAGAATGGCATCGGCTTTGATTTGGTCATTTCTCACTAGCCAAAAAACTTTGTTGGCGAGACGAGAAAGAATGAGGACTTCTTCGGCGGCGGAATTGCCCGAGCCAACGACGGCAACGGTTTTATTGCGGAAGAACATGGCATCGCAAGTGGCACACCAAGAAATACCGCGACCAATAAATTGTTCTTCGCCGGAGACGTTTAGTTTGTTGCGCTTGGCGCCGGTGGCGAGCAGGAGGGTGTGGGCTTTGTAAGTGGGGGGAGTGGAGTTTTTGATGGCGGTGGCTCGCTGTCGATATTGATCGGAGGGGAGATGGAGGATAGGGAGAGCTTCGTGTTCGGGCAGAGTCCAAACTTGGGCGATGAGGCGGTCATGGCTATCGCGAAGGGAGAGATCGACGGCGACGGCCATATCCTCATAAATGAGAGCACCAGAACTCTCGGCCTGAGAGCGAAGGTTGGAGATGAGTTGGTAGCCAGCGACGGAGGTGAATCCCGGGTAATTCTCGATATTGGTGATGTTGATGAGTTGGCCGCCGAGCTGACCACCGATAACTACGGGATGGCGGCGCCATCTGCCCAGATACATAGCGGCAGTGAGGCCGGCAATGCCGCCGCCGATGATGAGACTTTCTAGGATTTCGCTGCGAACCGTTACGGGCATAAGACTATTTTATCATATCCGCCGACGAGTGTGATAAAATACAAGCATGACAATTGGCGAATATCAGTCCTTAGCGGCGGAAGTTTTAGCGGGAAAAGAAAAAATTGCTGTTTTGCAGAGCAGGCTTAGGGAAGTGGAGGATAAAAGAGAGGCGGGGCGGGTTTTTAATGAAGTGAAAAAGGAGTTGGAGGAGAGAGAGGCGAGAAAAGAGAAGGGCGCGGCGACACCAATAAATGACGTGACGCTGCCGGCGGCAAAGAGAGACAAAGGACATAAACATCCGATTTCGCAAGCCATGGAAGAAATTGAACGCATTTTTGCCCAGATTGGGTTTGTGCGGGTGCGCCATCCGGAACTGGATACAGACTATTTTGCTTTTGAATCCCTAAACATGCCGCCAACTCATCCAGCGAGAGATGAATGGGAGACTTTTTTTGTGGATAATCCAGATGCGCCGGAGCAAAAAAACTTAGTGCTAACGCCGCATACTACTAATGGTGATGTGCGCGAGATGTTGCGCTTAAAATCGCAGCCGCCAGTAAGGATGATTAATATCGGCAGGTGCTATCGCCGACAGCAGGACGCGACGCATACCCAAATGTTTCATCAATTCGATGGATTAGTGATTGATAAGGATATTAATATCACCCACTTAAAAGGAGTGTTGGATCATTTCGCGCGGGAGTTTTATGGCCCCGACGTGCGCTCGCGAATTAGGCCGTTTCATTTTCAATTTACGGAGCCGAGTTTTGAAATTGATTTCTCCTGTCATTTATGTCATGGGACGGGGAAAATTGGAGAAACAAAATGTAGGTTTTGTAAGAGCGGCTGGCATGAGGTGGGCGGAGCGGGAATGATTCATCCGAATGTGTTGCGCGCGGGAGGAATTGATCCAGATGTTTATTCGGGGCTGGCTTTTGGTTGGGGCATTGAGCGAACTTATACGCTAAAGTCGGGATTGAATATTGATGATATTCGGCAATTTTATACTAATAATTTAGACTTCTTAGGGCAATTCTAAAATGAACATTTTAATAGTCAACAGCTGGCTGAGGGAATATTTGAAAACTACAGCAAACATGGAGGAGATTAAGGAAAAGTTGTCGCTTTGCGGGCCGAGTGTGGAGCGAGTTGAGGAGGTGGAAGGAGAGGAAGTTTTGGATATTGAGATCACCACCAATCGAGTGGATAGTATGAGTGTGCGCGGACTGGCGCGAGAGGCGGCGGTGATATTAAATCAGTTTGGATTCAAGAGTAAGTTGGTGGATGAGGCTAGCGAGATTAAGGGAAAATTGAAATTGGCGGTAAATGAAAGGGAGAAGATGGAGCTGCCAAAAATAACTGATGGAGTGGGAGAGGAGGTGCTGCGGAGGATAATCTGCGCGGTGGTGGAAGTTAAGCCAGAAGTGGCGACCAGCGAAAAAATGGCGAGGAGATTAAGACAAGTGGGAGAAAATGTGCATACGGCGGTGGTTGACATCACTAATTACGTGACGTATGAATTGGGGCATCCCTGTCATGCTTTTGATTATGATAAGGTGATGGAATTGGGCGGAGAAATTATTGTGGCTCAGGCAGAGGCGGGGAAAAAGTTTACGACACTTGACGGCGAAGAACATTTAACAGTGGGCGGGGAAATTGTGTTTTTGAACCCTAAGGGAGAAATTATTGATTTGCCAGCGATTAAAGGGACAGCAAATACGGCCGTGGATGAAAAAACAAAGAGAGTGTTGTTTTGGCTGGAGAACTTAAGTCCGGAGAAAGTGCGGTTTGGGTCGATGAGTCAGGCAATCCGGACATTGGCGGCAGTGATTAATGAAAAAAATGTGGATCCGTTTTTAGCGGAAGAAACTTTTTATCGCGGGCTGGAGCTATTAATAAGCGACTGCGAGGGGAAGCTGGTGAGTGAGATTTATGACTACTTTCCTTATGGCGAGGATTGGAGGGCGGCAGAAATTAAAGTGGAGTGGGGGTTGTTTGGGCGATACTTGGGGATAGAATTGGAGAAAAAAGAGATATTAAAAATATTGGGGGATTTGAAGCTGGAATGTAGCGATAAAGGTAAGGAGCTATTAGTGAAAGTGCCTTCTTATCGAGCGGATTTGAATATTCCGGTGGATATTGTGGAGGAAGTGGCGAGGATTTATGGCTATCATAATTTGCCCAGCAAAGTCGATTATGCGGTGAATCCAACGATGAAACAACCAGAGTTTGATTTTGCGCTGGAGAATGCGATGAAGAATTATCTGACGGGACTTAAATACTGGGAGATTTATCAATATTCGATGGTGAGCGAGGAGCTGGCAGCGCAGGGGAGCTTGCCGATAAAGAGACAGCTAAAGTTGCGTAATGAATTGACTAGCGATCATGTTTATATGCGCACCAGTTTAATTCCTTCGCTGACGGAGGTATGGATACAAAATATAACAAAACAGGGAAAACAAGAGCTGTCGATTTATGAAATGGCTCAGGTCTATATTCCCAAAGCGCAGGTGGACAAAATCCAGAGCTATAAATTGGGGATGGTGAGTAATAAGCCATATCGGGAGTGGAGGGCGGACTTGGAAGAATTGTTGGGGAGGTTTTTTATTAAAAATGTGGAGTTAAAAAGTTTGGCAGAGGAGGAAATACCAGAGAAGGCGAGGCTGAATCTGGATGGATTGAGTCAGATGGCGGTGATTACCGCGGAGAATGCCAGGGGGGAGGAAAAGAAGGTGGTGGGATATTTATATGAGATGGGGGAAGTGTTGGCAGCGGAGCTGGAGATGGGGGCAATAGTGGAATTGGCAGGGACGTTTCCGGTTTATCAGCCACTCTCGCCTTATAGCGCAATTATAGAAGATTTAACTTTTAAGTTGGGGAAAAATGAAGGGGGTGTGGGGAGGATAATGGAGAGAATTGAGAAATTGAGCGAGTTAATTGGGCGGGTGGAGCTAAAAGACATTTATGAGCAGAACTATACTTGGACAATCAGCTATTTAAGCAGGGAAAAACAGTTGGAGACGGCAGAAATTGCGCCAATACGCAAAGAGATTGTGGAAATGATGGAGAGAGAGCTGGGGGCGGAATTGGTGGGTAAACTATAATTAACTCCAATTTCCAAAGACCAAGCTTGTGTTCTCTCCGCCAAGAGCTTTTTTTTACTTAGTCTTTGGAAACTAGAGTCAGTGAGTTATTAAAGATCAAGAATGAAGGACAAATTACCACCTCCCTACTCATCAGCCTAAATAGAGAGGCGGTAATGAATATTATTGTCCATATGTGATAAAAAAGGACTACTTCCTAACATTAATTCTTATGCGACTCTGAGTATAAAGGAAAAAAATAATTTGTCAACAGGGAAAATAAAAGCTGCTAGGCCCTATTGCGCACCAGATGGTATGACCCGAGACCGATGACTAATCCGCCGACTAGGAGAAGGAGGAGGGTGTTTTCCAAAACTCCAGAAACAGGGGTCTGAGCGGAAGGGGAGGCGGAAGATGAGGGGGTGGAGTTGGGAGGAGGAGAGGAAGTGGTGGGGGAAGGAGAGGGAGAGGGAGAAGGAGAGGCAGTGGTGGTGCCTTGGGAGGCAGAGACCAGATTTCCTTGGGTGCAGACAACACAGAGGCGGCCAGTGGCGCAAAGCGTGGGCGCATATTGATAATTATCGGGATCGCTAATATCAGCAATGTCGATGGGCTCAAAATCGGGGAAAATGGCCTTATCAACATAGGTGATATTAAAATTATCGGCGCAAACTTGGCGCTGAGCATCAACAGCTTGGAGAGCAGTAATGGGAACACAAAGGCCCTGATCAATAGCAGTTTTTTCTTTAGAATCTTCTCGAAGATCGTCGTATTTTATTTCGGCCACTTTTTGGCACTCGGTGGCCCCAGTGTATTTGGGCGCTTGCCAGCTGATGGATTGAGCGGAGACAGAAGAAGCGAGAGCAAAAAATGCACTAACAAAAGAATAGACAATGACTTTATTCATGAAGTCATTTTAGAGGGTTTCGATCTTAATGTCAACTACAGAGTTGTCCTTATCGAGGAATTGAAGATACTTTTCGGTGGTGGTGATGCGTTTATGGCCCACTAACTGAGACACATAAATCAAAGGCACACCAGCGCGAAGTTGCTCGACAATAAAAGTGTGACGCAGATCATTAACCTTGACATTCTTGAGGCCGGCAAGACGGAAATAGCGATCAATGCTATTGCGAATATTGCGGATTAAGAAAGGTTTGCAGGTTTTGGTTAGGAAAACGGTGTCGATATGGGCGCGAGGGCGGATTTTCAAGTATTCACTAAGAGCACGTTTGGCCGCCTCATTAAGAGGGACGTTGCGATCAATGCCGGTGTCTTGAGTGTTAATAGAAATGATGTTTTTGTCGAGATTGATGTCGCCCAGAGCAAGATTAGCTAATTCGGAAATACGCATTCCGGTCTGGAGGAGCATCTCCACAATGGCGGTCATGCGGGTGTCACCACGACAGACATCGCGCAAGGCACGATATTCGTTCTTAGAGAGCACCATGGGAGGTTGTTGCTCATATTTGGGCTGACTCACGTCTTTAGCGGGATTATCGAGGTCGGAATTGAGGGTGGTGAGAAACTTAAAGAAAGACTTGATGGAATTGACTTTGCGGGAAATGGACTTGGCGGTATAGCGCTCTTTCTCGAGTTTTTGCTTGAAGTTTTCGATGTCTTGAGTGATAACCAATTCGGGAGTGGATTTGTTGATGGTGCTTAAATACTCGATGACCTGATCAATATCCTTGACATAAGCAATGACAGTGGCATTGGCCTTATTTGCCTGACGGAGCGAAGCCTCGTAGCGATCTTTTAGTTGCGTTAGTGTCAAGTTTGACATATTTATTTCTAACTGGACTTTTAGTGTTTTTTTATATATGATTACTATTGATATTAATAATAGAGCTTATAATATCATAAATAATGTTAAATGTCAATAGATTAGATAAATGAAAAACTTTTGGGAGAGAAAACTAACAATTTTATGTTGTTCGCTGGCGGTATTGGTGGCTATTCTCTCGATGGGGAGAAATAGAATGGTGGTGGTGAATAATAGCGGGCAGATTAAGGGGCTGAGCGAGGAGGTGGCGGCGCTGGAGCGAGAGAGGCAGGTGGCCCAAATGGCCTTTGATTTATCGACAAAAGACATGGCAAGGGAGAAAATATTGCGAGATGTTAAATATCAGCAAAAAGAGGGGGAAGTGGCCATTGAAATGCGAGGGTTTTTGAGGGAGGAGGCGAGAATGAATGAGGAGCGAGAGGAGAGAGAAATCACGAATTGGGAAAAATGGCGAGCAGTTTTCATGCTATAATAACTCGACTGTAAAAAGGAAGTATCGCATAGTGGTCAATTGCACACGCTTGGAAAGCGTGAGTCCGGAAACGGCTTCGTGGGTTCGACTCCCACTACTTCCGCCAATATTAATATGAAGTAAACAAGGATTGTTTTTATGAAAATCTTGGTGATAAATTGCGGAAGTTCGTCTTTGAAATATCAGCTGTTAGAGATGAAAAATGAAACGGTTTTGGCGAGCGGTAATTGCGAGAAAATTGGCTTGGAAGGCTCATTTAATAAACATGAAGTTGGGGATTTTGAAGTGAAAACTAAAGTGGATATGCCGACACACTCGGAGGCGATATCTTTTGTGATGAAGGCTTTGATGGAGGGAGAAAAGGCGGTGATTAAGAGTGTTGGCGAAATTAAGGCTGTGGGGCATAGAGTGGTGCATGGCGGGGAGGCTTTGCGCAAATCGGTGATTATTAATGATAGGGTGGAAAAATTGATTGATAGCTATAGCGAGTTGGCGCCGCTGCATAATCCGCCAAACTTGCTAGGGATTAATGCTTGTCAGCAGATTTTGCCCAAGGCAGTGCAAGTGGCGGTTTTTGATACGGCTTTTCATAGCACTTTGCCGGAAAAAGCATATTTATATGGCATTCCTTATAATTTGTATGAAAAATATAAAGTGCGTAAATATGGTTTTCATGGCACTAGCCATCGGTATGTGGCGCTGCGGGCAGCGGAAATGCTGGGTAAACCAATTGAAAAACTTAAGTTGATTAGCTGTCATTTGGGAGGCGGAGCGAGTGTTTGTGCGATTAAAAACGGGAAAAGCGTGGATACAAGCATGGGATTTACGCCGCTGGAGGGATTAATGATGGGCACGCGCTGCGGCGATATTGATCCGGCGGTAGTTTTATACTTGATGGATAAAGAAGGATTGAGTACCGATAAAATTAGCCATCTGCTCAATAAACAGTCGGGAGCACTGGGCATTGCTTGTTTGGGGAGTAGTGATTTCCGCGATTTGGAGGATGCGATGGCGGAAGGGGTGAAAAAAGCTAAGCTGGCACTGGATATGTTTGGCTATCGAGTGGCGCAATATATTGGGCAGTATGCAGTGGCGATGAATGGAGTGGATGCGGTGATTTTTACGGGAGGAGTGGGTCAGAAAGGGCCACTACAGAGGACTGATATTTGCTCATACCTAGGGGTTCTGGGGCTGGAGTTGGATGAGGAGAAAAATAAAGCTCGTTATGGAGAGGCAGACATAGCCACAGAAAAGTCAACAGTGCGAGCTTTGATGATCACAACTAATGAAGAATTGATGATCGCCAGAGATACAGCGGCATTACTCAAGAGCTGAGTTGATGACGATGGGGCCGGAGTTGATAATGAGATCGGCAGACTCTCGATAGATGACTGCTTTTTTGGCTTCGGAAAAAATCAGAACTCGGTCGCCGTCTTGGGCGTTGACGAAAAAGTCTTGTCCCGAAAGTTTGCTGGCGTCCTGCACTGTGGCAATAGTGGCGTCTTCGTCTGGTAATTGAATTAATCTGGCCGCCTTGGCTTTGACATCTTGAGCTTCTTGATGGGCTTGACTAGCTGATTTGTCGGGATTGCGCAGTCCCCTGACTGCTAAATATTGACGGATACAGACAAAAGCTAATACTGCGATCACGGCGACGGCTACCAGACGAATGGCAATTACTTTGCCTGATTTGGACGACGACTTGGCGGATTTGGCGGGAGTATAGAAAACATCGACATCTTCTTTTTTGGGCATGGATTTGGGCATATTTTTTCCTTTACTAATTCCTTATTAGATATTTTTTAGATATTTAATCCAAACATTATAATCGCTATTGGTCACTCCGTCACGGTTGCTGGGAGTCATGGTTTCTAGATAAACACGATTGTCGCTATTATCGAGATAAAATCGTCCGTAGCCAGAGGAGTCGTTAAAGGGGAGATAGGCGCGAATGGGCGAATCGCCTAAGCCAACTGTGCCGCCGGCTTGGATTAGCTCCGCCACATCGGCGTTGGTATCGAGCATGACATTCGCTGACACATTGGCGGCGGCGGTAATATCGTCGGTAAATCTCTGGCCAAAAGTATCGGAGCCAAAGTCATACTCCCTGCCAACATCCCAGAGTTCGGGGCGGTTGATGATGTCCTGAATACAATCCTTCCATTCATTGTTCTCAAAGCACCTAAACTTCTTAAGGG
>Ga0099364_10013637_pt1 | contig 10885 bp, 6 predicted proteins | sample TergutTh196P3_FD_73070 | JGI IMG/M metagenome (GOLD analysis project Ga0099364, IMG submission 73070) | Microcerotermes parvus P3 segment gut microbial communities from Pointe-Noire, Republic of the Congo - Th196 P3 | ecosystem: Host-associated > Arthropoda: Insects > Digestive system > Gut ... | reverse complement strand
TGCTGAACGATGATCGCAATCTCCGGCGCGAATTTTCCACAAGCATGAAGCCACAGAATTTCAAACCGCCGCATGACGCGTTCATCGGGATAGCTGTATCGCAGTTGTTGAAAAAGAGATTTTTCCTCGTCGGTATAACCCGCTCGCAACATGGATGTCCTCCTTGCTTGATGAATGCCAAAGGAGGAAATATCACATAATTTCTCAATTGTGAAAATGCCAGTTTATTGGCGGTTGGTGGTATATTTCAGAATGAAAGTCAAGATCGCAACAAAGCGGAGCGACCGGACTTCTTAAAAGTATGAAACGCTGTGTCTTGAAAATTTTTGTCGATTGAGGTACAATGAAATTTTACCGAATGGTTCTCATTGTATTTTGTTTTCTCGATAGGCGTCGCGAAACCCGGAAATGAATCAAAGTGCCTTATTCAAAGAATGCGAGCAAAAGCTGGCATACAATTTTGACGATTTGGCGCTGTTGCGACAAGCGTTGACGCACTCGTCCGGCGCGGATACGCCGACAGATTCCAATGAGCGTCTCGAATTTCTGGGCGATGCGGTTCTCGGCTACGTGATTTGCGAGTTGTTATTCAAAAAGTTTCCCGGTCGCGATGAAGGAGACCTGACAAAAATCAAATCCGCCGTCGTCAGCCGGGAAACCTGTCTGAAAATCGCACAATCTCTTGATTTGCAAAACTTTATCCGTATCGGTCGCGGTGTGGGACGCGACAATCAGATTCCTGTGTCCATTTTGGCCAACGCGGTTGAGGCAATTATTGCCGCTTTGTATCTTGATGGCGGAATCAAAATCGCCAGACGGTTTATTCTCCAGCATTTCGCGCCGGAAGTGATGAAAATGGCCGACAGTCTTTCGTGCGATAACCACAAGTCAATGTTGCAGGATATGATTCAGAAGGATTATGGCATGCATCCCGACTACATGATCCTGGACGAAAAAGGTCCCGATCACAGCAAGTGTTTCAAAATCGCCGTTCGTGTCAAGGGCCAGTATTTTCCGGCCGCTTGGGGAAACACGAAAAAAACCGCCGAACAACATGCCGCAGAAAACGCGATTTGCATACTCCAGGGCAAGCCGCTCCCTTACGATTGTGGTGACTGAGCACTCTACAACATGGCCAAAGCCGAAATCGTGGTTTCCCAACAGTAACCCGGATCGTCAGCGACGGGTTCTTGGGAGCCGCGCAATCATCACGTGAACATTCCCTATCCTGCATTGATCATGGTCGCAATATTTTCGCAATGGACCGGCGAGATGACACCGTGTTCGGTGACGATGCCCGTGATCAGTTCGGCAGGCGTGACATCGAACGCGGGGTTATAGACACGGACTTCCGCCGGGGCGGTGCGAGTGCCGAATCCGCAACGGATTTCGTCCGGATTGCGTTCTTCAATGGGAATCAGATTGCCGTCGGCGATGGTCAGGTCAAAAGTTGAAACCGGTGCGGCCACATAAAACGGTACGCCATGCGCCCTGGCCGCAACCGCAACGCCGTAAGTGCCGATCTTGTTGGCCGTGTCGCCGTTGGCGGCAATGCGATCCGCCCCGACGAACACGGCATTGACCTTGCCCTGCCGCATGACCAGTGCGGCCATCGAATCGCAAATCAGCGTCACGTCGATGCCCCGCTGCCAAAGCTCCCATGACGTAAGTCTGGCCCCTTGCAACAGCGGACGGGTTTCGTCGGCAAAAACATGAATTTTTTTGCCCTGTTCCGTCGCGGCAAAAAAGACGGCCAGTGCCGTGCCGTAGTCCGCCGTTGCCAGACCGCCCGCGTTGCAATGGGTCAGGAGCGAATCGCCGTCGCGAACGAGTGCCGCCCCATGATGGCCGATCGCGCGACAGATGCGGCGGTCTTCCTCGTGAATCAGTCGCGCCTCGGCGAGCAGAGCGTCGGCCAGTTGACTTGGCGGCATGGCTCCGCGCAGCGATTCGGCTTTGGCTGTCATGCGATCGAGTGCCCAAAACAGGTTGACCGCCGTGGGACGACTTCCGGCCAAATAATCGTGCGACGCTTTCAGCTTATCGAAAAATTCCGTCTCCGACGGCTCGTCACCGTCATGAAAAAGCGGTTGCAACCCAATGCACAGGCCGTAAGCCGCCGCGATGCCAATCGCCGGGGCACCGCGCACCCGTAACATTTTGATGGCCTCCCACACGATTTCAATCGTGCGGCAGTCGAGTATTTTCAGTTCGACCGGCAACAGTGTCTGGTCGATCATCCGCAGGCAGGACTGCGAAAAATTCCCTGCGTCTATCCAATTCAGCGTCTCAACGTTCTTGTCGTGTGTCATGGTGTTTCTTGGGTTGTTCCACTCTTTGGAACCGTGATTTTTTCACGGCTTCTTACTTGAGCAGCCAGGTTTTTGACGGGGTGGGGTAGAAAGTGTGGGGCATTGTGACGAACTGGTTTTTCAGGTCGATCTTTGAAATCGGGATACGGCCATCGTGCGAAACCAGCGCAGGCCAGACGACTGCCGGTGAGACGATGATGCCGGTTGTGTTGTACAGGAGGATCGGGCCGGTGCTTTTTTCCAGGTCGATCGGGAAAATCGACGCGGTGCCAAGTTTCCATTCGTCGGCATAGCCGTCTTTTTGCCAGTAAATCGTCTTCCCGTTGGCCGGGAAGGTCATCAGGTTCGGGCAATAGACCACGTTCGTCTCGAGATGACTTCTGTAGAACACAGGATTGGCCGTCACCGATTCATAAGGGCGTGTGACCTTGAGTAATTTGACGGTCGTTTTATTTTCCGAGGCGATTGTAACAAAGCTGTCCGTGTCGGTCAACCGTAGCACACCACCACCGACCGGCGTGACGATTCGCAACGATTGGGAAATGTTGGAATTGGACGACGGATTCCGTGTCGCATAAATGGTCAGGTGACCGCAATCGAAGGCGAGTGCTGGAAGTCCCGCTTCGTCGTCGGGCAGGATGCGAACGCGCGTGTCGCCTTCCGTTTCCACGACGATGCCGTTGGGAAATCTGAACGCCGCACGGAACGGTGCCGGAACAAGCACAATGTCATGGTCCAGTTGCTTGGAAACCGGCAACCAAGACCATTCCGAGTCCGGTGTGTCACGAACCAGGACGAGGTCTTCCGTACTGAGGAGCAGCATCGGAAACCCCGAATCGGCCATGGACCCATTCGGCACGATGCGATGTTGCATCTGTGGCCGATTGTGCGATTCGTCGCGCGACGCACTATTTTCCGGTAACCGCAACGGCGGTGACGCATCGCGGTTTGGCTGGGCGTGAGACGCAATGTTGACTTGTTCAAAATTGCTGTCCCGGGACTCGGTCCAATCCGGCTCAACGGTCATGGGGTCAATCAACGGCGGCGGTTGATTGGGCTGCCTGGGTCGGGGCGTATAGGAAGCCTGCTCGATTGCCTGGTCGGTTCCATCCGGCAAATTGGTCAGCGCACCCGGTGCTTGCATATAATAGGGAAAGGTGGCCTGGTGATTTGTCGCAGGCGACGTGGTTTGATTGGCCCCCTCGGGATAGCCGCCGGTTTCCCAAGTTGGCGGTTGCACCGCAGGAAGCGTCGGGTTGATAAACTGGTTGACACTTGGAACGTTCCCACGATCGATGAACTGGATCGTCGATTCCGGCTGCCGTTGTGTGGGCTGGGCAGACGGTTGTACGCCATAATGTCCGCCAAATTGCAGATTTGTCGGGTTTTGGCCGACAGGCAGGCTGTTTGGCCTTGCCGTTGCAGCCGTTGCCATGACATTGACTTGAGTGTTGACGGCCTGCGAATTGGGTTGGAGCAACGGATTTTGCTGTGCCACCGACAGGGGTGGCATGGGGGCAACGGGTTGAGGTTGCCCTGGCTGTATCGTTGGGGACTGTGCGGCGACCGGTTGCTGGGGGAACGGCGGGGAAGAACCCGGCGTCATATTGGCTGAATAGGGGACTTGCGATAAGGCACCGCCTTCGCCTGGCAGATACTGCATCACCGCTCCCGGCGAATCATGAAACGAGTACAGTGGATTGGCGGAAGCCACCATCTCGCCTCCGCTCAATGCGGCAACTCCGGAATCGGCGGAAGACGATGCCATGTCGCGTTGTTGCCACAACCCGTGATGTTCATCAAAATGCCGGTTGTTGTCATGATCGTCCTCAAGTGCCACAATGCCTGTCGGGGTAGCACGTGGCCGATGTTGGGCGACTTCATTCTTCGGTTGCCGGGGCTTGATATGTGCAATCAGATAAATCGAAGCACACAGGAACATCAGAACCAGGGACGAGATCATCATGACCTGCCGATGACGTTTTTGGTGCGCAAACGCCTGTCCCAACCGGCTGATTCTGTTGCTGACAGAACGAACAGTGATGGTCGGCTGATCGGGTTGGTCAACTTGCTCAATTTGCCCATCTTGCTCCATTTGATTTGCCTGTGACTCCGGGGACACTTCATGCGATTCTTGCGATGGCGAGGTCTGCATAACGCTGTTTTCCTGGACGGTGACAGTAATGCGGCGGTTTTTGCGGGGTGCGGGTTCTTCGAATTGGGTTTCGGCCATTTCCTGTTCAACTTCAACAGACTCATGGCTCACCGGAACGTCAGTGGGCAGCTCCTTCCGATGTCGCGGAATCGCGTAGAGCCGCAGGCGGCAATCACGGTTCAATTTTGCCGGCTGCCCCAGAATGGTCGTCAAAATCTGGTGTGTACAGGCAACTTCGGCAAGATAAATATCCGACCGCAGACAAATTGTTTCAAACTGTGTCTGTTCCGTATCCGAAAGCAGGTTGTCGAAATAGGCGGCAACCAGATTGACCGACAATTCCTCTTTTTCACCGCACCGTCCAGGAACTAGGATATCCGGACTACTGACGACGGCACGTATCCGGTCCATCAAATATCCGGCCACGCCTTCTTCGCCGATACGTTTTTCAACCGCAGGACGGTACTCCGTATCAAAAAGATTGTCCGTATAAGCCAAAATCGTTTTCAGTGATAAACGCATGATATTTTGTGCCGAATTTCATTGGCCGACGAAATTTTGTTTTTCGCGCATATAATCAAGAGATATATGTGAATCATGCGAAAAAATCGTGATGAAAACAACATCATTTGTTGCATTTCTGCAAAATATTTGCAAAAAATCACGATTTGGCAGAAGAGAAATGTGTTAGATTAATGGTAACATTTCAGCCGAATTTTTATTTGCATTAGATGTTGCAACGAGTAAGTTTTGTAACCAGTTGTCGGGGCCGGGAAACTGGTTGGGATACGACCGGTTCGATTTCCGGCAGAAAACCATAAGCGTGGGCGAGTAACACAATCGGATGCAAGGCACGTTTGTTTCCGCCTTGTTCCATTTGCATCTTGCACAAGCAGCACTCGGACGTCCCGAGTTGAATGGCCGGGTCGCGCAGGGCGGAAAACAGCGGCAACCCGATGCGCAGGCTCATGCGGAAACTCCCGGCCGCCAGTCCGAAACTGCCCGCAAGGCCGCAACAGCCGTATTCGAGACGCTTGACGGTCAATTCCGGCACGAGCCGCAACAATTGTTCGGCAGGCGTCTGTTCGGTCAGGTGGCATCGTCCAAGCATCAGCGAACGGCAGGGCGCATGATATCCGATAGTCGCCGGAAGCGGCGAAAAATCGAGCTGATATTTCCCTTCCAAATGCAAGCGGTACAGGTAGGTCATCACGTCGCTCGTGTTGGCAGCCACCAGCGGGAAGTCGGCATCATCGGTCATGTAGCCGTACTCCTCCGTCAAACACAAAGCCGAGGCCGGTTCGAGTGTGACGATATGATAACCTTGCCGGATCACGTCAGCCAGTAGCGAGATGTTCTTTCGCGAGAGTTTTTCCGCCCGGTCGCGATTCCCGCAGGTAATCGCAAACAGACCTGATGCCTGTTGACGTCCCGGCACATACACATCAATGCCGTTGTGTTCGAGAACCTTGACCGCTGCGTCGGCAATGCGTGTTTCAAAATGGTTCGCATAAATATCAACGAACAGGGCCACTTTCCGGTCGCGGCGGCGTGAGGGTTTCGAGAGACGCTTGTACCAAATCGCACGGGACAGGTAACTGATTTTGGCCAGTTTCGGCAACTTTCTCGCCTGGGACAGCCCAAACAGTTTTTCATAAAGCCAACGGGTGAATCGGTTGGTGATCGACCAATTCACCGGGCAACTGATCGGCACAAGGAACTTCAAAGTTCGGTCAAGGTTCGAGAAAAAGCGGTCGGAAAGCGAAAGACCATGCGCGGCGGCGTAGGCGCATTGACTTTGAAACGCGATTTGCGGCATATCGACTTCCGCCGGGCAATCAAGTCGGCACAAGTGACAATGGATGCAGTAATCGGCCACCGTTTTCGACTGTCCTGATGTCAGCAATCCAAGATCACTTTGGCCATCGAGGATGCCGCGCATCAGGTTGGCTTTGGCCCGTGGGGCTGATTCCTCGTTCATTTCGCGGCGAAAAACGGGGCACATTCGCGTGTCCGGCCCACGACTTCGGCATAAACCGCAACCGTTGCATCGCATGGTCGTCTCGTGAATCGTCTCCGGTTCCCATTTGAGCTGCACTTCCAATTGACGTTGCAGAGGTTCGTTGACAGATTCGTCGGAAAGAGGTTCGACCATTTGCATTGCCGGTTCGTTTGCCCGGTCGTACAGGGCGACATTGGCCAGATGACGTTTTGATACGACAGGGCTGCGGTATTCGAGCGGTGGCGTGTCCTGACGCGGGATGATTTTTCCAGGATTGAGCAACCCCTGCGGGTCGAACAGTTTTTTGACTTGTTCGAAAACCGGAAAGTAAGCCTCACATTGAACCGGAATGTATGGCGTCTTGGCCCAGCCGAATACCTGTTCCGAACTAATGGCACCGCCCCATTGCAAAACCGTGTCATAATATTCAGGGACAGCCCGTCGCAGTTGCACCAGTGCGTCGATTGACGAAAGGTTGAGTATTGGCTGTACGCTGACTTGACCGTGGCCGACATGTCCGAAAAATGAGGGTGCCAATTCGTGACGCTTGAATAAATTCTGCACGGTGACGATAAACGCCGAAAGCCGGTCGATTGGGACAACCGTGTCTTCAAAACGCGAAATCCCGCTCAGATAATGCTGCATCCGGTACAGAGCGAACTGCGATTTGGCAACAAGGCTTCGGAACAGTGCAAGGTCATCCGGTTGGGTCGCAACCCGTGTCGTGTAACACAATCGGCGGTTGTAACGCAGTTCGTTGACCAGGTCGTGCAGGCGGTCGCCGACGAACAGTGGGTTATCGCCCTCCATTTCGACGACGAGAATCGCTTCGGCGTCGTGCGGTAAAAACGAATTGAACCGTGCGTCCCAATCGCGGATCAGTGTGATGCGGCGGCGGTCGATCAGGTCGCAGGTCGCCGGATGATGCGCCCGGATGATCGGGACGGCCTGCATGGCATTGTCGAGCAGGTCGAACAGGAACAGGGCAATACCCGACGATTGCGGAGCCGGAACGGTATCGAGCTCGGCCTGTGTGATGATTCCCAGAGTGCCTTCCGAACCAAGCAAGAGCGGTATGAGATTGACCGGGGCGTTGGTCTGACGATTGGGATGCATGACATCGCAGACGCGATAGCCGAATCGGCCGGGCAACCCGTTTTCGCTGAGGATGGATTGTTTTGCAACGGCTTTCGAGACCGAGGTCAACGACAGGTACTTGGCCAATTCCCGCGACAGTTGCCCGGCAAATAACGTGTCGTTCTCCGAATGGGGTTGTTGAGTTGAACCCCGGATGTCGGAACGTTCCAACGTGACGATTTCGCCGTTGGCAAGGACGACTTGCAGCTTGCGGACCGCATTGTGCGGATAACCGCGCGAAAGCCATCGCGGTCCGGCACCATCGACAGCCAACATGCTGCCGATGGTCGTTGCGGGCAGATAACCGGGATCAGGGCCGATGATCTGCCCTTGGGCTTGCGTCAACTGGCTGTTGACCCGTTCGAGCGTTGCCCCCGGCTGCACTGCGACCGAATCGTCGGCGACTTGCACGATGCGCCGCATGTGCTTGGTGAAATCAAGGACAAGTCCGTGTCCGAGGCAGGCACCCGTGCGACCGGTTCCCGCACCGCGGGCGTGGATCGAAAGTCCGTGTTCCGACGCATAACGGATACAGGCGGCCACATCGTCCTTGTTCCGTGGATACACGATCCCAAGCGGCCGACACTCGAACAAACTTGCGTCGGTCGAATACAACCGGAGCGCAACCTCATCGCAGCGCACCTCCCCTTCGATCAGACCGCGAAGGTCACTCTGCAATCGTTCCTGTTGTGCCGTGATGATGGGCATGGGGATTCAGACTTCGGGTTTCAGGTTGGGCGGTCACTCCGTTCCCGGTTGCTGTTTGCGTGAAAGATACATTTTTAATCACACGATTCCCGCCAGGTATCAGCGACCCACTGTGTCGGGCGGACGGCACGGTAACCACACTTGCCGACAAAACCTTTGATAGCCCTGTCGGGACAGGGATTGCCGTGAAAAATGACGATTTTGGCGTTTGCCGGTTTGATGGGAGGAAAAAAATACCCCAGCGGAAACCGACGGACGCAATGCCGTTTGAAACTCCGACACCACGATTCGGGCCAGTATTCCAAAATACCTTTCGCGTGAATGGCGTGCGAGAGGTACGCCTGCTCGTTCCGGTGTGTGGCACGCACTTCCTCACCGTGTGTGAGAAAATGGTCGAGTACATCGGCGTGTTTCCCGATCTCGAAGCGGAACACGGACGAATTGCCGATGATTTTCCCTTTGAAATCCCAATCATCAATGATGCGAAACTCGCCCGGCAATTCGAAAAACGGTTCCAGACTGTCGAGAATCACCACATCAAGATCGAGAAAAAGTACCCGGCCTTCCAGATCGGCAAGTTTTTCACCCAAGACGGTTAGTTTGTTCCATCCGCGTTCCGGCAGTTCCTCCGGCAATTCGAGTTCAGGGAGCGGCTGCACTTCGATGTCTGCATTCAACCCGTTGCCGTTGTCCGTAAAGCAAACAAAACGATACGGTCGCGTCATGTTCCGCCGAACCATACCCGCAAGAATGTTGACGTAATTCGCGCCGTATTTCGCGCCCCATTTCATGCAGATAATGTTTTCCATGATATGAACTCCGTTGAGGCATAAGTCCGAACCGCAAGGGTTACCGAGCGGTCGAATCGGGACGACCGCCCCATGACTGTCGCGGCTCTGGTTCATTCACACACCCAAACCTGTTTGACCGTCTCAGACGCAATATCACCGACCAATTCACATTGCCCGATTTCCGTCGGCAGCACGAATCGCAACGTCCCACCGACTACTTTCTTGTCACGCAACATAAAGCCGATCACCTGATCCGGGTCGATGCCGTCAAACCGGACGGGCAACCCGAACTGCCGGTTCAGCTCAATTTGCCGTTTGACAAAATCGTCGTCAACGCGGCCAAGTTCCCGCGCCAGTTTTGCGGCATCAACCAGCCCGATCGCAACAGCCAATCCGTGCAAGAGCGTACCGTAACCGGCCAGCGTCTCATAAGCATGTGCGAACGTATGTCCGTAGTTCAGCTTTGCCCGCAAACCGGTGGTTTCGCGTTCGTCCTGCTCGACGATGTCCGCCTTGATTCGGCAACATCGGGCGATGATGTCCGTTAATAACCGATGATCGCGCCGTCGCAATGGCTCAACATTCGCTTCAAGCAATTCAAAAAGCGATGCGTCAAGGGACACGCCGTATTTCAGCACCTCACCCAGCCCGGCCAGGTATTGCGCGTCATCCAGTGTGTCGAGCGTTTGCGTGTCGATCAGTACACCGAGCGGCTGGTGAAACGCACCGACCATGTTTTTCCCGCTGGCGAGATTGACGCCGACCTTGCCGCCGACCGAACTGTCCACCTGGGCCAGCAGGGTGGTCGGCACTTGAAAAAACCGCAATCCCCGGGAGTATGTTGCCGCGACAAATCCGGCCAAATCGCCGACCACACCACCGCCGACAGCCATGACAATCGATTGCCGGTCCGTGCCGATTTCGAGCAAACGTTCCCAAAGGCATTCAGCGGCGGCGACCGACTTGCTTTCCTCGCCCGGTTCAAGGATGATCATGTCCACGGTGAGATCGTACGCGGCCAGATGCCCGGCAATACTGTCTGCATACAACGGGGCAACGTTCCCATCGGTCAGCAAAACAACGTGCCGGGCTTGGGCGAACGAAGTCATCAGCGGCCCAAGATGCACCAGGTTTCCAACGCCAATTTCAATGTCGTAACCGCGTTCCTTCAGATCAACACGCACTTTTTGCAGTTTTGATTGGTCACAAAAACCGGCAATTTCGCTCATGATGCAAGCTGTCCCTCAAAAATTGTGTATCGTGACTCAATTTCCAGGAAACCAGCCACTCGACAAAAGTATAACAGCACGTCTCAACGTAAACCAGTCATTTCGTCAAAAATTTTCCTACCGTTCAGAGGTTGGTAGTTAAGTTAGGCGAATTGGGGGAGCGAGAAATGGGCGAAAATGGTATCATTCCTTGAGTTTTAGCACCTCCCCGCACCTTGCGGGCAGATTCAAGGAAGATCGCCATGTCCACCCAAGCTCAGAATGCCAGTGTTCCTGCTCAAAATGCCAGCGTCCACAGTCCGAATACCAGTGTTCCCGCTCAGAACACCAGCGTCCACAGTCCGAATACCAGCGTTCCTGCCCAGAATACCTGTCTTTTCACCCAATGTCAAGCTGAGGAAAATCATGGCACGTTTTTCATCAGTGGTACGTTTCGCGTTCAGGCCGACATCGCTTCTTCGGCCGGGGAACTCGATCAGCTGATCGATCTGGCCGACCGGATCGGTCAGGCGGTCAAGCAGACTGCGGCTGTGACGAGTCTCGAAGTCGCC
>Ga0099364_10013636_pt1 | contig 10885 bp, 9 predicted proteins | sample TergutTh196P3_FD_73070 | JGI IMG/M metagenome (GOLD analysis project Ga0099364, IMG submission 73070) | Microcerotermes parvus P3 segment gut microbial communities from Pointe-Noire, Republic of the Congo - Th196 P3 | ecosystem: Host-associated > Arthropoda: Insects > Digestive system > Gut ... | reverse complement strand
AAAAGAAGCTGCAAAAGCAATGGATATTACATCAGGTCTTCCGCGTGTCAGCGAACTTTTTGAAGCCCGCAAGCCAAAGACACCAGCGGAGCTTGCAAAAGTTTCCGGGACTGTATTTTTTCATGGAATTGTCAAGGGTAAACGTAAAGTTGTTATCCAAGATGCTTTTGGCCGTGATTTTCCCCATTTAATTCCCATGAACAAAAGGCTGCTTGTACGCGACGGCGATACAGTCGAAGCCGGAGAACTGCTCTGTATGGGTCCTGTTAATCCTCATGATGTTCTTTCCATAATGGGCGAAAGCAGGCTTCAGCGTTATCTAATGGACGAAATCCAGCAGGTTTACCGTCTGCAGGGCGTATCCATTAATGATAAACACATTGGCGTTATAATCAGGCAGATGATGCGTAAAGTAGAAATCCGTTTTGTCGGCGATACCAAATTTATCTACGGCTCTTCTGTGGACAAATACCGTTTCCACGAAGAAAATGCGCGTGTAATCGCAGAAGGCGGCCAGCCGGCTATTGCGCAGCCTATGTTCCAGGGAATTACCAAAGCATCGCTTAATATCGATTCGTTCCTTTCTGCAGCCAGCTTCCAGGAAACAACACGCGTACTTACAAATGCGGCTATTGCAGGATCAACTGACTATCTGCGCGGCTTAAAAGAAAATATCATTATTGGTCATCCAATTCCGGCAGGGACAGGCATGAAGCGTTACCGCAACATCAAACTCTTTGACGAAGACAGCCAGGATCTTGATGAATACATGCAGGAAATTCTTGAAAGACGCAAACAGGAAGCAGAAGCGGAAGCTGTTGCCGAAGCTGAAGTTGTCCAGGAAGGATACACAGTAGAAGACAACTGAATTTGATAAAGGATATTTGTGCAATACCGGATTGATAAAAAAACGGGAAACAAGCTGTCTGTACTGGGTTTTGGGTGCATGCGCTTTCCAAAAATTCTTGGAATGACAGATATGCAAAAAACCGAAAAGCTGGTTAAACGTTCTATCGAATGCGGCATAAACTATTTTGACACCGCATGGATGTATCCGGGCAACGAAGAAGCTCTTGGCCTTGTTCTGGAAAAAAACAAAGTACGCGAAAAGGTTTATATCGCGACAAAACTGCCGCTTGTAGTTATTAAAAGTTCACAAGGTTCAACCGGTAATTTTTCCGGTTTTGATAAATATTTTTATCAATCTCTGGAAAGGCTCAAAACTAATTATATCGATTATTATCTTTTGCATATGTTAACGGATTTGGATCAATGGCAAAAACTTAAAAATTCAGGGCTGGAAGACTGGATAACGCAAAAAAAGAAATCAGGCGAAATCAGGCAGATTGGCTTTTCTTTTCATGGCAGCGGAAGCGAATTCTTAAAATTAATCGATTGTTATGACTGGGATATAACCATGATCCAATACAACTATTCAGATGAAAATTTCCAGGCCGGAGTTACAGGCCTCCGTGCGGCTGCAAAAAAAATGCCTGTTATAGTAATGGAGCCCTTACTCGGCGGAAAACTGGCAACAGGCCTTCCCAGGAATGTGGTTAATATTTTTAAAAAAGCTGATGATACTTTGTCGCCTGCAGGGTGGGCGCTTAATTGGCTTTGGGATCAGGGGGAAGTTACATCGCTTCTTTCCGGCATGGGCACACCGGAACAGTTAGAAGAAAACCTGCGCCTTGCGGACATTGCCGCTGCCGGAATGTTGACAGATGAAAAAAAAGCTGTTTATAAAAAAGTTCTGGAATCCGTAAACCGTGCCTGTAAAATTCGCTGTACAGGGTGCAATTACTGTATGCCTTGCCCGGCGGGAGTTAATATTCCCGGAAGTTTTTCTGCGTACAATGTAGTATATTCAATGGGTTATATAGAGGGATTAAAACAATTTGTTACAAGTACAGGAATGACATCAGAAACCGGATGCAGTCCCTCTTTATGTACCAAATGCGGCAAATGTGAACCTCTTTGCCCTCAGAAAATTCCTATTATAAAAGAGTTGAAAAATGTAAGGAAAAAACTTGAACCTTGGTGGGTTCAACTGCTTGGTATTTGCGCCCGCGCATTTTTAGGAAAAAAACGCGCAACTACTTGCAAGCGAATAGCCGGGTAAACTATAATGGGGTATGAGTAACTGCCTTTTTTGTAAGATAATCGCCGGTGAGATTCCGTGCAAAAAGTTATACGAAGACGAAGAAATGCTGGCTTTTCTTGATATTAACCCAATGGCGCCGGTGCATTTTCTTGTTATCCCCAAAAAGCACATTAACAACCTATTGGAACTTGAAGCGCAAGACGCTGGATTAATTGGCCGCCTGTTTTTTAAAGCGCAGGAACTTTCTAAAATGCCGCTTGCTCCGCAAAGCGCAGGCTGCGAAGAAAAAGGCGGCCGTTTTGTTATTAATGCAAAAAGCGACGGCGGACAGACAGTCGATCATTTGCACATTCACTTTCTTGGAGGTCGTGCACTTGGCTGGCCTCCCGGTTGAAGAGGTACGTCTGAATGTGTATTTTGGAGAATTAAATGGCTATTGAAAAACATATTAATTTTTTTGAACTTCAAAAGGCGTCGGAAAAACCCGGCTGCCCCTTGTGCAGGATTGTAAGCGACAGAGCGCACAGGTATATAGACAACACTCTTTTTGAACATGTGGCTAACCGGGGGTTTCGCGCTCTTTGGAGGGCTGCAGGCGGGTTTTGTTCTTTTCATTCAAGGGGTTTACTATCTTTTCGCGACGGTCTTGCCGTAGCAATACTCAGCCGTGATGTTCTGGAAGATCGTATTAAATCATTTGATACAAAAACCAAGTGGAAACCCAAAGGAAAATGCCCTGTCTGCATAGAACGTGAAAAAATCGAAAATGAATACTTGGATTTTCTTGCTTCTTCCGGCGGCGATTCCCCCGAAGAAATAGAACTTAGGGAATTTTTTACAGCATCAGACGGTTTATGCGCCCCCCACTACCACGACCTTGTTTTTAAAGCATCGGGTTTTAAGGGCGTTCCCGCATGGATTAGGAAATTCCAGGAAAAGAAGTTTAAAGAATTACTGACAAGGGTAGATAAATTTATAGAACTTTCCGCCTACGGCAGACAGAATGAATTTGCTGAACTAAGCGACAAAGACCAAGTTGTCTGGAAAGAAGCGGCCGCGTGTATAAACGTAAATACCGATTTTAGTTAATAGGCGAAATAACACCGCTTATCTGTTGTTTATTCTTTCTATTACGGGAATCAACGCACGCAGGCGTACCACTCTGCCGCCCCCCAATTCGGTAAAGGCGCGGTAGCGTTCTCCGTCGTCGGAAAAGGGGCTGTCCTTTTCGCCGGGAAAGGGGGCAAAACGTTTTTGCGTCCAGCGAAGAGAAGGATCGCTCAATGAAATGCTGGGGTTTGCAGGATCAAAGTAGATATAAGAATCGTGGACTCCGCGCTCATCAAGCGGCGCTTCATCGGTGCATTGCAAATAACGGATTATTCCCCTTGTAAAGTCTATAGACTGAATAATTGCAGCATGCGCCATAGCGCCGTCGGAGTTTCTGAAAAGCAGAATGTCAGCAGGGCGCAGGTTGCGGATTTGACCGTCAACTGCAAGTATTTGGGAGCTTCTTGAATTAAAGTAAGCAGTGCCGACATACCACGAAGGGTCTGCGCCCCGTGGAACTCCAATGTCTGCGCTTAATGTTCTTCCAAGGTCTATGCCGCCCTGACTTCCAATATAGGATAGTACATACCAGACAAAACCAGAACAATCTATTCCAACATGCCCAATACTGTAAAGGTAATTGTATACATCGCTTTCAAGCGCGCCTCTTCCCGTAGTAAGCACATAAGGGCGGTGGGGGAGTCCCCTGTAAGAGCCTGCTTTCATTCTTGCTATGTCAAAAAGGTCTGTTGAATAACTCCAGCTTTGTCCCGCAATATCAAAGATAAAAACCCTCTCGCGCCCCGATGAAAGGGCGGTTGTGTATTCTTTAAAAGGTTCTGAATCCAGTATCTCTTCTATAATAGGCCAAAGTTCATCGGGGCTCGCCTTGCCGCCTCCGTAAAATTCCCAGCCGGTTTCCAGTAATATGTCGCGTTCATTATTTTCCGCAAAGGGGAGGCGGATATTCATTATTCTGCCGTCGATTATTCTTGTTCTAAAACATTGTCTGTATGCTTCTTCTATTACCCTTTCTATCCCGTTCCCCCACAGGCGGGAAGGATCTGCAAATGAAGCCAGATGATCGGTCTGCGCCCTTAAGAATGAAAAACCTGTAAAAAATATTATAATTACTAAAACCCATTTCTGAAATCTCAAAGTTTTTCTATATCCTTAAAGTACTTTACAGTTCCTACCTTTAACTCTTCTGTTGCGTCTTCATCGCAGACAATGGTTGCTTTTGGGTGCGTCTGTAAACAGGATAATGTCCACATATGGTTTACACCTCCCTCTACCACAGCGGCAAGTGCACGCGCTTTACTGCGTCCGCTTACAATAATTACAACTTCCCGCGCGTCCATTACAGTTCCTACTCCGACCGTTAAAGCGGTAGACGGCACTTTAGAAGGATCACCTTCAAAAAAACGCGCATTGGCTGTTTTTGTTTCTGCAGTCAGGGTTTTTACCCTTGTGCGGGAAGTGAGCGAAGAACCCGGTTCGTTAAATGCGATGTGGCCGTCGCTTCCCATGCCGCCAAGGAATAGGTCTATTCCGCCTTCTGCGGTTATTGCTTCTTCGTAGAGTTTACATTCTTTTAAAGGGTCGCCTGCCGTTCCGTCCGGTATGTGAATGTGTTTTTGATCTATATCTATATGTTTAAAAAGATTTTCCGTCATAAAATACCTGTAACTTTGGGAATGACCTGAAGGCAGCCCGATATATTCGTCCATGTTGAATGTACGGACATTTTTAAAGGATAGTTTTCCTTCTTTATACATTTTAATAAATTCACGGTAAATTATCAGCGGGCTTGAACCTGTCGGAAGCCCAAGTACAAAGGGTTTATCTTTGCAGGAATTAATTTTATCCGCTATATATTTAGCTGTCCATAAACTTGCTTTTTCATGATCCTTTTGAATTATTAACCGCATTTTTTTCTCCTTTAACTATTTTTCCGTCTATCATTACATAACGGATTTTATATTCATTATCAAATACTGTAATGTCAGCTTTTCGTCCGGGAATTATTGCACCTTGATTATTGTACCGCATAATTTGGGCGGGGTTAATGGTAGCTGTTTTTACCGCATCTTCCAGGCTGAACCCGCCGTCTACAAGGTTTTTTATGCCGCGAATCATTGTTAAGCCTGAACCTGCGATTACATCATCGGCTTTCCGGTAAAAAACGCCGTTTTTAAAATATACTTCTTCGCCATTGGCAGATAACGCCCCTTCTCTCTGCTCTGTGGGTTTTATTCCGTCTGTGATAAGAACGATCTTGTCTATAGACTTGTCCCGTAAAAGCAGTTTAAAAAGGTCGGGGTGAACATGAAAGCCGTCCGCGATAATTTCGCATGACATTTCAGGGTGAATAAGAATTGCGCCGACTGCATTGGGGTTACGGTGATCCAGCCTTCTCATTGCGTTAAATAAATGGGTGGAATGTAAAATACCTTTTTGCATTCCTTCTACCATGTTGTCATACTCGGCATTGGTGTGTCCTGCCTGCAGTACAATTCCTTTTTTAATGCAGGATAAAACCAGCTCTCCCATGTGTTTTAATTCCGGCGCTACCGTCATATTTACAATATGCCCTGATGACGCTTCCCATAACTGTTCCATTAAATATAAATCGACATTTTGTACGGTTTCCGGTCTTTGTACGCCAAGCCGCGACGGTGAAATAAACGGGCCCTCCAGATGAAGCCCCATGATACGCGCGCCTTCTTCCTTGCCCATAGCGGCTGTTATCTCTCTGATTGCCCTAAGCATATGATCAGGTTTGCTTGGATAAATAGTCGGGTTGAATGCCGTTACTCCCCATTGGGCAAGCAGTTTAGACATCTCAAGGACAGACTTTGTTCCCACAGATTCATCAATATCAATATTGATATCAAAACCCGCTTCGTCCGTTCCATAGCCGCCTATGCCGTGTATATGGGTATCAATAAATCCGGGAGCAATACATGCGCCTTTTACATCTATAAATCTTACATGACTTTGGAAAGAACGCTGTTTAAATCGATTCTGAGAAAAAACATCGGAAATGAGGTTGTCTTCTACAAGTACCGCGCAATTTTCCATGGCGGTAAAACCTGTAAGAACAGTTCCATTATATAAACAAACGGAATTCATTAAACTGGAAGTTTCTTTTTTAAAAGTTTTGCTGCTACCGCTTTAATACGGAAACGACTCTTTCCAGAACCTTTTTTCTGTCTAGCGGTTTTACAATGTAGCTCTTGGCTCCCATTAGAAGGCATTTTTTTACAACGTCTTCTTTGCCCAAGGCGCTGACCATTATAACATTTGCGCCTTTATCAAACTCCAGGATTTTTTCCAATGCAGAAACGCCGTCCATTACAGGCATGGTAATATCCAGAGTAACCAAGTCGACATTTGGATGTAAAGCTTTGTATTTTTCTACCCCTTGAGCTCCGTCAGCAGCAGTATCCGCTACTTCAAAACCTTCGGATGAGAAAATCTGTCCAAGCTGTTTTGCTATGAACATTGAGTCATCAACGACCAGAACCCTGTATGGTACGCCTTCCGGCTTTATTCCTTCTGCGGTTTTTTCATTGATATTGGGCATATCACTCTTTGCTATCATGCGGTACGCTCCTTTGTTAATACTATATGGTATAATTCATAATTAGTCAAGTATCGTAAATATTGTATCATAAATTGTAATTGCTGAATTTTACCAATTACTCATAAAATTGTCAAATTTGCAGGGAAATACATGAATGTACCGTTTTTTTTAGCGCCAATGGCCGAGTTGACTCACAGGGCTTTCCGGGAGCTAATTGAAGATTTTGGAGGCTGTAACGAATATTTTACCGAAATGATCAGCGCTGGGGCCTTACTGGCCAATGGTCAATTTGAAAAATTCTATATTGATAACGGTCCAAAGCCGGAAAAAGTGGTTTTTCAGATAGTTGGCTGCGATTCCGGGCAAATTTCCGAGGCTGCGGCTGTGTTAGACAGACTGGAATGTGCCGGAATCGACATAAATATGGGCTGCAGCGCCCCATTAATCCGAAAAACCGGCGCCGGAGCTGCATGGCTGGCCGATATAAGCCGCGCCGGAGAGTTAATTTCCCGTGTCAGGCCGAAAGTCAGCCGCCGCCTCAGCGTCAAACTGCGCATTGGCTTTCACGACGATTTTGACTACCTTGTACGTTTTTGCCGCCGGTTGGAAGCTGAGGGTACAGAGCTGATTACCTTGCACCCCCGGCTTGTTACTGAAAAGTTCAAACGCCATGCCCGCTGGGAATATGTAAGCGCCCTGAGGAAAGAGTTAAAAATCCCCGTAGCCGGAAACGGGGACATAGCCAATGCACAGGAGCTGGTTCAAATGGCAGCCGCTTGCGACGCTGTCATGGTTGGCCGGGCGGCAGTACGGCAGCCTTGGGTTTTTGCGCAAACAAAAGGGGAAATCCCGGTTAACGTTGAAGAAACCGGCTTACGTTTTTTGGAGCTCCTTGCCCTGCACCAGCCGCCGGAGTTTCACATCTCCCGTGCGAGGCGTTTTTTCAGCTTTTTCTGCGATAACCTAAAATGGGGGAATTACCTTAAAAATCTTTTAAACCGTGAAGAAAGTCTGCCGGGTATTGAGAAGGTGTGGAAAGAGCATTTTAATGAACATTGAAAAATAGAAAATATCAATATAAACTAAAAACATGAAAAAACTCAAAGACTTTGTTCTTGCAGCCGAGGGAAAAGCCGCCGGTCTTTATGTTGACACTCGTGAAGACTCCAAAACTTACACAGGTATCGCCCATGCTCTGGAAAACCTGCAAGGAGATATTCTGGCGGTAACCGGCATAGAACCGGCTTTGAAAAAAGATATTGCCTATTTATCTTCCGTTGTTCTTATCGCCGGCAAAATTGGAGAAAGCCCTTTTATCGACAAACTGATAACAGACGGCAAACTTGATGTATCCGCCATAGAGGGTAAATGGGAAGCCTATACAATAGCGGTGATAGAAAATCCCGCTGCCAATGTGAGCCAGGCGCTCGTGATCGCAGGCAGTGATATGCGCGGTACGATTTTTGGCATTTATAAAATTTCTGAAGCCATTGGCATTTCGCCCTGGAGTTTTTTCGCAGACAGTACGCCGGAGCAAAAAGATACGCTTTTAATTTCTTCTGAGCCCATAGTGCAAGGCGAACCTTCGGTTAAATACCGGGGTATTTTTATTAACGATGAACGCAGCCTGGACAAGTGGATGAATCAATATGCCAAAGACAACAATCATACTCCGCCTTTTTATAAAAACAGTGGAGCATTTTGGCTGACACATGAATTTTATGTAAAAGTATTTGACATGATTCTAAGGCAATACGGCAATTATCTGTGGCCGGCAATGTGGAACAATTCTTTCTGGGTAGACGATCCTTTAAACGGAGAGTTAGCCGCCGCTTATGGCATTGTAATAGGCACTACGCATCAGGAATTTATGAATTGTCCCGACAAAGAATGGGTTTGGTCAAACTTGGGTAAATTCGAGTGGATAGACTCCCGTTATCCAGAGCCGGAAAACTGGGTATACCCAAACAAAGATGTGATGATTAAAAAATGGACTCAAACAATGACTGCAACTAAGGATTTTGAAACCATAGTTAACATGGGGCTTCGCGGCTTAAACGATGTCGCCATTTTTCCAAACGGTACAAAAGAACAGAATATACAACTTTTAAATGATGTCATAAATGAACAGCGTAAAATTATAAAGAATGTTCACGGACATACTGATATTCCGCAATCGGTTATTATATACAAGGAAGTAGAAGCGTTTTATTACGGCGATGATGCAGCCGATCCCAATTCAGGCTGGAAAGCCTCAATAGCCGATGATATTACAGTAATTCTCTGTGATGATAATTTTGGCAATGTCCGCGGCTTGCCAATGGATATAAACCGCAGCCGCTGCGGCGGTTTTGGCATGTATTATCATTTTGACTATCACGGCGGCCCCCGTTCCTACCGCTGGAAAGATTCTACACCTCTGGAAAAAACATGTGAACAAATGACAATGGCTTACCACTACGGAATCGACAGGATTTGGGTAGTCAATGCGGGGGACATTAAATTTAACGAAGCGGCGATTGACTATTGGTTCAAACTGGCTTATGACATAGAAACCTGGGGCGGCTTGAATGGTCCCGCTAAAGCGCGTAAGTGTTTTGCGGCAAAAGAGTTTGGCGAAGAATTGGCAGATGACATCGCATCGATATTATCAGGTTATACACATTTTAATAATGTAAGGAAGCCGGAAATTGTTTTAAGTAATACGTTCAGCCTTGCATATTTTAATGAGGCTGAAAATCTGCTTGCCGAATATAAAAAGTTAACCGCAAAAGCGCTGAAATTAAAAAAACAAATTCCTGCACAAAGGATAGATGTCTACTATAACCTTGTACTTCACCCCTCGCTTATTTCCTGCAATGCATGGGAGTTGATGATAAACCTTGCCAAAAACCAAAACGCTTATGCACAGGGGCTGGCTATTGCCAATGACTATGCCGAAATAGCCAAAGCGTGTCTGCAATTTGACAATTTCTGCATGTTTTATATCTATGGCGCTCCGGGTCTTATAAACGCAGAGTATGCCGATATGGTTAAACAGATAAAAAGCGCATTAGGTGAAGATATAATAACGGCAGATGAGACTTCTTATTATTGTGTAGGAAACGGTAAATATTACGGTTATTATCCGCGCCGTGAAAAGGAGAGCCCTTTTAACATTGTCGCCGATGATTCTATCTATTATCTTGCTACGACAAGCTGGTCGCACCGCACAACCCAATTTGCATTTGCAGATACAGGTGATGACTGGAACAGGATTTACAGCGTTACTTCTGCGCAAGCCGCGCATGCTACGCAAGCGGCTCTTCCGCAAAGTTCCATAGATAAAAAACTTCCCGATGAAACTTTTGATACATCGGCTTTGCCGCCAAAAACTTTTATAGAAACTGACGGTTATATTTCCATTCTTTCTGTAAATTATGCGAAATCGATAGCTGCCGAAAAAGACGGCATTACCTACCAGTGGACGCAGCTCCCCAATTATGGCCGTGAACATTCGTCAATGAAGGTTATGCCCGCCGCATTGGATGCAGGCTACGGCAAGGGACGTATACCTCAGGCAGATTCCCCTTATCTTGAGTACAATGTTTACATTAAAACGCCGGGCGAAATAGACATCATCACCCAATGGTCGCCGACTAACGGCATAGATCCAAGGCAGCTTACTACGCTTTTATACGGCGTTTCGTTAGGTGAAGAAACCCCGCAGATTGTAAATACTTTGGCGCGAAACTATTTGGTAGAAAATTCCGGCGCTATCATGTGGGCGGACGGCGTAGAAAATGCGGTTCGTACCATAACATTACGCAACAATGGCAGCCGCTGTATCTCCCGGCACAACATAGATAAAAGCGGCGTATACACCCTGCGGATTTATATGGTAAACGACGGACTAACTCTGCATAAGATTCTTGTAGGTACGTGCAAATTGGAAAGAACAACCGTTAATGCCGCCAAAGGTCTTAAAGATACCATGACAGGAGAAAAGTTTGACAGCCCGGCATACACAGTCCCAACGATTCTGACAGGTTCATGCGCCGGCATCGCCGGAACAAATGCCGCCTACCTTGGGCCGCCGCAGAGTTGTTTTATAGAGGGCGGTACATATGAATGAAAAACTGATGCCGGAAACATTTAATTTT
>Ga0099364_10013635_pt1 | contig 10886 bp, 4 predicted proteins | sample TergutTh196P3_FD_73070 | JGI IMG/M metagenome (GOLD analysis project Ga0099364, IMG submission 73070) | Microcerotermes parvus P3 segment gut microbial communities from Pointe-Noire, Republic of the Congo - Th196 P3 | ecosystem: Host-associated > Arthropoda: Insects > Digestive system > Gut ... | reverse complement strand
CTCCGCTTGCGGCGTCGCCCGCTACAAAAACATTATCAGCAGACGCGCGTAGCGCGTTATTAATTTCCGGAGGCAGAAAACCTAACGCTAACAACACGAGGTCGGCTTTTAGTATCTCTTTTTTGTCGGTTTCGGTTGATTTTGCTTCTATTGCGCAAACTTTTCCATTTTTGCCGATGAAACGTTCAGTGGCTAACGCCCAGCGACGTTCGCAGCCTTCTTCGTGCGACGACGAGGTTTTGAGGATATTGGGATAATAGGGCCACGGTGTTTTGGGATTTGTTCCCGCGGGAGGTTTCGGCATAATCTCAATTTGAACTACCGACGTCGCTCCTTGACGTATTGCCGTGCCTACACAGTCGGAGCCGGTGTCGCCGCCGCCTATTATCAGCACATTTTTGTCTTTTGCCGACAGCGGGTCGTTTTCAGACACTACATGACGCGCGGCAACAGCGCGATTTTGATTTTTCAGAAAATCCATCGCGAAGTGAATACCTTCGAGTTCGCGCCCCTCTACTTGCAAATCGCGAGGAACGTCTGCGCCGGTGGCGACACATACAGCATCGAAACCGGCGGGATGGTCTGTTATCAGCGTATTGCAGACAAAGTGAACGCCCTGTCGGCACATAATATCCATTCGGCGGTCGATGATACTCTTTGTCAGTTTAAAGTCGGGAATACCCAGACGTAACAACCCTCCGGGCGCTTCATCGCGTTCAAATACCGTAACGGCGTGTCCCATTTGGCTCAATTGGTTTGCACAAGCCAATCCCGCTGGTCCCGAGCCTATTATCGCCACTCGTTTGCCTGTTTTCCTTGCAGCGATGCGCGGCTGAACATATCCCTCTCTAAAGGCTTTTTCTATTATCGCCACTTCGTTTTCGCGCACTGTAACCGGCTCGCCGTTCAAATTTAATACACACGACTTTTCGCACAATGCCGGACAAACGCGACCCGTAAATTCGGGAAAATCGTCTGTTTCGCAAAGGTTTTCGTACGCCTTGCGCCATTCGCCTCTGTAGATCAAGTCTTGCCATTCGCTCTGGCGGTTGCCAAGCGGACACGCCCAGTGGCAAAACGGCACGCCGCAGTCCATACAGCGCGAAGCCTGTATCATTCTGTCTTCTTCGCAAAGCGTCTGTTCCACCTCGCCAAAATCGGTTATCCTTTCATGCACCGGACGATAACCCGCTTCCTTACGTTTGTTTGTCAAAAATGCCTTATGATTGCCCATAATGTCTATTAATATTTTAGCGCAAAAGTAGTTCATCGACAAGAACAAAATAGCAGTTTTTTTTTTCAATTTTTTTTCCAAAAAGGCTCGATTGAAAATTTATAATATAACCGTTTTTTTTCTAAATATTTTTAATATTATGGGGTCAAATAGTTATTGTTTTATTGCGTAGCCAGTACTTACTCTTCATTCCTCATTACCAATATTTCTTTAAGTCGCCCTACATAATAGAACGGCAGGTTTATCAAGTTGAATTTTTTACCGGTTTGCGTTGTAACTTCGTCAATGGAATATGGTTTAGACCACACTCTCACGGCAACCTTATGAGGCGCTTCTTCCATAAACAGATGTAAAGACTTTAGTTTAGCATTGTGTCCCGACTTTACTTCTACAGGAATAACCTTATCATCGTGTTGCAACACAAAATCTACTTCTGCATCTGAATCATTCTTTTTTCGCACCCAAAAATTTCGCAGGTTTGATACTCTGCTGTCCAATGCCAGCAACTCCTGCGCTACTATTTGTTCGGCTATTTTTCCTCGCCATGCGTCTAAAATATCTTTGGCTCCAAATACTTCTTTTTGCACGTTTGCTGCATAATTGACTAATCCACAGTCTAACCACAGCAATTTTGGCGCCCGTCTTAAATCTTTTGCTATTGGCGACATCGTATCTGTTGTTGGGTGGCAAAGTTCAAGGATAAACGTTTTTTCTAATGTGTGAAATCCTTCGCCCATTTCGCGCGCCTTGTACGAAGAGCCGGCAAAATTACCTAATGTTATTCTTTCTCCGGCAAATTTCCATCCTGACTGCAGGATATAGCGAATAGTTTGGCGCATGGTTTCGTTGCGCGCATATTTTTCAACGTCGTCGCGGTAACTTGTCAACAAACTTTCATAAATGTTTCTCAAACCGACAAAATCTTTGTGTTCGGCATAATTAGCGACTATTTCCGGCATACCGCCTATTAGCGTAAATGTATTAAACAGGTTCATTGTTTTAGTGTGTAGCGCTTCCGGTATTTTACAGGCTAACAGGGCTTTTTCGAGTTGGTGTTCGCCAATAGCGGATAAAAATTCGTTAAAAACGCATGGACGAACCGCCAAGTATTCAACCCGTCCTACCGGAAAAGAAACTTGCCGGTTCAACATGGTCTCCAACAGTGAACCAGCCGCAATGGTGTATAAATCAGGCAGTTTAGCCTCGTAAAAATAACGCAGTTTAGTTATTGCCGTTTTCGAGTTTTGAATTTCATCCATAAACAAGAGTGTTTTGCCCGGCTTCCTTTCCTTGTTGCAAAAAAGAAAAATATCTGCTAAAAGGTCGGAAATTTGCTGCTCCTTGTCAAACAAAGATATTGCGCTTGGGCTCTTTTCAAAGTTCAAGTACAGATAATTATCAAAATTTTCAGAAAAACTATCTACCAACGTGGTTTTTCCAACCTGTCGCGAACCCCGTAGTATCAAGGGCTTACGATTGGGTTTGGCTAACCATTGCCCCAATTCAGAAATTACATTTCGTTTAAACATATTTTTAAAATTTTGCAAAGATAAGAATTTTGTTTCAAATCGGGAGTATAAATTTAAAAATTTTGTTTCAAATCGGGAGTGAAAACTCTCAATAATCCCTCCTAACCTCCATTATTTTCTCTTCCAGCGCCCGCATCTGCTCTTCCTGCAACACCTTTTTATACTCAATCGGCGTTATTTTTATAAACTCCCCGACTAACGCCGGATTGTCTATAATCGTTTTAGCGACAGCGCTATCCGTGTATTGATAATGTTTTTCAATAAGCGTCGTCAGTTCCTTGACGTCTGCACGGTTGTCCACAAGCGAGAGTTCCACCATTTCCATGTTGCAGCGCGCATCGAAGGCTCCGTCGCTGTTCCAGACGTATGCCACGCCTCCGCTCATGCCGGCGCCGAAGTTTCTGCCGGTATAGCCCAACACTACCACCCGTCCGCCGGTCATGTATTCGCAGCAATGCTCGCCTGCCCCTTCTACAACGGCTTTTACGCCGCTGTTGCGAACACAAAAACGCTCGCCCACGCGCCCATTGATGTACACCTCGCCGGAGGTTGCGCCATATAATAGCGTATTGCCCGCCAGCACGTTCCTTTCGGGAAAATAGACAGAGCCGCGCGCGGGCGTAACAATGATTTTGCCGCCCGACAGTCCTTTGCCAAGATAATCGTTTGCCTCGCCGCGAAGATAGAACGTTAAGCCCTTTGTAAGAAACGCGCCAAAACTCTGTCCTGCCGAGCCATCGAAGGTTGCCGTGAAAATGTCGTCAGGTAGAGACGTGGCATGCCGCGTCTGTACATTATTATGCCCCGTCTCTACCATTCCGGCAAGGGTAGCGCCAACGGAGCGGTCGGTGTTGGTTATTTGAAACTCCGCAGAGGCTCGTCCTTCGTTAAATGCCTGTATCAGTTGCTGTTGCAGAGGCGATGTTTCAAGAGCGTCTTGAACGGTGGTCTTGCGAAGCGGTTGATTGTCGGCTACAGCGGGCATGTAAAGGATTTTAGAGAAATCAGCCTTGTCGATTTTTGTTCCCGTTGAGGGTTTTACGTCAATCAAATCTGCGCGTCCTACTATGTCGTCTAACCGCGTAAAGCCCATTTCGGCGAGTATTTCGCGCACTTCTTCGGCAATGAAACCAAAATAATTAACAAGATAATCGGCGTCGCCTGTGAAACGTTTTCGCAGTTCTGCGTTTTGCGTTGCTATGCCTACCGGACAGGTGTTCAAGTGGCATTTTCGCATCATCACGCAACCTAACACAATCAGCGCGCTTGTGGCAAATCCAAACTCTTCGGCTCCCAAAAGCGCATTCAACACTATGTCGCGTCCTGTTTTTATCTGACCGTCAACCTGAAGCATCACGCGTGAACGTAAGCCGTTCAATACCAACGTCTGCTGAACTTCGGCAAGCCCAATCTCTGCCGATGTTCCGGTGTGTCGTATAGAACTCATCGGACTTGCGCCTGTGCCGCCTTCGCTGCCGCTGATGATGATAATATCTGCCTTTGCTTTGGCAACGCCGGCTGCTATTGTGCCAACGCCGCTTCCGGCAACGAGTTTAACGCTCACCTGCGCACGCGGATTGACGTTTTTCAAATCGAAAATAAGTTGCGCCAAATCTTCAATAGAATATATATCGTGGTGCGGGGGCGGCGAAATCAGAGATATTCCGGGTATGGAGTGCCGCGTTTTGGCAATCACTTCGTCAACTTTGAACCCGGGCAGTTGTCCGCCTTCGCCGGGTTTTGCGCCCTGTGCTATTTTTATCTGAATTTCGTCGGCATTGACAAGATAATTTGTCGTTACTCCAAACCGCCCCGACGCTACCTGTTTAATGGCGCTTCGGGCTATGGTGTTGAAACGCGCGGGGGCTTCGCCGCCTTCGCCCGTGTTGCTTTTTCCGCCTATACGGTTCATAGCCGTTGCCAACGCCTCGTGAGCCTCCTTGCTGATAGAGCCAAACGACATGGCGCCTGTGACAAAACGCCGCATAATTGCCGAAGCAGGCTCTACTTGTTGCAAATCAATAACGTTGGCATTGCGACGATAATCCAAACGGTCGCGCAGAAAAATCGGATATGCCTTATCATTGACCGCAGCGCTGTATTCGCGGTATTTTTCGCGACAGCCCGAGCGTGTGGCGATTTGCAGCGTGGCGATTGTTTCGGGGTTCCATGCGTGTTTTTCGCCGTCGTTGCGGAAACTGTATTGTCCGAGGTCGCCCATTTTTGCGTTGCCGAAAGCCGCGTTACCGAAAGTCGCATCGCCAAAAGCCGCGTTGTGAAAGCGGAGCGTATCAGTCGCGACGTCTTCTAAATCGGCGCCTCCGATGGGCGATTGCGTTCCCGTGAAATATTTATCTATCAGCGTTTGCGACAGTCCGAGCGCCTCAAAAAGTTGTGCGCCGCGATACGAACCAATCGTAGCAATACCCATCTTCGACATCACCTTCAAAAGCCCTTTCCCTACTGCCTTTATAAAGTTCTTTTCGGCTGTGGCATAGTCTATTGGCAGTGTGGGCGTTCGACCTGTTCCGGCGCTTGTGAGGCTATTCAACACAGCATACGCCATGTAGGGATTTACAGCGCTTGCGCCATATCCAAGCAGAAGTGCAAAGTGCATCACTTCGCGAGCCTCGCCGGTTTCCACTATCAGAGCCGTTTTCGTGCGTTTACGTTTTTCGATAAGATGATGATGAACAGCCGAAACAGCCAATACAGAAGGCACGGCAGCGCGCGTAGCATCTACGTTTCTGTCAGACAGGATGATATAATTGTATTGCTCGTCTACTGCCTGCGCGGCTTCGCTGCAAAGGCGTTCGATTGCCGCGGATAATTGTTGATACGGATATTGTAGAGACGCACGGCCGTGCGTCTCTACAATATCCGTATCCGTATCCACCGTATCCGATACAACCGGAAACGTCATATCCAAAATTTTTGTGCGAAACCCCTTGTATGTTATATGTTTAAGAATATCAATATCACGATTGGTTAATACGGGTTGCCTGATATGCACCATTTTACACAGTTCTTCGGACGGCGCAAGCAGATTGCCACTCAACGCGCCTATATATCCTTCGAGCGACATCACCAACTCCTCGCGAATAGGGTCTATTGGCGGATTTGTGACTTGCGCAAACTGTTGTCTGAAATAATTGAAAAGCAGTTGCGGTTTCGCCGAAAATAACGCTATTGGCGCGTCGTTGCCCATCGAGCCGGTAGGTTCAACGCCGTCACGCGCCATCGGCAGCACAATGCGCTCAATTTCTTCGTCGAAATACCCAAATGCTTTTTTAAGTTTCTCAAAATCTTTTACTTCGGGCGTTGTCTTCCGTCCCGACGTTATTTTTTCCAAATGTATTCTGTTTTTGCGAAGCCATTCGCCGTAAGGCAACGCCGATGCAAGTGTTTCCTTTATTTCCTTGTCGCGAAAAATCGTTCCTGTTTGAGTATCAACGAGTAATATTTTTCCGGGTTGCAAACGCCCCTTTTCTACGACATTAGCGGCGTCTACCGGCAATACGCCCGCTTCCGAAGCCATTATCAATATTCCGTCGTTAGTGATTGTAAATCGCGCCGGACGCAGACCATTCCTGTCTAACATGCCGCCTGCATAGCGCCCGTCAGAAAAAATGATTGTTGCGGGACCGTCCCACGCCTCCATCAGAATTGAATGAAACTCGTAAAACTCCTTTTGCTGCTGCGAAATAGGGTTTTTGTCGTTGAAACTCTGCGGCACAAGCATCGTCAGCGCGTGTGGCAGCGACATTCCCGACATGGTAAGGAACTCCAGCATGTTGTCGAGCGATGCGCTGTCGCTCATGCCGGGCTGCAACACGGGGTTTATCACCTCCTCGTCGCCAATCAGCGGCGACTGCAAAACACTCTCTCTCGCGCGGCTCCACAAACGGTTTCCGCGAATAGTGTTTATTTCGCCGTTGTGACCCAGCAACCTGAACGGCTGCGCCAACGCCCACGATGGAAACGTGTTTGTGCTGAAACGCGAATGAACTAACGCAATGCCGCTCGTAAGCGCCGTATTTTGCAAGTCGAGAAAATAATGCCGCAGTTGCACCGATGATAACATACCCTTGTAAATCATGTTTTTAGACGATAAACTGACGATGTATGCATCGGCGCATGTTTTTTCTATCCTGCGTCGCGTGCGGTAAAGTCGCGCATCAAAGGGCAGAGACGCGACATGCCACGTCTGTACAGACGTGGCATGCCGCGTCTCTACAATATTATTTGCCACAAAAATCTGTTTTATGACAGGTTCGGCATCCAGCGCCCCTTTTCCGAGCATGGAATTGTCGGTAGGCACGTCGCGCGCGGCAATCAGCGACAATCCCTCTGCCTCTGCCGCCTGCTCTATACATTGCATGATTTCCTGCTGCCGTTGCGCGTCTTTAGGCAAAAACACAAGTCCGGTTGCGTAACTTCCCTTTTCGGGAACGGCAACGCCCATCGCAAGTGCGTACTCGTGCGGCGTTTGTATCATTATCCCCGCGCCATCGCCTGTAGCGGGGTCGGCGCCCTCGGCTCCGCGATGTACCATCTTTTCAAGTATCCGCAACCCATCATCGATGATTTGATGCGACTTTTTTCCCTGTATGTTTAGCAATAAGCCCACTCCACAGGCGTCATGCTCGTTCAAAGGGTCGTATAAACCCTGCTTGGTTAGTGTTTCCATACTTTTATTTTAGCACGATATTATCAATAAATTATTTCGGCTGCAAAGGTCGGCAATCAGTAAAAATTTTTTTATACTTTTTTTTAGTTTGTTTTGTAGTAAAAAAATGAGGTGCAAATATCGTATTTTTTCGGGGGGATTTGTTTAGATTTTATAGTGAGGGGTGGTTATTTTTGAAAAATGATAAGCGGGGGGATGTAAAAAGGTCACGGATTGGGCTGATAAGACTGATGGTCAGAAAAAACATTCAAAAATCCGTGTAAATCCGCTTAATCCGTCAAATCCGTGTATCTCCCCTAACATTCGCGACAATTTGAAATGCACCCCTTTGTATTTTTTTTACATGACAACATAATTGGCGGTAAGTGGATATTTTATTGAGTTACCGCCAATTATAAAAATCACAAAAATCACATAAACAGGTCATTTATAGTTATTTGCGACTGTATGTTTCCACTATATTTGTTGCGTTTTATACCGTAAGTTGTTATCATTGTCAGGTGCACAGTTTTACGGTTTTTTGTCTCTTTTTTAAATGCAGCGCGCTTTTGACGAAGATTTTCGTCTAATTTTTTATCTATCGTAAACTCATCGCCGGCATATTTTATTTCGCAAAGGTTTACAACTCTGTCATTTCGTTCAATCAATAAATCAATTTGCGCACCATTTTCGCGGTCGTTGCTTATCCACGAACAAGTATTTGTTAGCACGCCCGAAATGCCGAGTTTTTGCTTTATTTGCGAAATGTGCGCTAAGCAAACCTGTTCAAAGGCATATCCAGTCCATGCGCGATGACGGGCGTTCTCGATAAGATTACTCCAATAGCGCTCATCTTTAAAAGTGTTGTTTTTCAAAAAGTTAAAATAAAAAAGCGTGTAAAAATCAACGAGCTGATAAAGGCTTTGTCTGTTTTTTTTCCCATAACCACTGTAACGACGAATAAAACCAGAAAGTTCCAAATCCGTTAGAATGCGTTTTAAACTGCCGCCATCGGGCAATTGAGTGCTATCCAGAATTTCATCGCGTGTAAGACCTTTCGTTTTACTACTCAACGTTTCAACAATTTTTATGTGATTGTCTGCTTTCTTGAACAAGGAAGCATAAAGGTTTTGAAATTCGTTTTTGAGGCTTGCATTTTCAGCAAATAGAAGATTATCAACATTTTGCGAAACACTGAATTGCTTTCGCATCAAACTCATATAGTATGGAATGCCGCCAAAAATCATGTAGTTTTCAACAATTTCCTGACGCGATATCTCAATTTTTTTCTTTTGATAGTATGTTTCGCACTCTAATAGCGTAAATTGCTTTAAATGAATTTGTTTAGTCACACGATTATGCAATCCGCCGTGATTATTGAGCAATTTGTCCACTATCCATGAAGTTGCAGAACCACAGACAATTAGCAAAATATCCTTTTGCCCTGAAGCCCACCCGTTCCAAAAATGCTCAAGCGCCGACAGAAACCCCGAACGCGGAGTGTCCATCCATGGCATTTCATCTATGAACACTATCTTTTTACCCTTCTCCCGACGCTTTGACAATAACCGTTTTAACTGTTCAAAACTATCGAACCACGTTTGTGCTTCGGGATAATTGCCTTTATTATAATTGTTTAGAGATAGATTGAAACTGTGCAGCTGCATTTTCATATCGGTATTTGCCAAACCGGTATGATAAAACGAAAATTTGCTTTTAAAAAATTCGCGTATCAAAAATGTCTTACCAACTCTGCGTCGTCCGTAAACAGCAACAAATTCAGCCTCGTCCGATTCAACTATCTCTTTAAGAGCATCTTGTTCCGATTTTCTTCCTACAATAACCATAAAAAATTAGATTTATATTTGGCGGCAAAGTTAAAAAAAATATAGTTACCGCCAAATATAAATTTTTAAAATAAACTATTTTGAACAACATAATTGGCGGTAAGTGGGTATTAATTACTAGTTACCGCCAATTATAAAAAGCATAAAAATCATGTAAACAGGTCATATACAGTTATTTAGGCAACACCATCCAATCGCCAAAGGTTTTGTTCCATTCGGGCGGGTTGAAGATTGAGAAGCCGCTGGCATTGTGAAAAGTCAATTCTCCGAAATATATATTTTCGCCGACAATGTAAAAATCGACGCGTACGTGTATCATACCGGCTGACAGTTTTTTCGCTAAATCAAGCATTTCGTCAAGACATTTCGGTTTTTCGACGACAACATCCGGGTAAGTCTTTAGTTTTAGCGATACCGGCTGATATTCCCACTGCGGCGAATAACAGTTTCTTCCCTTTTTGTTTGAATATTTGCCGAAAGTAACGACAATAATCTTGGGTTCGCCGTTGAAACAGAATATCTTATAATCTTTCAAACTATTTCCGGCTTCTTCTACCATAAATTTTTCAGCTATTATTCGCGGTTTGATGTTCTTATATACCCACTCTCTACCTTGCCAATAGTGATTTCCGAGTAGTCGTCGTCTGAAAAACCGGCGAAGTTTTTTCAAGTCTAACAAATTTTTATCTTCGCAAATTCTAATACTTGCGCAGTCGTGAGTACATTTGAGAACAAATTGCGCGGGCAGTTGCGCAAAGGGTATTTCATCAAACGAATTCCACACGCCGAAATTAGGTATCAGATATTTTTCGCCGATTGTTTGGGCAACGAACTTGCGAACCTCATACTTGTCTGCCAAATCCGTATAATGTGGCTGTCGGTTGTATAGTTTGAGCCACTGAACTTTTTCATCATATGTAACCGGATTTTTTAAATTCAAAAATTTTCCGGTTTTTCTAAAATATCGTAATTTATTATAAAACGGGTCGGGCAAAAAAAACAAAGGAGTAAAGTTTGCACACAGACTGATAGCGATATCCCCTATTTTTTTTATGAGTTTTGAAAACATTTTTTTCATTTTTAGTCTATTAAATTTTCCAAGATATTGAATTATTTTTCCTCGACAATGTCGTTCAGGTCGTACTTATAAAAGTAATCTATACTGCGCATTTCAACTTTTCGGGCTCTTCCGCGCGCGCGTTTTGACAAAAATTCTTCGTATGATTTTACGGCATAGTGGTTAATACGAATTATGTCTTGCTGCGGCTGGCGTTCCCGAAAATTTTGTCTTACAGGCGTTCCGTGCGAATCAGCGGCGCTACCGGATATTCTTGCTGCTTCATGACATCCGGTTAACGTAAAAACGCGACGCGGGTCTACTATGCTTTTGACGTGCCGGTTTGAAACATGGTCAGGGACAGAATGGCGTTTAAATCGTTCCATCACGGTGCCTTCTGTCTTTTCGCGCGCGCCGCCGCTGCCGTATATCAGCCAGTTTATCTCTACTGCTGCAAAATTTTCAAAACGCGTCAAAAATTCAGGAATAGTTTTATCCTTCACGGGAACAATAAATTCGTCCAAATCTATTACCGCAATCCATCGCGCTT
>Ga0099364_10013634_pt1 | contig 10886 bp, 6 predicted proteins | sample TergutTh196P3_FD_73070 | JGI IMG/M metagenome (GOLD analysis project Ga0099364, IMG submission 73070) | Microcerotermes parvus P3 segment gut microbial communities from Pointe-Noire, Republic of the Congo - Th196 P3 | ecosystem: Host-associated > Arthropoda: Insects > Digestive system > Gut ... | reverse complement strand
CTGCGCCGTTCCCGCCGCGTCAGCCACGGTGTCTGCGTAGTAAAGCAGGTTCTCGTTTATGGCGAGCACCACCGCTCCACGCCCCGAGCTTGCGGAACTGCCGGAATTGCCACCGGAATTGCCAATAGTACGCACCACCTCGAAAGAGTCCCTATCCATGATATAGACAACATCGCCTCTATTTCGCATATTGCGCACCCGCAAGATAATGCGGCGGTTCACATCGTCGTAGAAGGCGAACAACAGCTCGCCGGGAGCGGCGTAATCGCTCAAAACAATCTTTTCAAAACTTTGCGCATCGGTATCGGCGAGGAACAACACCACCTCTGCCGGCTCGCCGGTAACTCCGCTCACCAACATCGAGCGTCCGGTGGTCGAGAGCCGCGCCTTGTGGTTGGACAAAGCAAACTCAGCGACTATGCGCGCCTCTAAGTCGGCGGGAAGTTCGGAGTAAACATCGGTGGGAACTGGCAGTTCGCCGGTCGCCGTTTGGGTTTCGTCCTCGGTAACGGCGGGCTCGGTTATTTCCGGCTCCGGCTCAGTTACCGCCGCCAAAGGAACAAAGTTGTCATCGTTGACCCCGCCGGAGTCGGCTCCCACTTCGACAAGAGCGACTTTTTGCTGACGGCTCAAGTCGGTAATCAACACAGCCGGCGCAGACACTTTCGCGCCGATTATCTCTTCCAATTCAGGAGTGGCATTAACCCGCTCTATGCTCAACGCCGAAACGGCGTTACCCTCAAAAACGTATACCGTTTTGACCACGATATTGCCGGTATCGGATACCGAATCGAGGGCGTTTTGCATTTCCGTGAGGGTGAGGGAGTTGTTAAACGAAAGGTACAGCGTCTTTGTGCCGAACCGCGCGGACTCGGTTTCGACCGCATTTCGCGCCTGACTTATTCTTTCGCGGGGGGCAATCAAGCCCCGGGTGGGGGGGGGCGAGCCGTTATCGGGACTGTAGAAGAACGCAAAAAGCCCAACCGTCAGCGCGACAGCCGCAGCCGCCGCAGTAGCCGGAATCAACCTCCACCTGCGAACTATTTCGGGCACTCCCCCCGAATTTAAGGAGGAACGCTTGGCGAAGCGGCGCACTTTTGCCGAGTCAAAAGTGTATTCTTTTAACAGCTCTTTGTAAAAATCACGCTTGTTCACTACAGTTACCTCCTTTCTACTTGGGGCTTCGCCCCAAACCCCCTCGGCTGGCGGCGGGAGACCCGCCTTGCCTCGCTAAAGGGCTTTTTACTTGGGGCTTCGCCCCAAACCCCGTCGCTCCGGCGGGGGAACCCCGCCTGTCGCTCCCTAAAGACCAAACTTCTTCTTTTGGCGTTCGATGGTGCGGTATAGCTTGTTTTTGACCGATGACAGGGTAATGTCCAACTCCTTGGCAATTTCGTCCAACTTCTTGTCGCAGACGAAGTGCAGGTAAAAAATCTTGCCGGTAACTCCGTCGGTCTTGGCTATATCCTCGAAAATTTGCCGCGCCAACATTTCATTGCACAAGACGTCCTCAAGCTGTTTGGCGTTCTTGGACATCTCGGCTTCAATTTCATACATCTGCTCGTCGGAATACTCGCCAAAAGCGGTAACCGCTGAGCGTTTTTTGAGCCCCCCGAAATAGTTCTTGCATTCAAACTTGGCTATATTAACCAAAAACGCTTCGGGATTTTCAATATCATCATACCCTTTTTTGAGGATTCGTCGGAAAAATCGCGCATATATGTTTTGCAAAATATCCTCAACATCGAGAATGTTTCCGCACTTATTGACGACAAAACGGGAAAGGGCTGAAACCGTTTCGGCGTATACGCTGTTGAAATAATAATCCAACTCGTATTTTGGCGGGTTTTGGGGTTTATTCATACTTAAAGCCTTTTCACCTACGTAGTACGCAGGTTTGTAAAAAAAGTTTCAGGGATTACTAAATATTGTATAAGCTCATGGATTCTTCCAATAATGCCTTTTAGAGTTTGAAAATAAATCAAGAAAGGAACGTGGTAAACCGCGATTTTCACTGCTCGTTGGTGTGTGCGGTAAACCACACATGGTGTGTAGTTTGAAAATAAATCAAGAAAGGAACGTGGTAAACCGCGATTTTCACTGCTCGTTGGTGCGTGCGGTAAACCACACATGGTGTGTATCATGTTAGGTAACAGGTTGGACAATCCGAGGTTTGCCAAGGCGTTTGCGCGGGACGCTCAAAACGCTATAACTTCGCTGCGCGAAGCATTGGAAAACGACGACATAAAAAAACTTACATCGACGTTCCACGCCATTAAGTCGGGGCTGGCAAACATGGGTCTTGAGGAACAGTCCAGCCGCGCGTTGGAATTAGAACGCGCCGGATTGAACGGCAATCTCGCCTTCATCAAAGAGCGAGTCGGCGATTTTATCCAGATGTTGGAAAGTTATATTCCAAAAGAGGAGAACGCTGAAACTGCTGCTGCCACGGCTACTCCACCTCCGGCGGCATCGCTTAAGGTGGAGGACACGGCGTTTGTGCGCCAACAGTTGGCGATTATCAAGGACTCCTGCGCCGAGTATGACATTATGGCGGCGGACACCGAAATTGGGGCGTTGTTGGAAAAACCCCTTCGCCGCGAAACGGCGGAATTTCTTGAGCAAATGCGGGATATACTGTATTCCGACAGCGATTTTGACGGCGTTTGCGAAAGAATAGAGGAATTTATTTCAAAGGATAACAAAGGAGTTTAGCGACATAATAGTATTGGAGCTCAACTCTTAACTTGTGTTACAGAGGAAGGCTCTCAAGCAGAACACCAATCGGGTTTTCCGATGACTATAAAGGCATGGTCTGGCGTAGTCTTAAGATGTTGTTTAGCTGCTGATTAACGGTTGTAAGACCGTGATTACGCCCCCTGTTGTAATGACGGGGGGCGTGGTGTGTGTGTAGGGGGTGGATTTGTGCCCCCTGTCCCTATTTTAAGAAAAAGCTTGCCAAGCAAGCGGGTTTGTGATACAATAGATAATGGAATGGTGTGCAACAAGTAAATAGATTAAACGAGGTTTGAAAATGAACAAAAAGAAAAACGAACTCACTGTGCAAGGCGAAAGCCGGATAGATGAATCGGCTGTATATAGCCGTGTTTCTTCGATTATTCAAAACAGGAAATTCCGTGCTCAATCTAAAGCTAATCAAGAAAGCGTTTTAATGTTTTGGGAAATCGGAAAATATATCGGCTCTGTTTTGCTTGAGGGTCAACGCTCGGAGTATGGCAAACAAATTCTTGTGACACTGTCACAAGAATTACAGGCAGAACACGGAAGTTGCTTCGAGTATTCAAACATTACGAGAATGGTCAAATTCGCTAATCGTTTTCCCGATATTGAAACGATAGCGGAATTGGCTTCACAATTAAGTTGGTCGCATTTTATCGCTTTATTGCCGCTTAAAACTGATGAAGCGTTTATGTATTATGCCAAAGATGCTTCTTCGAGATTGCTGAGCGTTCGTGAGTTGCGAAACCAAATATCACGCAAAGCCTTTGAACGTAAGGAAATTGCCGATACTCAGCTTTCTGAAACGTCAGCTGTTCCGTTAAATATGTTCAAAGACCCATATTTGCTTGACGTTCTCGGCTTAAAAGAAAATTATCTTGAAGCTGATTTAGAAAAGGCTATTCTTGCGGATTTAGAAGCTTTTATTCTTGAATTCGGGCATGGGTTTACATTCGTCAAACGCCAAAAACGAATGACTATGGACGGAGCAGATTTTACACTTGATTTGCTGTTTTACCACCGAATTCTCAAACGGCTTGTTGCAGTTGAACTGAAAATCGGAGAGTTTAAGCCTTCTTATTCGGGTCAAATGAGGTTCTATTTGAAATGGCTTAACCGATTTGAACGCCAGGAGGGCGAAAACCCGCCTATCGGTTTAATTCTTTGCACTGAAGCGTGTCGTGACCAAATTGAACTTATGGAGCTTGACAAAGAGGGTATTGCTGTTGCCGAATACTGGACTGCAATGCCGCCAAAAGTTGTTTTTGAGAAGAAAATAAAAGAAATCTTTGAAGAAGCACAAGAGCGTTTGGAGCGGCGTAAGATGTTGCCGAATAGCGGTGTTAAGCGGGAGATTGAGTATTTTTATGAAGCGAAAGATGATTTGGAAAATTGAATACCGCTATACCGTGAATACAAATTTAGAATTATAAGGATTATATTGTTATGCAAGATATAAATGCAAAACTTGAATTTTGGAAAAGCCGCTTGCTCGACCTTGGCAAGCGTAATCCGCTCATAAATTTCTCGTTACCCACAACCGGCAAACGAGTTTCTCGCCGTGCCTTGATGATTAAATCGCCTGATTATATACAATTATGGAATATGTTTATGACGAATGAACAGCCTTTGGTATTTCCGATTTCACAATCAATGGAAGATGAGCAAGAAGACGAGAAACTTACTTTGGAAAATAATATTGTTTTAACAAACCAAACGCCGAATGAAACATATAAAACACTTCGCACTCTTATGAAAAAGGCGAAAGAATTTAACGAAGAAAAAGGATTAAACGCACTATATCTTGCTTTCGGATTTTTACACTGGCGTGAAGATGGCAAAGATGGACAAGAAATGCGTTCGCCCTTATTGCTTGTGCCTGTAAAACTCGAACAAAATGATTTGTTTTCTCCTATCACGCTGACACGAATGGACGAAGAAATAACAACCAACTATTCGTTGGAACAAAAACTTTTAGGCGATTTTGGTGTTGAACTACCTAAATTTGATGAAGATACTGATATTGATATTTTCTTAACTAATATTCGTAATGCGACAAATTCTGTTGAGTGGTATGTTTCAACAGATGTTACACAACTATCGTTATTTTCGTTTATGAAAATTAATATGTATCGAGATTTAGAACTTAATTCTGACAAAATCACGGCTCACCATATTATACGCACTTTGAACGGAGAAACTTTCAATAATTGTCACGATGTTTCTGACGTTAGTAGTCATAAACACGATGAAACAGAACCACAAGAAGTGTTTTCGGTTGTCGATGCCGATTCCAGTCAACAAGATGCTATTTTACTTGCAAAACGAGGTGTGAGTTTTGTTTTGCAAGGACCTCCCGGTACAGGGAAAAGTCAAACTATCACAAATATCATTGCGGAACTCATTTCGAGTGGCAAGAAAGTATTATTTGTTTCGGAGAAAATGGCTGCTCTCGAAGTCGTTCATAAGCGATTAACTATAGCTGGATTAAGTGATTTTTGTTTGTCTCTGCACAGCCATAACGCCAAAAGGCGTGAAATTCTTGACCAGTTTGAACGCTCACTGAAACTGTCACGGACAAAAGCGGAAATTCAAACAGATGCATTTAATAAACTTTATCGATTAAAATAACTTCGTAGTCAGCTTAACCAATATAGTGTGGAACTTCATACACTCATCGAGCCGCTTGGAAAGACGATTTTTCATGTAAATGGCGAGGTTGCGCATCTTGAAAAATTCCCTAACATTGATTACACTTTACCCAAAGCAGATACATTTACACCTCAATTATTGTTTCAATGTGAGTTTTTGCTTGAAGAACTTTCTCGTATCGTTTCAAATAGTGATTATCATAAGAATAACCTCTGGCAAGGCTGTATTTTAACTCAATTAACTCATGAATTTCGACAACAATTTTCGGTCGATTCTGATAAATTAACTAATGCAATAGCGGAAGGCGTTAATTTATACTCTGAAGTAAATGCCTCTCTTGATATAAATCTTGATTGGTCTTGTAACTCAGTTATTGAGATAGAAAACATCTATGAAGTCACTAAAATATCACCGCGAATACCACACTCTTGGATTTCTCTTGACTTATGCTCTATAGCTTCTGATTTAGCTAAATGTATCGAAGCGGTAGAGTTGCAAGACAAAATTAATTCATTAATCATAATAATAAATGGTTTAAACAACGACATCGAAATATCAAAGCATAATTTTGAAGAAACATTAATGAAATTGAAATCTGCGCAAGCTGATTTATTATCGTCAAATGATGAAAATATTTTGCAAATTGATGCTGACATTATGCTTGGCTTATATCGTAACGAATACCGCACTTGGTTGCGTGGCTTCATTTCGGGATATAGAAAAGCTCAAAAACAACTTCTGGCATACCAAAAAACAGCTAATAAATTTTCTTATGCAGAAGGGCTTATGTTGCTTGATAAAGTTGCTACAGTTAAGACTTTGAAATTAGATTGCGAAAATCATTCTAAAGAATTGGAAAATTTAAATGAACTGCTTGCGAAAAAGCAACAAGAGCGAGATTCAACTGAAACAGATTTATTAAACCTACAACACGAAAACACTCGTGAAACCTTAGAATCACATCTTGGAACAATTGTAGAGCCTTCAAATTATGTTGAATTAAAATCAAAATTAGAATGGACTCAGAATTTTCAAGATTTGGTTCACAAATATAATCTCGGTAATAATTTTGTTGTATCCGCTTGTAACGCCGAAAAAGAAACACTCTCTCATTTAAGCGATAATATTGCAAAAATAAAAGTTTGGCAAATAAAAATTACGCCCATGCTTGATAAATTTACGAACCTTTTCGATGCCGAGAGAAAGCAAGCGTTTAATAATTTTGCGCTTCAGATTTTGTCAGACCAAATTAATGCCTGCAAGAATAATTTCACAAGTTTAGAACACCTTATAGATTTTAAAAATGTAGAAAAGAAACTGACAGAACTTGGGTTAAGTGCATATCTCGAAAAAGCAAAGGAAATAAATCTTGATGCGAAGAACCTTGTGCCAGTTTTCAAAAAATGTTTTTATCGCTCATGGCTTGACAGCATTTGCCCTAAGTTTGAAACAATCAACGAATTTAGAAGGCTTAGACAAGACGAAAAAATCGCATTGTTTAAAGAACTTGATATGTCACATATGGAGATTTCAAAAGCAATGTTAATTTCAAAACTTGTGTCAACATTACCCAATTTTGATGCTTTTAACTCCAATAGCGAGGTCGCCTTGTTGCGCCGAGAAATGGCAAAGCAACGTAAACTTATGCCGACGAGGAAATTGATAGCTGCATTACCCAACCTGCTTCCAACACTTAAACCGTGCATAATGATGTCGCCGTTGTCGGTAAGTACATACCTTGGCGACAGCGCGTTTGAATTTGATGCAGTTATTTTTGACGAAGCCTCGCAAGTGCGAACGGAGGAAGCAATCGGTGCGATTTTTCGTGCCAAAAACACTATTATTGCAGGAGATAGTAAGCAATTACCGCCAACCGATTTCTTTTCTACTTCTATGTCGAGTCATGACGAATATACAGAAAACGAAGAAGGTGAAACAGATGATACAGGGGCATATGAATCTTTACTTGACGAAGCTATAATGTTGCCAACTCAGACTTTGCTTTGGCATTACCGAAGCAGACATGAACATCTTATCGCGTTTTCAAATCAAAAAATTTATAACGGAAATCTTACAACGTTTCCTTCATCTGTCGAAAAAATTAAAGGGATGGGCGTTGAATATGTCCATGTTGTAGGCGGTATTTATGACCGCGGTGGAAGAAACGGTAATAAAGCAGAAGCAAAGTGCGTTGCGGAACTAACACTTGAGCATTTTAGTCAGTATCCAAATCGGAGTCTTGGTATAATAGCTTTTGGTGAAGTTCAGCAATCGGCAATAACAGATGCCCTTATCGAGAAGCGTCGAGCCAATCCCACCTTTGAAAATTTTTTCAAAGAAAATAAAGAAGAATCTTTGTTTATTAAAAATCTTGAAACCGTCCAAGGCGATGAACGTGATACAATCATTTTCAGTATTGGATACGCTCCTGATGTTGCCGGAAAATTTATTATGAACTTCGGACCGCTTAGCCGAAATGGCGGCGAACGAAGATTGAATGTTGCCGTTACTCGTGCGCGATATAATCTTAAGCTTGTAGGTTCTATTTTACCAACTGATATTGATGTTGAACGCACGAGCGGGCAAGGACCAAAGCTACTTCGCCTTTATATTGATTTTGCGATAAACGGAGCGGTCGCTATACTCGGCGAAAAAGTGGCAAGCGAAGGTTTATGGTTTGATTCACCATTTGAAACATCCGTATACAATTTCTTAACCGAAAATGGATTTGATGTTGCAACACAAGTCGGTTGTAGTGGGTATCGAATTGATATGGCAGTGAGACATCCAAAATATAACGGACGTTATGCAATAGGAATCGAATGTGACGGAGCAATGTATCATTCTGCGCGGACGGCACGCGAACGTGACAGACTTCGCCAAACAGTGCTTGAAGATATGGGTTGGAAGATATATCGTATATGGTCTACTGATTGGATAAAAGACCGATTTATTGAGCAACAACGATTAATGGAAGCAGTTAAAAACGCTATTAATGATTATCACGAATCAACCCCGCTCCAACAAAACGAAAAAACAGAAAAGATGTCTGATTTTCTTAATGTAACAACAATTTCAGAATGGGAAAGTGCTTGGCAAGGTAAACGACAGAAACAAGAGGTTTTACGTTCACGGTATTACGGTTTATCTGCAAACGATATTCCCACTCGTGATTTTGTTGAAACGATGTTTAAAGTGTTACAAAATAGTTTTGGATTGAACAAGGTTGGTTTGTTTAAAGAAACGGCTTTATATGGCTACGGGTGGGAACGCCAAGGGAGCAATATAAAAGCAAATTTTGAACGCGCTTATAAAATACTATTGAAAGACGGTAATGTCGAGGAAGTAGACGAGAAATTGAAAGTTAAAGAGAATGCACAGTAACCTAAATCACTCCAACTCGTACCCCTCCCGCTTCTCTCTCTTCGCCATATCACGCCCCTTATCCTCCTGCAAAATCCCCTCAACCTGCCGCCTAACTTTCTCAACTTTCTTAACCTCATCTTTGAGCGAATAATACTCCCGATAAATCAAATCCTTATCGGCAGAAAGCGACTTAAATTCCGCTTTCCACTTCGTAATCGGCGGCAACTTTTTCGGGTCATACCGCTCCTGCATAACGTCCTTGATATACCGTTCGGCGGCGTTGAATAAAGTCAATTCAGTACGGTTGGATTCATAATAATTATTCGCAAATTCAAAAGCCTTTTGCGCCTTGCCTTTGGCGAATAAGCCAGTTGCATTTTGGGCAGACTGATATTCCAAATATAATTCATTATAACGTCGTGAAATTGCTCTATATTTCTTATAATTCTCCGCTTGCTTGATATGCTCGTCAAGCGTTTTCAACCGCCGCTCTACAGGCTTCAATTTTTCACGAATGTCAAACTGTCGAACATACATTGAATTGACTTTTTCGTCTAAATCTGATATATCTGAAATATTATTTTCAGTTAAAAATATAAGCATATTTGCGGCGTTCTTGACATTGGCAATATCTTGATAATGTTGCGATTTTCCAGACTGCGACTGCTGTGATAATATATCTTGAATAACATTTGCGAGCATAGGCTTTTCTGGCTTTTTGGCTTCTTCATCAAGCCAGTTTTGTAACTTTCTAATTCTCGCTTTAATTTGGCGTAATTCGCTGTTAATATTCTGCACATTTCGGTTGTAATCTCCTCGTTCTGTACGAATCCCTTTTTGCTCCATTTGATGAGCCGCAACTCCTAAATGCACGGTCGGCAATTCCTGTTTCCCCTGCCGAATAAAGCTACGATGGTCAACTCGTTCTGCTTGATTTTCACTTTCCAAAAAAGCATTAACAGACCTGCTCCATGCCGCACGCCACTCCTCGGCATTAGCAAGATTATTCCAGTCGGTGGTCTGCTCCTTGGTGCATTTATACTGCCGCTTCACAGGGTCATAAATCTTATTACCGTTCTCGTCAAAATGATAGACCTTCCTCTGCTTTGAACCCCATGTCCCGTCCTCATTTAACGGGCGCATTGTCAACATAATATGCGCATGAGGATTACCGTCATTTTTATCGTGAATTGCAAAATCTGCACACATTCCTTGACTAATAAAATTATGCGTAACATACTCCCGGACAATCTGAATATTACGCTCGTTTGACAACTCTTTCGGTAATGCTAATTCGATTTCACGAGCAAGTTGAGCGTTCTTTGACTTCTCGATTTCCTCAACCGAATTCCACAAAACAGAGCGGTTGGAAAACGCTTTCGGGGCGTGTTGCGGTAACATAATTTCAGTGTGAATAACACCGCTTTTGTTTGTATAATCACTCGTGATTCCGTTGTATTCATTTGTGATTTTTTCAGCCGCACGGTAAGCCGCCGCCGCAACTGCGGATTTGCCTTTCCCTCGACTGATAATCTTGATTGACAGATGAAAAATCGCCATGCTAAATCCTCACTTTCTCAAAAAGATAAGCGAGGAAAGTGTACACTCTCCCCGCTTCGTTCTTTTGTGCCAGCAGGCACAAAACGCCGTCGGCAGACCGCACCGTACCACGCGGCTTCAGCCTGTGGTACATAAGTGCGCCGTTTACTCCGTCAACGGATTCAGGCTACCCGAAACACTCTCCGCTTCGGCGGGTTCAGGCTTGTCGGGAACGACATTCAAAGCTTTTGCAAGTACAGCTTTGAATTGCTCATTCGTGAGGGCATCGGCGTTTGCAATCAGACTTTCTGCGATTGCCCCACGCTCGATTAGCCGCTTAGTTCGGGCTTTGCGTTCCTCGTCTTTTTCCTTTTGGATAAGCTGTTTCCGCTCGTTTTCGAGTTACCGAATTTGTTCCTCAACGCTGAGGAGTTTTTGGGTGGTTGTTTTTCTCATGGTGGTGAGTTCCTTTGCTACAATAATATTTAGACAAGCTACGGTAGCCAGTCGTGGCTTGAACTATCTCATCGCCTAAGCTACAATAAGAGGAGTAATTGGTCTGACGTAAGTTCCTTTGGATTATCACGTTC
>Ga0099364_10013633_pt1 | contig 10886 bp, 7 predicted proteins | sample TergutTh196P3_FD_73070 | JGI IMG/M metagenome (GOLD analysis project Ga0099364, IMG submission 73070) | Microcerotermes parvus P3 segment gut microbial communities from Pointe-Noire, Republic of the Congo - Th196 P3 | ecosystem: Host-associated > Arthropoda: Insects > Digestive system > Gut ... | reverse complement strand
TCGGCTACGACAATCTCGCCCGGGCTGCCTATTTCCACCGGCACGGTTCTGCCTCCTCCGATAACACGGAATTGTGCGGCCTGGGCATTGGATATCCAGATGCGGATTCCGTTCTGTGCCTGAATATTCAGTTCATCGGAACGTTGAAAATACTGCTCCCTTCGTTCACGGCGATCCCGCTCAAACAGTACTTCCCAGCGGAACATGCAATAACCCTGAAAATGGATCTGCAGGGTAAAGGGATAAGGATTAGGTGAACTGAAGATCACCGTGGAAGCGGTTTGGCCGGTAATGATTGCCATTTCCGGCGACTCAAGAGCCGCCGGGGAAGCAAACGCACTGTATAATTCAAAACGAAGCAGGACACCCATGTCCGGATTATTTCTGGCATAATCAATAGCGCTTATACGAACACTGGTCATACCGTCGCTGTCCAGATCAATATTGGCGTTTTGGCTTAAATCTATAATAACCGAACCGGTAGGGGTACGGATGGTTACCGCTTCACCCAAGCTTACCAATTCCAGCCTGTACCGATCCTGCCCGGACGGAACCAGCAGAACATCGCCCTGATAAAAACGCTGCTCAAACTGATCGGTACTCATTAAATACTCGGCAAGGATTCTGGCAGCCGGCACTGCCGCAACAGGCCTTTCGGGACGGGTTATAAAAATAAATATCCCGCCGGCAATTATCCCAAAGACAAGAATTATCAGCAGGGATATAATGGCCACTTTGGGCGCCGCCGATGGTTTTTTAAGAAGCTGCTCAACCGGAATCGGCTGCTCCTGAATCCTGAATGCACGGTACAGGGAAAGCAGTTCCTGGACATCGAGTTCAAGAAAGGCACCGTAGTTTCTTAAAAATCCGGTAATATATGTTTCGCCGGGAAAACAGGAAAAATCCTCGTTTTCAAGCGCTTCCAGGTACCGGATGGCAATTTTAGTATCCTTGCCCGCCTGATCCAAACTGATGTCTTTTCCGACACGGGCGGATTTTAGTTTATCACCCAGAGATTCCACATTTTCCTCCCGTGCCCTTATTCCGAATCCCTAAAAAGAAAGTTATTAAAATTAAAGGCAGATCCGCTTGCATCATACAAAAATCGCAGTTCAGGTATTCCTACATTGGTTCTGATATTGAAAAAGTCAAACGAAACAAAGACATCGGCAATGGTACGCCCCTCTATACGGCGGATCAGCCGGGTATCGGGATTGACGCTCAGGATGATTTCCCGAAAACCTTCCGAGATATTCCGCCGGGTAAGCCGAAGCTTGACCACCCTTTCCGGCGAATCCGGGTCAAGGGGAATGGGGTCAGGGCCGGTTACAAATGAAGGCACATAATTACGTCTAAGCAGGGAAAGGCCCTGTGCGGTTGCCAGACCGGCAGCAGGACGGCGGCTTGGGGTAATATGCTGGTTCAGCACGGCACGCTGTTCGGGCAGGTAAACGATAAGTTGATCCCCGTTAAACAGGATGAGCTGTTCAGCCGGCCGTGTAAAATCGATTCGCAGGAAAGAAGGGGCAAGATAGCTCAGATTTCCCGGCATTTCGCTGTTGCCCGATCGGATGGAAACCTGGGCCTCGTAATCCCTGATTACCCCGTAACGCTCGGATACCATTTCCAAATAACGCTCCGCTGTGATAATTTCCTGGGAATCGGCAGGAATTGCCGTCAAAACCAGCGATATCAGAACTAAATGCAACAGTTTCATGGGCTACCTCTATAATAAAATATATCCCAAAGAGCCGGGTAGTTACAATAGGTCAGAAGCACTACCGGAAACGGGGAAAATGAATCGGAATATACAACCAGGTATCTAAAGACAGGTATACAAAAAACCCTACAGCGACAATATTGTCACTTCTGGATGTTTGTCCGTACGGGGAAAACAGCAGAAGATATACATAGTGACATGAAAAAACCGATTACCGAGACCTATGTCCGCCACCTTGTCGGCAGGAACCTCAAGCGGATACGGACAATGCAGAATAAATCACAACTGGGCCTTGCCCTTGAATCCGGGCTTACTCATAATTTTATTAATGATATTGAAAATTTTAAAAAAGGAATTTCAATAAAAACCATTGCGAAAATTTCGGCAGCGCTTAAAGTAGAGCCGCATCAGTTTTTTCTGCCCGAAGAAGACATGCATACCAGTATGCATGTTTATGTAAACGATTTTAATGATTCACTGCAAAAGATGGTTAAAGAGCTGACCGATCAGTACCTTCTTCCATGATCGTCTTGAATTCTTTCTCATCCAGGGTTTCTTTTTCCAGCAGCAGGCCGGCAATTATATCCAGCAGGCTGCGGTTCTTTTCCAGTTTGTCTTTTACCGAACTGTAGCGCAGCTCCACTATGCGGGCGATTTCTTCGTCAATATACTGCTGAGTTGCCTCTGAATACTCACGGTGCAGCACCGGTTCGTGGGTTTGAGCAGGACCCATCATCCCCATGCCGCGCTGGGTCAGGGCGATATTACGAAAGCGTTTACTCATACCGTAGTCGGTGATCATCTTGCGGGCAATGTCGGTAGCCTTTGTTAAATCATTCGCCGCGCCGGTTGAAATTTTTTCAAAGACCAGTTCTTCGGCGGCGCGCCCTCCCATCAGCACATCTATTTTCCCGAGCAGTTCATCCTCGGTCATCATGTAACGGTCTTCTATGGGCATCTGCAGCACATATCCAAGCGCGCCAAAACCCCGCGGCACTATTGAAATTTTCTGTACCGGATCGGATCCGGGTGTATAAGCGGCAATCATCGCATGGCCGGTTTCGTGGAAGGCGACAATGCGGCGCTCTTCCGGCGAAATAACCCGTGTCTTTTTTTGTAAACCGGCAACGGTTTTTTCTATGGCTTCAAAAAAATCAGCCTGTGAGATCAGGGTTCTTCCGGCGCGGACAGCAAGCAGAGCCGCTTCGTTGACGATATTAGCAAGGTCGGCCCCGGCAAAACCGGACGTACTGCGCGCGATGGCGGCCAGGTCTACTGCCGGATCAAGTTTAACCGGCGGTCTGGAATGAATAAGTAAAATAGCCTGGCGGCCCAGGAGATCGGGGCGGTCAACGAGTACCTGCCGGTCAAAGCGGCCGGGCCTCAGCAGTGCCGGATCGAGGACATCGGGGCGGTTCGTCGCGGCAAGGATGATAAGGCCGCTGGTGGCATCAAAGCCGTCCATTTCAACGAGGAGCTGGTTAAGGGTCTGTTCGCGCTCATCGTTGCCCCCGGCAATATTGTTGATGCGGCTTTTCCCGATGGCATCAAGTTCATCAATAAAAATGATACAGGGTGCTTTACCCCGGGCCTGTTTAAACAGATCGCGTACACGGGCCGCACCCACACCGACAAACATTTCCACAAAATCCGCACCGCTCATGCGGAAAAAAGCAACGCCTGCTTCCCCGGCAACAGCACGTGCCAGCAGGGTTTTACCTGTTCCCGGCGGCCCTACCAGTAATACACCCTTGGGAATTTTACCGCCAATATCGGTGTATTTACGGGGGTTTTTCAGAAAATCCACAACCTCAACAAGTTCTTCCTTTGCCTCATCCACACCGGCAACATCACTGAACCGGGTGGCAATATCCCCCTCGGCGACAATAACCGCACGGTTCTGCCCAACAGAAAGAACATTACCGCCAAAATTGCCCATCCGCTTCAGCAGAAAACGCCAGATAAAAAGAAAAAATGCAATGGGCAGCACCCAGCTGAAAATAATATTCAGTATGGCGCTGCCTTCACGGGAAACCGCAAAATACGCAACACCCATATCATCCATCAATTTAATGATTTCCGGATCGTTAATGGGAATGGTGCGGTATATCGGCCCCTGAGGCTCCAGGTGAGGGCTGCGCGATCGGCCCCTGTCTCTGGGGGGAACCGGGGTGGTATAACCGGTAAAATAGGAATCGCTTAGTTCTACACGCCGAATCTCGCCGGAAGCAATGCGGGCCTTAAATTCAGAGAAATCAATCGGCGGATTGACCTGGCCAAGAAAAACATAATTAAATAAGCTCATCCCGATAATCAATACAGCCAGGTAAATAAGGGAAAATTTCCAACCGCCGAACGATTTAAAATCGGGCAGTTTGGGGCCGCCAAAGGGGAAGTTAGGACCAGAATCCTTGTTTTTAGGATCGTTTTTACTGTCACCCATGGGTAATACTAGCACAAGTTTTCATTTTAATACACTCCTACAACCCAAGTATGACCTTGGCTATCGAAAAATAGACAATGAGCGAGGCTGCATCAACAACAGTGGTGATAAGCGGAGCTGCCATAATAGCCGGATCGATGTTCAGGCGCTTGGCAAAAATCGGCAAAAGGCCTCCTGCTGTTTTTGCCATAAGAATTGTGGCAAACAGTGACAGCGTAACGGTGATGGATAACATTATATCTTTACCGTGCATCAGATAAACACGCACAAGATTCACCGCTCCAAGCGCCATACCGCAGATCGTCCCGACACGGATTTCCCGCCACAATACACGGACAAAATCTTTCATGCGTATTTCCCCTACCGCCATACCGCGGATGATCAGGGTTGCTGATTGAGCGCCTGCATTACCGCCGCTGTCCATAAGCATGGGAATAAAAGCCACCAGAATGGGCAGAACCGCCAGGCTGTCCTCATAACCGGCAATGATGCCGGCTGTAATACTTGCCGAAAGCATCAATACCATGAGCCAGACAATGCGGTTCCGTGCCAGGCGGAGAATGCTTGTTTTAAGGTACGGCTCATCCGACGGGGCAAGGGCTCCCATTTTTTCAATATCTTCAGTATTTTCTTCGATAATGACATTGACAATATCATCAACAGTGATGATGCCAACCAGCCTTTGTTCCTTGTCAACCACCGGCATTGCCAGTAAACCGTATTTCTGAAACCTGCCGGCTGTTTCCTCCTGATCATCGGTGGTACAGGCAAATATCAGACTGGTATCCATAATGTCGCCAATCCTGTCTTCGGGACGGGCAAGCAGCATGGCTTTTGCCGATACCACTCCGACAAGCATCCGGTCGTGGCTGATGACATAACAGGTATAAATGGTTTCTTTGCCGGATCCGGTGCGGCGGATATAATCAAACGCTTCCTGTACTGTGCTGTTTTCCCGCAGATCCACATATTCGGTAGTCATCAGGCTGCCGGCGGAATCTTCGGGGTATTGAAGAATTTGGTTGATCAAGCTGCGTTTTTCGGGTTGAACATTTTTTAATATCCGCTTGACCACATTGGCCGGCATCTCTTCGATAAAGTCAACGGCATCGTCCACAAATATCTTACTCATTATATCGCCGATTTCCGCATCGGTGAGGGCTTCGATAATGATTCTCTGATGATCGTAGTCGGTATGGGTAAACACATTGGCTGCAATGGATTTGGGTAAAATCCTGAAAAATGTGATGATTTTTTCCTTGTCCAGCTCGTCAAAAATTTCAGCAATATCCTGCGTATTCACCCACGAAAGCAGGGGTTTTAATTCAGCGATATTGATGGAATCGGCAGTAATAACCGAGAGGAGCTTTTCTTTCATGTGAGTATCTATTGCCTGAAAAATGTGTTTTGGTCAAGTAGCTAATCCCGGTCCGGAAGATCGTCGTATCTGCCGATATTGTTCCAGTGAATAAAACCGCCGTTACCTGCCGAACGTACCGCCTCAACCTGGAGACGCACATAATCAAGGCCGTAAAACTGACGATCATACGAAACATTGAGGAAAAAAGCCTGGGTCCAGGGCCGGATAATGGTCTGCCCCCGTGCAATGCGGGCAGTTCGCAGGGTTCCGTGATAATAAATTCGCCAGGGACGCTGCTCGGGCGGAGGTTGGGCAAGAAAGTACTGCTCAAAGTGGCTGGGGTAGTACATGGGGGAGATAATATCCACCCAGGGGGCAAGAAGCTCTACTTCCTGTCCAGTACGGGCGCCGGTACGGTACCAGCCATTGGCCCCGTAAATGTCTATGGAAATGGGGGCATTAATCCTGCGGCGGGCATGGCGAAGGAATGAAAGGATAGCGCTTTCCATGTCCATGCCGGCATCGCGCCAGCGGTAGCGGGCATCGCCGAGATTCTGACCATCGGTGGGGAAGCGTATATAATCAAATTGAATTTCATCAAAGCCCCGTTCGTAGAGTTCCGTAGAAATGGCGGTAATATATTCCCATACTTCTTCCGAGTAGGGATCTACCCAGCGTTCATCATAATACCTTCTGACAATTTCATAATCAGGATTATCGGTGGGGAAAAACCGGTTAAGCCTGTCGTTGCGCTGCGCCGGGGTTATTTCGGCTGTCCTGCGCCGTCTGTCATCATAACCGACCCAGGGTGCATTGGTACGGGCACACCACACAGCAAATCTGCCGTTTTCCCTGGCGGCAAGCTCATGATCCTTGAAAACCACTACCCGCGCAATGGTAAAAATCCCCCGTGCCCTCATGTCGGCAAGAAAAACATCGATGTCCAGGGGGTTAAACACCCGGCCTTTTTCGGTTATAGCAGGGTTTCTCGGTGTAAAACGGAGCCTGCCCAAATCGTCCTTCATGTCGATGACAACCATATTGAGGCCTGCCCGTTGAATAACATCATGGTAGCGCCTCATGCTGCTGCTGTCCAGAGTGTGGTTAATCGGCAGATAGATTCCTTCTTTGTTGAGTGCCTGCATTGGTACATCCCGCGCGGCATACCTGTTTCGCACATCTGCAGAACGCACAAGCCGGTCATCGGGTTGTGGTTCTCCCAGCAGCCAGAGTTCATTGAAGATAAGTATATCCGGATCGCCGTGATCGGTATTTCCCCGCATTGCTATGCTGTTCAGCCGGTGGGAATGGGGTACTGAGTGGATGGTCTGTACAATGTCGGTCCGTTGTTCCAGGGAATGGTCAGCAAGGTTGAGGGATGCTGCGCTTCCTTCATGTAAAAAAAGCAGGTTGTTTTCCCCAAAGCCCAGAGAATCCACCGTGCCAAAAGGGCTGTTATCCAGCCAGATACGATCAAAGGCTCTGCGTTCCCAGTCCAGCCGGTACACCCTGCGCCTAAAGGTCTGTGAAGAATAAATTTCAACGCCTGAAGACGTAAGTCTGACGGCAATATCGGCAATTTCGTCGGGGTTATTGGTTGTCTCCAGCCTTTCCAGTCCCTGGTTCAGCTCTGTCCACTGTGCTCCGGGACGATCCGGCTGGATGCAATAAATACCAAAAATACTGTGCGAAAGAAACACGGTGAGATCAGGCAAAAAAGCCGCTGCCACCGCCTTGATACCGTTGGCACGATAGGGAAGCGCGCCAAGGGCTGCCCACGATACCCCCTGATCGCGGCTGAGGTATACCTGATCCTTGGTCGCGGTAACCATTATCCGCGGATCCGCCGGGTTAAATTCCAGGTCTTTGAGGTCGGCTACTATCTGTAAGAATGATTTATTCCCGTTTTCAAACACTTTAATAGTTTTATACGGCAGACCACCGGTACGTTGTTCCCACACCAAAAGGTCTGATGAGACAAAAATTCCCTGGTTACCCATAATCATCCAGGTATCAGAAACGGCATTACCATCCCCTGCGGCAAAAAGTATTTTCCTCACCGAGCCGCCGGACCATAATTCCTCCAGGACCCCTGCCCTGGTAACAGCAAAAAGCCCGTCATTGGTTCCGGCAAGCTGCATCCAGCTCCGATCGCCGACAGGCAAAGCCGTAGTCAAATCAATTTCCGGAACAATATCCTGTACAGGAAGCGCCGCTTCTCCCCTCTCCCGTGCACCGGCCGGAGCTGTCCTGTCCTGTCTGCCCAGCGCGTACAGTGATGATGGGAATACAACATATACAAACACACAGAACACACAAATTATTTTCATTTGATATCTACAAAAACGATGGTATGCTCAAGGTTACCTGCAAAGGTTTGACGGTGTCAATGCCGGGTAGTTGATATTTTTTTGATTAAACAGCAGTAATCCCTAGAAAAAAATTGATTTTTAGAGTATAAAGACCCATATGACAATAAAACGAAGCAGCGTGGCAAAAACAATCGGGATATTAACCGCGGGCGGGGACTGCCCTGGGCTGAATGCCGCTATACGCGGGGTTTGCCGGGCTGCCCACGATCGATATGGCATGAAAATTTATGGTTTTTCCGATGGATTTAGAGGGGTAATTGAAGAAAATGTCCGAATCCTCAATCCGGCTGATTTTTCAGGGATCTTAACCAGGGGGGGGACCATCCTCGGAGCCAGCAGGGAAAAACCTTTTAAATCGGAAATCGGCGATTCTGATGATATAATCGGTGATAAAGTGGCAGCAGTAAAGAAAACCTACCGTAAACTTGGATTAGATTGCCTGGTTACCCTGGGAGGCAACGGCACCAATACCACCGGTTACCGGTTTGCCCAGGAGGGACTGAATGTCATCGGTCTTCCCAAAACCATTGATAATGATATTGTGGGAACCAACAGGACATTCGGTTTTCATTCAGCCCTGTCCATCGGTACCGAAGCCATTGACCGCCTGCACTCCACCGCCCAAAGCCACAACCGGGTCATGGTGATTGAGCTTATGGGCAACAAGGCCGGCTGGCTGGCATTATATGCAGGGGTTGCCGGCGGCGGCGATGTCATTCTCATACCGGAAATTCCTTATGATATACAGGCCATTGCCAGCCACCTTGCAGACAGAGCACAATCGGGAAAAACTTTTTCTATCGTAGTTGTCGCTGAAGGCGCACTTTCGATAAAAGAAGCTGCCATGGAAAAACGAGAGCGCAAAAAATTCCGTGCGGAACACGGCCCTTCGGTTGCTTATCGTATTGCCCATGAGATTCAAAATGAAACCGGCAAAGAAACCCGCGCAACTGTCCTTGGCTACATGCAGCGCGGCGGCATTCCCAGCGCATCCGACAGGGTCCTTGCCACCAGCCTTGCCACCGCTGCCGTAGACCTCATTGCCCGTGGTGAATATGGCCGCATGGTTGCCCTGGATAACAACTCTGTCACCTCGGTTGACTTAAGTATCCCCGCAGGCAAGGTAAAAAATGTACCGGAAGATCACTATATGATTGACACAGCCATTGCCGTGGGAACCTGCATGGGGATTTGACAGCTAACAAAGGTTTTCTTTCGATCTGAATGCCGGGCAATTATCGCCGGCGGAGCGGAAAACTTCGAGGGAAGGCATTAAACGGGATTTCATCGAGAACATTTCACAGATATAGGGCATTGACGGATCCCAGCTTACTTTAAAGTGGGTACATTTCATACAATTAGGCGGACGTGGTTTTGAGGCCGGTTGGGAAACAGGCGAATCCATTTAAATGGTTATACTGAATATTGCACCGATATGAGGGGATGCCGGAGCATAGGGATTACCGTAATTAGCTGTTTGGATATTTCTCACCTGGTTATGGTACTGTTCAATCATGGCATTTGAACGGGTTTCCCAATCCTGTTCTACTCCCTCTGCAGAAAAGGGTTCAGGTTCTTGTTTCATCCGGGAAATTTGCTCGATAAGCGTATCGATAATTTTCAGCCTGTTGATGCTAACCCCGTCCACCCCTTCGGGAGCCGGTACGCCGGATATATGCCTAAAATGCGAGTAAATATAAGATGAGGGGGACACAGGAACGGACATTCTGCCGCTCTGAGAGGCATTTATAGCATATCCTATGCTGGGAAATACATTATATGGTACTGCTCCAACTTCCATAATTATCTCCTGTTATGGTAATTATCGGAACTTTTCATCCCCAATTTAGTAAAATTATGCGCCATATTGACACACCCAACGAATCCTGGTTATAGTGTGCATAGAAAAAGGGCCTTTAGCTCAGTCGGTTAGAGCTGCGGACTCATAATCCGTAGGTCCGGGGTTCAAGTCCCTGAAGGCCCAGAATGAAAAAAACCATCATCGTTAGGTGATGGTTTTATCTTACCCGCCTTCAGGGACTTGAAGGGTTCAGCCCGCCGACCGAAGGGGAGGATTAGGCGCCAAGGTAGCGCACACCGCCGAATGGCGGTGCGTATAATCATTCCTAACAGCCGCGGCCCGAAGGGACGCTTGTCGCCGACAGGGCTGAACCCCGGCCCGGAAACCCGAAGCAGGAGGCTGAGGGCTGGAGGGCAAGTCCCTGAAGGCCCAAAAAAGAAAAACCCGCTATTTAAGACTTCGGGGAAGCGTTTTGCCAGATTATTAAAAATTTGCGGCGGATACGGTGAAGGATTTAGACAGGGAAAATACTCATTGATATGCTTGCCGAAACACCCTATAATGGTCTTATGGGCGTAAACACCAAATACAAAGACAGCGTTTTTTCTTTTCTTTTCAGTGATCCTGATCTGCTCCGGGAACTGTACTGCGCCCTGGAAAATGTAACATTACCTGCTGACATACCGGTCACAATAAACACGCTTCAAGACGTGCTTTTTATGGATATGATAAACGATATATCCTTTGAAATCGGCGGCAAGCTGGTGATTCTTCTTGAGCATCAATCAACCATTAACCCCAATATGGCCTTGAGACTTCTAATGTACATTGCCCGTGTATATGAAAAAATACTTGGTGACAGAAACGTCTACGGTTCCCGGCTCATCCCCATTCCCCGGCCCGAGTTTTTTGTGCTGTACAATGGGGTGGCTCCTTTTCCTGAAGAAAAAACTCTCAGACTGTCAGACGCTTTTGAAAAAATCGGATCCCTTGGGTTGACGGAGAAAGATAACCCCGCACTGGAACTTGTGGTAAAAGTAATTAACATCAACCAGGGGAAAAATGAGGGGCTGGTAAGAAGGTGTAAAACCCTCGCCGGGTACAGCGCCTTTATTGCTAAAACACGCGAATTTGAGAAAGAGCTTAGCAACAAGACAGAAGCAATGAAGCAGGCAGTACGGTACTGCCGA
>Ga0099364_10013631_pt1 | contig 10887 bp, 8 predicted proteins | sample TergutTh196P3_FD_73070 | JGI IMG/M metagenome (GOLD analysis project Ga0099364, IMG submission 73070) | Microcerotermes parvus P3 segment gut microbial communities from Pointe-Noire, Republic of the Congo - Th196 P3 | ecosystem: Host-associated > Arthropoda: Insects > Digestive system > Gut ... | reverse complement strand
CGTTATCAGTTAGCAGGTACCCATTTGCGAGTACAGACTTTTCAGGTAGATAAAACCTATTAAGTCGTGAACTTGTAAGTTTGCAATCGAGAAAGTGGAGTTTGATGAGTTTGTGTGGCGGGCTGGCGGCTTCTTGCGGTGGTGCAGACATAGACCCCCGCCCCCTGCCGACCCACCGCCCTCGGTCGTCCGTGGGGTTTTCGGCGGTTGTGCGATTTTGCGGGCGGGCCGTGGCGAATTGCCCCTACAAAAATATTTGGCACACTATCATTATAGTGTACCAAATATGACAACAGCATGTCAAGTTTGAAAATTATTTTAATTCATCGCGAACATCATCACCGGTGGCGTAATAGGTGCTAATCCCGCCCGAAAAAGCCCCGAACAGCATCCCTGCAATCGGCCAGATTACCCATGTGATGTGCCAGTTGCCGCTTAGAATGCTCCAGAGCAGGTAGACCGCTATCATTGCGGGCCAGTAGGTCGCGGCGACTGTGCTGATTATGCGCTCGGCTTTTTTGGATTGGGGGTTGGAGCGAAACTCGCTGACGTACCAATCGGTGCGGAGCAATGCCGCTATGCACATTTCTGTGACACCAACTAATACCAACGGGAATACTCCGCAAGCAATTAAAACCAACAAAATCGCCGCCCCGAAAAGTATTTCCGAACCGTTCCAACCTAACAGAACCGGGATAATCACCGCGCATGTTGAAAGTATGCAAAGCACCACGCCCGCAACTATACAGGCGATTTTTGTCGATGAATAGTCGTCTTTGTACTTGGTGACGTACTGCCGCACGTGTTCGGGCAGGTGAATTTGGTGCTTGTTGAGGTCGAGGATTTCATACTTGTTGAATTTCAGCCATGTCAGCGCGAGGATTGCCACTGCAACCGCGACAAAAACCAACATAATTGTCACCCCTGCGGCAAGCGAGACCCCGAGAATTGTGTCATTATTACTGTCAATTGTTTCCGCCGCCGCAAGAAATCCCACAAGAAACGCCACGCCGATTAGCACCAAAGCCACACCGATAGCGGTTTTGCGGGCGGTTTTGCGGCCCTCTTGCAAGAATTCCTGCGCTAAGGCGAGGTCTACGGTTTTCAGGTTCGCGGATTCTTTGCGGGGGGAATTGCGGGTGGTTGGCGAGTTTGGCGGGCTGGACAAGCCGACCTCGTCAATCAGTTCCTCAATGTTGCCGAACTCCGAAATGACGGTACCGATGGCTTCATTCTCGGACTTTCCCGCCTTTTTCAACTCGTTGTACTTCTCCTCCATGCCAATCATCAGCTCGTTTTTGAGCCTGAAGCCGGCCTCGGTTTGGGGTAGGGCCGTGAACATTGTTTCGAGATAGGTTTTGATTGCTTCCATTGTGCTTTTCTCCTTTTTTAATGGTTGATGATGTTTTATACGGACGACCAAGGGCGGTGGGTCGGCAGGGGGCAGGGGGTCTGTGTCTGCTCTACCGCAAAGAGCCACACGCCCGCGTTCTACGATTGATAAAGCTTAACCCTCTCGAGCCGAACCGTTAGTAAGTAGCACGAGCCTATTTGCGAGTGCAGATTATTTATGCAGATGAAGCCTATTAAGTCGTGAACTTGTAAGGTCGCAATCGAGAAAGTGGAGTCTGAACAGCCTGTGTGGCGGGCTGGTGGCTCTTTGCGGTAGAGCAGACACAGACCCCCTGCCCCCTGCCGCCCCACCGCGGTCGCCCCTACAAGATAAATTATTTCTGCATTCTGCATTATTATTTCTGCATTATTTGAAGGGAGTAAAAATAATGAGACACCAAATCAAAAAAGTCATGGCCGCCAACCGCGGCGAAATCGCCATAAGGATTTTCAGGGCGTGCTACGACATGAACCTTGCCACCGTCGCGATTTATGCGAAAGAGGACAAGTATTCGTTGTTCCGCACAAAGGCCGATGAGGCCTATCAGTTGAGTGAGGACAAAAGCGCGCTGGGTGCGTATTTGGACATACCCGGGATTATCGAGCTTGCCAAGCGCAAGGAGGTCGATGCGATTCACCCGGGGTACGGCTTTTTGTCCGAGAATGCCGACTTTGCAAAGGCTTGTGAGGACGCGGGGATTATTTTTATCGGGCCGCCGTCTGATGTGTTGAATAAAATGGGGGACAAGCTGAACGCCAAGAAAGTCGCTATTGATGCGGGTGTGCCGATTATTCAAGGCACGGAAAATCCGCTGACTTCGGTTGAGGAAGCTGTCGAGTATGCCGAGAAATTCGGCCTGCCTGTAATTCTCAAAGCGGCGGCGGGCGGCGGCGGGCGGGGTATGCGCCTTATTACCAAAGCCGACGAGATTAAAGACACCTTTGCTATGGTGCAGAACGAGGCCTTGAAAGCCTTTGGCAGTGCCGATGTGTTTATGGAAAAGTACCTTGAAGAACCGAAGCACATTGAGGTGCAGATACTTGCAGATACGCATGGCAACATTGTGCATTTGCACGAGCGGGATTGCTCGGTTCAGCGGCGGTATCAGAAGGTCGTTGAATACGCGCCCGCTTTCGCATTATCTAAGGAAAAACGGGCGGCAATTCACGCAGATGCGGTGAAAATCGCGGCGGCTGTGGGGTACGTGAACGCAGGTACAGTCGAGTTTCTTGTGGACAAGCAGGATAATCACTACTTCATTGAGATGAACCCGCGTGTGCAGGTCGAGCACACTGTAACCGAGATGGTGACGGGGATTGACATTGTGCAGTCGCAGATTGCGGTTGCAATGGGGTGCAAGTTGTCCGACCCCGAAATCGGGATTGCCTCGCAGGACGATATTCACGTCAGCGGTTACTCGATTCAAAGCCGCGTGACTACAGAAGACCCCGCAAATAATTTCGCGCCCGACACCGGCAAGATTACCTCCTACCGTTCGGGCGGCGGCTTTGGAGTGCGGCTTGATGCAGGGAACGCCTTCACGGGCGCGGAGATTACGCCGTATTATGATAGCTTGTTGGTAAAAGTGATTACTACAGATAGGACTTTCGAGGGCGCGATTCGCAAGATGTTGCGTTCTATAAAGGAAATCCGTATTCGTGGGGTCAAGACTAACATATCTTTTATCAGAAACATCTTGACCAACGAAACTTTCTCGTCGGGCAATTGCTATACTAAATTCATTGACGAAACGCCGTCGCTGTTTGAACTGAAAAAGTCGCGTGACCGCGAAACTAAGGTCATGAATTATATTGCAAAGATGACACTTGCGAATCCTAACAGCGAGAGCAAGCCGCTGTTTGCGGAACCGCGTGTGCCTAAGAATCCTGTGTACAGCAAAACCGAAATCCCCGCCGGTATCAAGCAAATTTTAGACCAAGAAGGCCCTGAAAAATTGTCGAAGTGGATTTTAGACCAAAAGAAACTGCTCCTCACCGATACCACCATGCGCGATGCACAGCAATCGCTGATTGCGACACGTATGCGTACCCGCGATATGCGCCATATTTCCACTGCAACCGCGCATATTTTGAAAGACTGCTTGTCGCTCGAAATGTGGGGCGGGGCGACGTTCGACACTGCTTACAGGTTCTTGAACGAGTCGCCGTGGGAGCGGCTTGATGAACTGCGGCGCAGAATACCTAATATACCTTTTCAAATGCTGTTCCGTGGGGCTAATGCCGTGGGGTACAGCAGTTACCCTGATAATTTAATCAAGGCGTTCGTCAAAGAAGCCGCCAAAAGCGGCATTGACATTTTCAGAATTTTCGACTCGCTCAACTGGTTGCCGAATATGGAACTCGCCATTGAGGAAGTCGTGAAAAGCGGCAAGGTCGCCAATGCAACTGTGTGTTATACCGGGAATATTCTCGAATCCGACCGCGACAAGTATGACTTGAAATATTTCGTGAATTATGCAAAAGAACTCGAAAAGCGGGGCGCGCATATTATCACTGTTAAGGATATGTCGGGGTTACTGCGGCCGTATGCGGCGAAAAAGCTTATACGCGCCTTGAAAGACAGCGTGAATCTGCCTATTCATCTGCATTCGCACGACACGAGCGGCAATCAAATTGCGGCGTACATGTTGGCGGCGGAGGAGGGGGTTGATATTGTGGACGTTGCAATTTCCTCGATGAGCAGTTTAACCAGCCAGCCGTCCATGAACTCGCTTGTAGCCGCGCTTGAAGGCGGTGAAAGAGATACAGAAATGTCACTCGCCGACTTGCAGAAATTAACCGACTATTGGGCGGATGTGCGGCCGTATTACAGCCAATTCGAGGGGGATATAATTACGCCTGAGGCGGAAATTTACGACCTCGAAATCCCCGGCGGGCAGTACACTAACTTGAAGTCACAAGTCGCGGGATTCGGCTTTGCGGATAGGTTTGATGAGGTTAAGCAGAAGTATGTCGAGGTTAACAAGTTGCTCGGTGACATCGTGAAAGTTACGCCGTCATCTAAAATGGTAGGCGACTTGGCAATTTTCATGACACAGAACGAGTTGACTGCCGATAACATTGTCGAACGCGGCAGCAGTCTCAACTTCCCCGATTCGGTCGTGAGCTACTTCAAAGGGCTTATGGGGCAGCCGTCGTTCGGGTTCCCCGAGGACTTGCAGAAAGTCGTGCTGAAAGGCGATACGCCGTTCACGAATAGGCCGGGTACCGAGCTTGCCCCTGTAGACCTTGACAAAATCCGACAAGCCTTGCACCCACTCAAAGAAAACCCCACCGAGCGCGATGCAATCAGCAGTTGCTTGTACCCGCGTGTCTATGAGGATTATTTGAAGACAATCGAGGAGTACGACAATTTGAGCCGTATGGAGTCGCACGTGTTCTTTTCGGGCATGAAGACCGGGGAGACGACGATTATCCCTATTGAAGAAGGCAAAAATTTAATTCTGAAATTCCTCGGGGCGGGCGAGGAAAACCCCGACGGCACGCGGCAGATGCACTTTGAGCTGAACGGCATGCGGCGGGAAGTCGCGGTTATGGATAAGAGCATTGCGGTGGTTGCGGAGCAGGTTAGGCTTGCCGATTTTAGCGATAAAAAGCAGGTCGGGTCGAGCATACCGGGCGCGGTCTCGAAAGTCAACGTCAAAAAAGGCGATACGGTTGAGGAGAATCAGCCGCTGTTTATCATTGAGGCCATGAAGATGGAGACGGCGGTGGTTGCACAAACGGCGGGGGTCGTGGAGGAGTTGCTTGTGGCGCAGGGGCAGTCGGTCAAGGCGGGTGAATTGCTTGCAGTTTTGAAGTAATATTACAAGCGATTTGCGTTATTTGAAATTTTTATGTGCAGTGAAAAACCCCGCAATGTAGGGGCGAACTGTGTTCGCCCGTGGGTTTGCACTCGATATTAAGGAGTAGATTTAATGAGTTTTATCGACAATTTCATGAACGATGTCTTTGCGTTTCGCCCGGTCTTCGCGCTTATGAATTTTCTGCTCGGGCCGAGCCAAGGGAGTTTTGCGGTCTTCGTAATCTCCTGTTTCTCGGTTGCGGTGATGATTTTCGTGGTCTTTCCGATTCGGGAGAGCGCGCAGGGGTACATGGCGAAATACCTCGGCGACGACACCGCCGAACGCAACGGGCGGCTGACGCTGAATCCGTTGGTGCATATTGACCCTATGGGGGCGGTGATGATGCTGTTCGCGCCGTTTGGATGGGGTAAGCCTGTGCCGGTGAACCCTGCGAGGTGTCATCGGGTAAATGCGCGGAAGGCAGTCACGCTGATTGCACTTTCGGGGCCGGTCGCGAATGTTTTGCTCGGCTATGTTTTCATGGTGATTTCAAAAATAATACTGCTTGCGTCGGGCCAAATGACCCAGACTTTGTATTACGTCATGCTCGCAATGGGCATAATAGTGCAGTTGAATGTTTGGATTGCGGTGCTGAACATGTTGCCGCTTCCGCAATTTGCGGGCGGGAAAATACTTTTTGCCTATCTCAGCCCGCAGAAGTATTTCCGCTTTATCTCGTTTTACACCCGGCATCAGCAGTTAATTTCAATCGGCTTGCTGTTTTTGCTGATTTGGAGTTACTCGCCGCTGCGGATATTGCTGGAGATGATTACTTTTGGGTTGTTGAATTTGCTTGATTTGCTTTCTAAGTTTTTGGGGTGAATTAGGGGCGAAGTGCAGGGGGTGGGGGGTCTATGTCTGCGACACCGCAAGAAACTGCACGACCCGCGTTTGCAGTTGCATGAACTTAACTCTCTCGTCCCTAAGATTTTGTAGGAAGCAGAATATCGTTCGGGGGATAGACTTTTTAGATACATCAAGCCCATAAGTCGCCAAGGGGAAAGGTTGTTGTCGATGTAGCGGGAGATGATAGGTTTGTGTGGCGGGCGTGCGTTTCATGCGGTGGCGCAGACATAGACCCCCCACCCCCTGCACTTCGCCGCTGTCACTTACCACGCTGAAACTTGAAAGGCGCGGAGGGGAAAACATGGAAGAACTTACTTTTAAGACCGAAGTCTTTGAGGGGCCGTTGGACCTTATGCTGTCGCTTATTGCCAAGCATAAGTTGAACATAACCGATATAAAAATTTCGCTGTTGTTGGAGCAGTTTTTGCTGTATATTGAGACGATGCAGGAGGCTGATGTTGAGATTGCGGGCGAGTTTCTTGAGATGGCGGCGCGTTTGATTTACATGAAAAGCGCGGCGTTGCTCCCGAAACACGAGCTTGAGGAGCTGAAAAAAGAGCTTCAGCACTCGCTTGAGGAGTATCTGCTGTACAAGAAGGCGGCGGCGCGGCTTTTCGAGCTGTACAAGGGCGGCTTGCTGTTTGTGCGGAGTCCATCGGAGTTGCCTGTGGACAACGAGTATCGCGGTATTCACAGCTTGGATGAGCTTACCGAGGCCTTGAAGGCAATTAGCGGCCGCGACCGCTTGGCGGCGAACCCGCCGTCGTTCGAGACGATACCGACGGCGGCGCGGCAATACGTCAGCATTTTTACGAAAATTGTCTTCATACTGCGGCAAATCAGGCACGGGGGCGAGTTCAAGCTTGCGGAATTTTATCGCGGGCAGAACCGCTCGGAGCAGACGGCGATTTTCCTCGCACTGTTGGAATTGTCGGCGAATGGGCGGGTGAGTTTTTCGGAGGACGGCGAGGTTGTGGAGATTTTGGGTAGGGGTTAAACCCCGATATGTAGGGGCGCGCATTGCGCGTCCGCAAGATTTAAGGTGGTGAGGGATTATGGAGTTATCCGAAGGCATTGCTGTAATTGAAGCGATACTGTTCGCGGCGGGTGAACCCGTCGCGCTTGATAGGCTTGCGAAGGCGGCGGAAATTGACACCGATACTGCGACGAGAATTATCGCGCAACTTGAACGAAAATACAACGTCTCCGATAGCGGGTTGCAGATAATCCGCCTTGAAGACAGCTATCAGATTGCCACACGCGCCGAATACGCGCCGTTTATCAAGACCGCGCTCGAGATTAGGCGGCAGACGCCGCTTTCGCAGGCGGCCATGGAGGCTTTGGCGGTTGTGGCGTATAATCAGCCTGTGACAAAGGCGTATGTGGAGCAGATTCGCGGGGTTGACAGCAATGGTGTCATTAACTCGCTGGTGGAGCGGGGTTTGATTGAGGAGGCCGGGCGGTTGGATTTGCCGGGGCGGCCGATTACCTATCGGACGACACAGGTTTTTCTGCGGTGCTTTGGGTTGAGCGGGAACGGGCAAATTCCCGCGTTCCCCGACCAAGAGGGGCAGATGCGGCTTGATGATATTGGGGATGAGGGGGGCGATTTACCGCCGCTCGAACTCGTGGAAACTTCCGAAACTGCGGACACTTCCGAAACTGTGGAAACTCCCGAAACTACGGAAACTTCCGAAACTGTGGAAACTGCCGCGCCTGAACCCGCCGAAACTGCACCCGAATTAGCGGACACTTCCGATACTGCAACCCCCGACACTACGGAGGTTTGATGTGATTGCCTTGATTATAATCGGCGCGGTTTTGTTGCTTATTGCAGTTATAATGTCCTTGCCGCTTGTGTTCGTTATCGACTACGAAAAAGAAGCCGAGATAAAATTGCGACTGCTGTTCTTCGATTTGCTCAAGGATAGGCGGCGTAGGCCGCGTAAGGCTCGTAAGGTTCGCAAGGCTCGTGGGGGCGATTTGCAGTCGCCTGTGAAGTCTACTGTTGCTGAACCCGCGCAAGCCACTGCAAACACCGCAAATACCGCCGAACCCGCGCAATCCGGTGTACCCCCCGCAGAACCCGCCGCTACTCCCCCCGAAAAACCTTTGCGCGACTCGGTCAAGACCGGTAGCCCCAAAAAAGGTATCCGCAAAAATATCCCGGAAATTGACATGAAGCTGATTAGAATGTTGCTCGACAGCTTCGCCCACCCGTTTAAGAGACTGCTCAAGAGGGTGAAAATTACCGAGCTTTATATAGACAGCGTTGTCGGCGGCGATGACGCCGCAAAGGCCGCGATTAACTTCGGGTTGCAGAACGCCGCGATTTACAGCGCGGTTGCGTGGCTGAAAAGTATTTCGAGCGTGAGGACTGAACGGATTAGTATTCGTGCGGATTTTATGCGGGAGGACGGCGAGTTTTTCCTGCATTGTAAGGTTCGGATTAAGATTGGTACGGTGGTGGTTTGCGGGTTGCTGTTTTTGCTGAAGGTGATGAGGTATAAGGCGCGGGAGGCCGAGCCGCCGCCTGTGAGTAGCGGGAAGGCGAATGTGGGGAAGCGGATTCATATTGTTTTGGATTAATATTTGACAAGTGGGGGATTATGGTGTATAATGTAGGTGTTGGGGGTTGGGGCGGGTTGTAGGGGCGCGCATTGCGCGTCCGTGGAGACTTTGCGGACGGGCAATGCCCGCCCCTACATCAAAAATTATTAACAACAGGAAAACACTGTATGTCGTGAGGGTTTTTGTGAAATTTCAATAGTGCAAGGAGAAACAAAATGGCGGATAACTTAAAAGGGCTTTTAAGCTCGTCAATGGAGAAGATACGCGACTTGGTTGATGTCAACGCGATTATCGGCGACCCGATTACCTCGCCCGACGGTACGATTATCATACCGGTCTCGAAGGTTACGTTCGGGTTTGTGTCGGGCGGCTCGGACATTCCGGCGAAGGCTCCTGCGGAAATTTTCGCGGGCGGCTCGGGCGCGGGGGTGACGATTAAGCCGCAAGCGTTCATAGTCGTCAAGACCGACGGCGATGTTACACTGCTCGAGGTCGGCGGGGAGAACAGCGTTATCGACGGGTTGATTACGGGGATACCCGACTTGATTAATAAAGTCAAGGAAATCTTTAACAAAGAATAATGCAGAATGCAGAATGCAGAAATAATTTAATTTTCAAGTCGTTTTCCGACGGAAATAAGCGTTGTGATTTGCTTATTTCTGCATTCTGCATTATTATTTCTGCATTAGAAATAGTTTCTGCATTCTGCATTATTATTTCTGCATTACAAAGGGGCATGTACCGTCTTTTCGTGGCATAATAATTAGTATTATTATACCGAAAGGAATTGCTTGCCTTGAAAAATGTTTTTTGTTGTTTTGTTTGTATTGCCTTGCTGTTTAGTTTTCCTGTGGGGGCTGTTTCAGAAACGCCCGAAACGCCGCTTGAACCTTATGTTTCGGCGGTTAGTGCGGTGTTGATTAATGCCGATACGGGGGCGGTTGTGTTTGAGAAAAATTCCCGCGAACAGCGTGCGCCCGCGAGTGTTACTAAGATTATGTCGGCTTTGTTGACGCTTGAGGCGGGTGGGCTTGACCGGCAGTTTACCGTTGACAGCATGGCGATTCGCGTTGAGGGGACGTCTATGGGACTGCGTGAGGGGGATATTGTCACGCGGCGGATTCTTACGCAGGGTATGCTTTTGCCGTCCGGTAACGACGCGTCACAGGCGGCGGCGGTCAGCGTTTCGGGGAGTATTCCCGAGTTTGTGAAACTCATGAACAGCCGCGCCGCGCAACTCGGTTTGAGTGACACCCGCTTCGCTAATCCGTCGGGCTTGGATGCAGATGGGCATTATTCTACCGCTTATGACTTAGGGGTCTTGGCAATTGCGGCACTCAGCAACCCCGATTTCGCGGCAATCTGCAAGCAACAGGTAATCAAAACCGAATACGGCAACCCGCCTTATACCCGCTGGTTGCAGAATAATAACAAGCTTTTGCACTTGTATGAGGGCGTGTTTGGCGTTAAGACCGGCTTCACCGACAATGCGGGGCGGTGTCTCGTGTCGGCGGCAGAGCGGGACGGAATTACGCTGATTGCAGTGACCCTGAAAGCGCCCGACGACTGGGACGACCATATGAGAATGTTCGATTACGGCTTTTCGGTGGTGCAGAATCAGCTGATTGACTACGATTTGTCTGATACTTTCATTGAGATTGCGGGCAGTACAACCGGAAAAACCCACGCCGCCGTGCGGCTTGCTTCCTACGTTTCAATGCCGCTTACGAACACGGAAATGCGGCTTGTCGAGATTGAAATATCGCTCGTGCCGTTCATTTACGCGGGGTTTGAGGAGGGTGAGCAGGTGGGTTTGCTGAGGCTTTATTACAACGGGAAATTGTTCAAGACTGCGCCGATTGTGACCGCTGAAAGTTGTGATAATCCCACAGAAAAACTCCGCCTGACCGCAGCACTACAGCAGTTCTGGAGACGAGCGTTCTTCTAAATTCGCGCAATATGGGAAACGTCATCAACCGTAGGGGCGGTGAGTCGGCAGGGGGTCTGTGTCTGCGCCACCACAGATGAATCGCACGACCCGCGTTTGCAGTTGTGTAAACTTAACTTTCTCGTCCCTAAGATTTTGTAGGTAGAAGAACCCATTATGCGGGTAGACTTTTTGTGTATATCGAATCTGTAAGTCGCCAAGGGGAAAGGTTCATGATGATGTAGTGGGAGATAAGAGGTTTGTGTGGCGGGCGTACGATTCACT
>Ga0099364_10013630_pt1 | contig 10888 bp, 8 predicted proteins | sample TergutTh196P3_FD_73070 | JGI IMG/M metagenome (GOLD analysis project Ga0099364, IMG submission 73070) | Microcerotermes parvus P3 segment gut microbial communities from Pointe-Noire, Republic of the Congo - Th196 P3 | ecosystem: Host-associated > Arthropoda: Insects > Digestive system > Gut ... | reverse complement strand
CTGCCACGGAATTACTGTGTTTCCGCCCGGCATTTCTGCCGGCCGAAACTCTTCTTAGAATCTTAAGGGTTGGTTCTTGTGAATCTCTTCACTCGAACCTGAATCGTTGTTTAATTTTCAAGGTGCGGGCGCGTTCTTTCTCTCGAACATCCGTTCTGCTCTTCCGGAACGCTCACATATCTTACCACAACTTTCCTGGCTTGTCAACCCCTTTTTTGCCTTTTTTTTCGACGGGTTTTCCACGCGGCCGGGTGTGCGGTCAGAGATCCCTCTCAGAGGCCTCCCAAAACTTTTTCTTGCCTATTATATGATAGTATGATATACTGTGTCAAGCCGTTCATGCGATAATTGCGCATTGCGAATTATTAAGTAAAGGAGCGTTCCCCATGCCGATTAAAGTGGACAACAATCTGCCCGCGCGCAACGCGCTGGAAATGGAAAACATCTTCGTGATGAGCCAGGAACGCGCCATGCACCAGGACATCCGGCCCCTGCGCATCGTCATTTTAAACCTTATGCCCACCAAAATTGAAACAGAGACCCAGCTGCTGCGCATGCTGAGCAACTCGCCGATTCAAGTGGACATTGATTTGATGCACATGGTCACGCACCACTCCAAAAACACCTCGCGGGAGCATCTGCTGGAGTTTTACCAGCGCTTTGAAGATATTCGCGGTCAGAAATACGACGGCATGATCATCACCGGCGCGCCCGTGGAGCACCTGCCCTTTGAAGAGGTGGATTATTGGCCCGAGCTTTGCGAAATTATGGAGTGGAGCACGAAGCATGTCTATTCTACATTCTATATTTGCTGGGGGGCGCAGGCGGGGCTTTATTTCCACCATGGAATTCCGAAATATCCGCTGAAGGAAAAGCTTTCCGGCGTATATTCCCACCGGCTGCTGGACCCCATGCATCCTCTGGTGCGGGGCATGGACGACGAATTCTTCGTTCCGGTGTCCCGCTACACCGAGGTGCGGCGGGAGGATATCTACCGCTCAAAAGATTTACAGATTCTAACGTATTCCGACCAGTCGGGCGTGCATCTGGTGTCGGATCTCGACTGCCGCAGGTTTTACGCCACGGGGCATTCGGAATATGACCGCGAGACCCTTGCCCGGGAATACTTCCGGGATGTGAACAAGGGCCTGGAGGTCGCCGTGCCCTACAACTATTTTCCCGACGACGACCCCAACCGGACGCCCCGGCTCCGCTGGCGCGGCGCCGCGAGCCTGATTTTTATGAACTGGCTGAATTACTTCGTGTATCAGCGCACGCCATATGACCTTTCGACGCTGTAATCAAAAAACAGAATTATTGCTCATATCCCTTCATCCCCTTGAAGATCTCCTCACCGTAAACGTCGCAGTTGTCCTTATGGTGCAGCGGGTTCCATACCTGGGCGAAGAAGGGATTCACCTTGGCTTCCGAGCCGTAGTCCCAGGGGGTAAAAGGGTTTTTCCAGTCGCCGTCGTTGGGGCCGGGAAGCTCATCCGGGCACCAGTGGCCGCCCTTGAGCACAAGGTTGGGGGTCATCTCGAAGCTGTGGCCATGGGCGCAGCGCCATTTGAGTGGCGTGAAGAGGTCGCCCGGCTCCATGCTTTGGGACAGGCATTCGCCGCCGCGGAAGCGCGCCGCCCGCCTCATGTCGTCAATGCTCAGCGCGGCCAATGGCTTGGTCTCGTCGTAGCCATGGCTGAGGGTGTTTTCGGGCAGCTGGCCGCAAAGGGTTTCGCGCTCCTCCCTGGTGGGCTGCCAAAGGGGAAAGGTGTCCCAGCTGCCGATTTTCGCCCACCTTCTGCGGCTGCCGAAGTAGGCGGTAATGCGCGCCCTGTCGTCGCTTTCAAACCAGCTCATGGTGCCAAAAATGGGCGTCCTGGTCATCTTTTTCATCATTGCGGCTTTGATCATGCCGGGCGGAACCAGCTTGGCCAGCTTGTAGTAAGAGGGTATCTGGGCGGAGATTTCGGCGAAATAATCCTGTATGGACTTGTTCTGCCGAAAATGAAGATAGGCCTCCAGTTGATCGGAGTCCGCGTACCATTGGCCATGGAAGTTTTTCGTAGCGAACCAGTTGGCGCCAAAAATCTTCTTTGGGCTGCCCAGGCCCAGCGCGCCCAAAAGGAACTCCTCGAACTCGTAGTTGGTGATGCGGTAATCCGCGCCGGAGCCGATGTTATAAAAGCCGCGCCAGAACTCCTCCGGCACCCAGTCCTCGCAGACATTGGCCAGCAGGCGGCCGGAGTCCTCCACCGTGGCCCACTCCAGCACGCCGTTGATGGGCACGTGAAACATAATGGGGTCCTGGTTTTTGATGATATTGGCGTAGAGGATTCCGCTTTGCCGCAGCGACACCCAATACCTCAGGCCCGATTCCGCGAAAATGCGCTCCGCGATGGTTTTGCTGATGGCGTAATGGTCATACACGCTGATTTTGATGGGGTCGCCGGTGCGGGCCCAATGGATGGGCGCGTTGCGGTCGCCGGTCTGCGCCACCGTTCCGATATACACCAGGCGGATGTCGTCGGCGTTTGGCTGCGCCTTCACGGCGTCCACCACGTTCTTCGCCGCGGCGGTGTTCACGCGTATGGTGCCCTTGGGGTCATAATCCGCCTGGGGCGAGACCATGCCGCCCACATGCAGCACGAAGTCCGCGCCCGTCACGCCCGCCAGAACATCCTCGTATTTGCGCAAATCGCCCCACAGCAGCCTTACGCAGGGGTCGTTTTCATAGGCCGAAAATTTCTCGCGGTTTTTCTGGCTGCCCCGGTTGAGCACCACGATGTCGAATTTGTCCTTGCGCTTGTATAGCTCCTGAAAGCCGTGCCAGCCCATGTTGCCCGAGGCTCCGGTGAGGAATACCGTCTTCTTCGCCATCGTGATCTCCCCTTTTATCTTTAAATATTCTTTATAGTTATATTTATGATTTGTTTATTATTTTGATTATTATTTTGTTGCTTTCATTTTATCATAAAAGCGCGGATATTTATTTCGAAATGAGAATAATAGAAAAACAAAAATCAGACTTGACGGAACGGAAAAAATAGGATAGAATATACAGCGGTGATGCTGCTTGAACAAAGACCCGGCGCTGCGGAGAAAACGAAGGCGCTCGCTGATCAATCTGATCGGCGTGCTGCTGCTTATTGCCGCCGGCGTGCTTGTGGCCCTGCTGTTTTTTCTGAGCACGCCCGCACTGCAGGAATGGTACGCCATCTACCACAACGAGCTGCAGATTTTGGAGTACAGCATCCTCTCCCTGCCGAACATCTGGGTCATCGTCGTGGCGGTGCTGGCGCTGTACGCCCTGAAGGGCGTAATGCCCATGCCGCCGATCTCGCTCATGTGCGTCAGCACGGCGGCGGTTTTGCCGTTTTACCTGAGCTTTATCGTCAATCTGGCGGGCGTCGTCATCGTTGTGACGGAGCGGTACTGGATGGGGCACAGGCGCGGCCGGGGAGGGCTGCACCGCCTGCTTTCCCGCAACGACACCATACGCGCCTTTCTGGAGCGCGATGACCGGAGCAAGCCCTGGCTGCTGTTCCTGTTTCGGCTGCTGCCCAGCTTTCCCGTGAACCCCGTGAGCTCCATCTACGGCGCCATGAGCTTTGATTATGTGGACTATGTATTGATCTCGCTGCTGGGCTTTTTGCCGAAGATTATCTCCTACCTCCTGCTGGGCATCAACGTCTATCAGCCCCTTTCGCCGTCGTTCATCATACCGATGATCATCATATTCGCGCTGTCAGGCATCTCCCTGCTGGGGGTAAACCTGTTCCTCGCCACATCGAAAAGCCAGAAAGGAATTCCATCATGATCCAATACGATACCCTGATAGAGGGCCTCAATCACGGCGCCTATACTTCACGGCTGGCGGTTTTTTACGCCGAAGACACTCCGCGGCAGGAAAAGCGCCTGATACAGACGGCGCAGCTGTTTTCCGATTTTTTCGGCCACACCAAGGGCGGATTCGAGCTGTTCAGCGCCCCCGGGCGCAGCGAGATCTGCGGCAACCACACCGACCATAACCGGGGCAAGGTGATGGCGGCCGCGATTAACCTGGATGCTGTGGCCGTCGCCAAAAAACGCGACGACCTGCGTATCACGGTGAAATCCGCGGGGCATGAGCCGGACGACATCTACGTCAGCGACCTCACCCCCAGCGAGATGGAGACCGGCCGCTCCGCCGCGATGATCCGCGGCGTGTGCGCGGGCTTTGTGGAGCGCGGCTGCCACATCGGCGGCTTTGAGGCCGCCACCATGTCGGACGTGCTCGGCGGCTCGGGCCTGTCGTCCTCCGCTGCCTTTGAGGTACTCATCGGCACGATTCTCAACCATTTTTATAACGATGGGCAGGTGCCGCCCCTGGTGATTGCCCAAATCGCGCAATACGCCGAAAACCGTTTCTTTGGCAAGCCCAGCGGCCTGATGGACCAGACCGCCTGCTCGGTGGGCGGCTTTGTGCGCATCGACTTCGGCGACGCCGCCCGCCCTGTGGTGGAAAAGGTGGATTTCGATTTCGACACCTGCGGCCACGCGCTTTGCGTGGTGGATTCCGGCGGCTCCCACGCCAACCTCACGGAGGATTACGGCCTGGTGCGCGGCGAGATGGAGGCCGCTGCCCGGGCCCTGGGCAAATCCGTGCTCCGCGAGCTGAGCCTGAAGGCGGTTCTGGCGGAAATCCCCGGCCTGCGGGAGACGCTGGGTGACCGCGCGGTGCTGCGGGCACTGCACTTTTTTGCCGAAAACGAACGCGTCGACCGCATGGCCGCCGCCCTGGCCCGGGGCGATTTCGAGGCCTTCAAATCAATCATCCTCGAAAGCGGGCGCTCCTCCTTTATGTATAACCAAAATGTCTATACCGGCAAGCCGCCCCAGGAGCAGCCGGTGTCTTTGGCCCTGGCGCTGAGCGAAACGGCGCTGGGCGGGCGCGGCGCGTGGCGGGTACACGGCGGCGGCTTCGCGGGCACCATCCAGGCCTTTGTGCCGCTGGACATGCTCGAGGGATACCGCGGGGCGATGGAGGCTGTCTTCGGCCCCGGCAGCTGTTATGTGCTGCGGGTACGGGCCCAGGGCGGATCAAAGCTGCTGGATTAATCTGGTCATTCAGGTAGGGGTTCAAAATTTTGAACCCTGCATTTGAACCCTAAGATAAAATATAACCCCTGCATTTGAACCCTAAGATAAATTTTGAACCCATAACCAATTTCCAGGGCTCAAATTTTTGAGCCCCTACATTTTCAGGGCCCAATTTTTTGAGCCCCTACATCCCCAAGGCTCAATTTTTTGAGCCCCTACGCAGGCAGAGCTAGGTAGGGGCTCAAAAATTTGAGCCCTGGGAATGCATTCTTTTGTAATCAGTATTTCTAAAAATGCGGCGTAAGAAAGAAAAAATACGTGAGAATCGCGAAAAATCTATAAAAAATACCTTGCCATTTCTTTACCAATGTGATATAATGCACTATGAGGGGTAGTACGTGGAGCGACTCCCGCGGCGACAGCGCAATAACGCCGCCGAGCCACCTGCGCAGTTCCCTGGGTTTCATCGTAAATCCCTTACCATTGGCAAATTACCACTGGCAAATATCACTGGCAAAATTTTATAAAAAGGAGGAAACAGGATGAAGGCAATTTTCTCAATGATCTTGGCGATCCTGATGGCGCTGCTCAGCTTTATCCCCGGCTTGAATGCCTTGCTTGGCAAACTTCCCGGAACGCAGCCCGTTGGCTTTACCGTTGGCGAATGGCTTGACCTGTTGGTAACCAACTTCAACATGCAAGCGACCGAGTATGCCGAAGAGCCCTTTTTTGACGCGGTTCCAGCCACCGACGAGTATTTCGTCGCTGTGCAGATCTGCTACGAATGGGGTGTTGTGACGGCGGAAGATGAGTTCACTACTGCCGACGCGCTGACGAAATCCTTCATGGGCGTGACGCTCGTGCGCTGCGCTTATCTGAAGCTCGATCCCGAAGCGAACATGCCCTTCGACCTTGCCGGCTTTGCAAATGCCGAAGAACTCGCCACCGCGGTTCTCAACGGCTTTATTGCGCTTGCGGGCGGCAAACTCGTTGACGGCATCGCATCGGTCGAGGATGCTTTGGCCGCGCTCCGGAGAGCCGTGAACGGATGGCTGAACAAGACCTTCGGCGAGGCTGACCTTGATGTCGGATTGGTGGAGGGCGATGCCGCTCCCGGTGCCCAGGGCCTCTTTGACGGCGAGATCGGCACCGAGCCCACCGAGCAGACCGCCGCCGACGTGTTTGAAACCGTCGCGTTCCAGGGCGACTTCGAGCCCGACCTGCGCGCTTCCACCATTACGGACGCCGCGGGCAACGTGCTCAACAATGGCGCCGCCGGCGACCCCAACTCCGTTGCTGTGCAGGGCTTCGACAGCCAGTTCAGCCTTTCGGATCTCAAAAACTTTGACATCAAGGACGCTTTGAGCCAAATTGAGTGGAAGCAGCTGCTGAAGAAGATTAACCTCGACTTCGCGGTCGGCCCCCTCAATGTGCATGTCAACGCGCTTGAGAACGGCTTCAACGTCGGTCTTTCGGGCTCCCCTGTGAGCGGCCTGACGCTGAGCAAGCAGTACGAAATGACCAATTTCGACATCAGCTCCCAGCTGGACGCGAACCTGCTGCTCGGCAAGATCAACGAATGCTATGTCCGTGTTGGCTACGATCTCAAGGAAGTCACCGCCATCACCGGTACCGCGGCGGAGTCTCTCTATGATACGGGCTATGAGGGCGAGCACGCGCAGGAGCTGATGAAGAAGCTGGAAGACGCGCTGAAGAAGGTGCTCAACGCCTCCGGCGGCACGGTCAATCTCTTCTCCATCACCGTTCCGATTCCGCAGCTGCCCGCGATTACCGTCACCATTAAGTTTTCCCTGACGGTCACCGTGGACGGCAGGATCAGCCTGACGGTCACCAGCAGCGAGCTCAAGGGCTTTGAGATCATCAACAACCAGCCGCGCTTCTTGAACCAGAGCAATGTGAAGTCCAGGAACTACTACGTGGATGCCAACGCTGAGCTGAAAGCCAATGTTGACGTCGACCTGAGCATCCTTGGCTTCTGCCTGGTCGACCTGGGCGTTACCGCTGGTCTGGGCTGCGAGGCCTGGGTAAACGTGGACATCAAGAATCCCGACGGCAGCTATCTGGCGACCCAGAAGTTTGACCTGCCCTTCGGCATTCTGATGGAAACCACCCTCGGCGCGAACAACGACCTGATCGCCTATTCCGGCGCGGTCAAGATCTACGGCATTTTGGAGATCTACTACGGCAGGCGCTCTGTCATCCTCGGCTTGATCCCGGCTCAGTACCGCGAGTTCAAGCTCTTTGGCAGAAGCGGCGCGATGTTTGACTCCGTTATCTACGAAACCACCTTCGACAACGCGGTGCCTGTTGCCGCGTAAGCAGAAACAGGCACGGTAAACCGCCGAAAAACGCCCTCCACTGTTAAGAACTGTGGGGGGCGTTTGTTATGTTGTGTTAATCTCATTCCAGTCAAATGGCGCGAAGCGATTAGCCCTGCCGCAGGCAGTCATTCCTGCACATATCTTCCAACGTCTCCCCTCTCACAATTACACGGGACTCCCCTTCCTTCACCATCACGATGGGGGGGCGGGGCACGCGGTTGTAGTTCGAGGACATGGAGTAGTTGTAAGCGCCGGTGGAAAGCACCGCCAGCACATCACCAGGCGCCACCGGCTGCAGTGGGGTAAATTCCTGGATAAGGTCGCCGCTTTCGCAGTAGCGCCCGGCAATGGTCACGGTCTCTGAGGCCTCCTCGCCCGCGCGGTTGGCGCATAGGGCCTTGTACTTCGCGCCGTACATCATGTAGCGCGGATTGTCGCCCATGCCGCCGTCCACGGTGACATAGGTACGTACACCCGGAATCTCCTTCACCGCGCCGACGGTGTAGAGCGTGATGCCCGCGGGCCCGGGGATGGAGCGGCCCGGCTCCAGCAGGAGGGTGGGCAGCCGCAGGCCCAGCCGCGCGCAGCTTTCGCGAATCGCGGCCACTGCGTGCTCCAGATATGCCTCATAGGGCCGCGCTTCGTCGTGCTCGTCGTAAGGGATGCCCATGCCGCCGCCCAGGTTGAGCTGCGTCAGCTCCGTGCCGAAGCGGGCCTTGATTTCGGCAAAAAAGCCCAGCATGACCTCCGCCGCCAAAACGAAGGGATCCACCTCAAAGATCTGGGAACCGATGTGGCAGTGCAGGCCCACCAGGTCCAGCCGCTCCGCCCGCAGCGCCAGCTCCACCGCGCGCATGGCCTCGCCGGTTTCCAGCGCGAAGCCGAACTTCGAATCAATTTGGCCCGTGCGGATAAAATCGTGGGTATGCGCGTCGATGCCTGGCTTAATGCGCAGCAGAATCTTTACCCGGCTTCGCCCGATGGCCCTGGCCTCTTCGCTGAGCGTTTGAAGCTCCGCAAGATTATCGGCCACGATCTGGCCCACGTTCTCCCGCAGGGCAAAACGGATCTCCTCCGGCGTCTTGTTGTTCCCGTGGAAGTAGATGCGCTCCGCCGGGAAGCCCGCCTGCAGCGCGGTGTGCAGCTCGCCCGCCGATACCACATCCAGCCCGAGGTTCTCCTGGGCGGCGATGCGGCAAAGCTCCTTGCACGAGAGCGCCTTACTGGCGTAAAGCACCATGCCGCGGCCATCGTAGCAGCGCTCCAGCGCCTGCGTATACCTGCGGCAGTTTTGCCGGATCTGCGTTTCGTCCATCACATAAAGGGGCGTGCCGTATTCGCCGGCCAGCGCCACTGTGTCCAGGCCGCCGATGGTCAGGCGGCCCTTTTCGTTGATATTTAAGCAATCCGCGGTAAACATAGTTATATTTCTCCTCTATCCGTATTCTCGGCAATTTTCTCAATCATCTCCATCAGCGCCTCGCGCCCATTTCCGGTTACGCTGGAAAACGGGATAAGCGCCCGTGCACCGCTGTCCGCCAGCTCTTTCTGAAGGGCATCCAGACGGGCGGCGGTTTCTGTTTTGTTCAGCTTGTCGCTTTTGGTCAGCACCGCGACGAAGGGGATCCCCTGTTCCCGCAGGAAATGGAGCATCGTCCAGTCGTCCTTCGTGGGGGCGTGGCGCATATCGATGAGCTGAACCACCAAAGCGATCCGGCGGCCGCTGTTGAAGTAATGCTCCATCAGCTCCGCCCAGCGTTTTCGCTCGTCGCCCGGACGTTTGGCGTAGCCGTAGCCCGGCAAATCGGCCAGACGCAGACCGCCGCCCCGGTAAAAGTTCACTGTAACAGTCTTGCCGGGCATAGAACTGACCCGCGCCAGACTTTTGCGCCGCAGCAGCGTGTTGAGCAGCGAGGATTTCCCCACGTTGGAGCGCCCCGCGAAGGCGATTTCCGGCAGGTCGGAGGGCGGCAGCTGGCGGGATGTGCCGTAGGCCGCCTCAAAAGCGAATAGATTGGTGTTCATAGCTTTCGGTTTTCTTTCTGTAACTCGTCATCCAGCAGGTCGGCGAAGCGCTGGATGATCCCGCTGTCGAGCTTTCGCTCATCTTTTGAATAGCGCAGGGGCTCTTTTCTGATCCGCAGGGCTGTTCGCATCGCCTCCGGGTCCGGACACAGATTTTCCGTAAGAGCCCACTCCCCCGCCGCGGTTTTGGCGATCACCTTTCCCGTTCGCAGAGTATAGATGCCACGGGCGATATCCAGCAGCCAGCCTACGGAATCCCCGTATACCCGCACCGCGCGCAGGTGCCTGGCGCAATCGCCGCGCAGCTGCTCATAAGCCGGGGCATTCAACCGGGCGCGCAAATCCTCGCCATGCAGCGGGATGCCGCAATCCAAGAGCGTTGCCAGCCCAAAGCTGTCGAGATCATAGCCCTCGTCGATTCTTTGTCCGGAGGAACCCCAATAGACGGTTCGCTCTGTTTTGCGATACAGCAATGCATCCAGCGAGAGCATTCCGCCTTCGAATAACCCGAAGTACGGGTTCCCGGGATTGCGCTCCAACATGGCTTGCCGCAGATGCAGCAGAGCCTCCGCCTGTGGCCGTGTGATTTCACGCCGTGTGAGCACCAGGATGTCGATGTCGCTCCAGCCAAGCTGAAAATCATTCAGCGCGACGGAGCCATAGAGATAGATCGCCGGGGCCTGACCGCGTAGAATAGCCGCGATCTCCCGCGTCATTGCTTGCGCAGACTCTATCATGCCACGGGCACCGTCTGCCGTATATTCTGCCGCTTGCTTTCGGGCTTCTGTTTTAAAACCGGTTCATTGTCCAGCACCTCCGGTGCGATTTCCGGCAGCAGGGCATACTCCGGCAGCTGGGAGAGATGCGTGATGCCGATAAACCTGATCGCGGCTTTTACCACTTCGTCCACTTTTTCCAAATCCGGAAGGTTTTCTTCCGGGATGAGCACCGTTGGAATCCCCGCGCGGTAGGCCGCCATAGCCTTTTCCCGCAGGCCGCCAATGGGCAGCACCCGCCCGGTGAGGGTGATTTCGCCGGTCATGGCCAGGCTCGGGGTCACCCGCAGGCCCCCCAGGGCGGAAAGCAGCGCCGTGAACATCGTCACCCCGGCGGAGGGGCCGTCCTTGGGTACCGCGCCCTCGGGCACGTGAATGTGGATATCGCGGTCCCGGTGGAAATCGTCGGGCAGCGCGAGGGCTTTCGCGTGGTAGCGCAGATAGCTCACGGCAGCCTCGGCGGATTCCTTCATCACGTCGCCCAGGGAGCCGGTCAGCGAAAGCTTGCCTGTGCCGGGCATAATCAGCGCCTCAATTGGCATGATATCCCCGCCGATGGAGGTCCAGGCCAGACCGTTCACCACGCCGGCCAGGGGCTCTTTGTTGTGATGGTCGTCCTTGTATTTGCGCACGCCCAGCCATTCCTCCAGCTGCCCGGGCTTCAGG
>Ga0099364_10013629_pt1 | contig 10889 bp, 11 predicted proteins | sample TergutTh196P3_FD_73070 | JGI IMG/M metagenome (GOLD analysis project Ga0099364, IMG submission 73070) | Microcerotermes parvus P3 segment gut microbial communities from Pointe-Noire, Republic of the Congo - Th196 P3 | ecosystem: Host-associated > Arthropoda: Insects > Digestive system > Gut ... | reverse complement strand
CTGGCGCTCGAAGCCGCTTGCGAACTGGTGACGCGGCAGTTGCCGGGCGCAGGCACAAACAAGCTGGTGGGGTTGGTGGATATCGGCGCGTCGGTGATGAACTTCATCGTCCTGCGCAATGGACAGAAAGTTTATGCGCGCGAACAGGCGTTCGGAGGGCAGCAGCTTACCAAGGATATTTCCCGCCAATATGGCATCAGCCTGGATGAGGCCGAGACGGCCAAGCGTACCGAAAACATGCCAGGGGATTACGTGGACACGGTGCTGAAACCGTTCATGGAAATCCTGGCGCTCGAAGTTTCGCGTGCCTTGCAGTTTTTCTTCACTTCCACGCAGTACAACGCGATCGATTATCTCGCGTTGGCGGGGGGGTGCGCAGCCATTCCCGATCTGGCCGATGTCGTCGGCAAGCGCGCCCAGGTGAAGACCTTCATCGCCAATCCCTTCTCAGCCATGACAGTGCAGGCGAAGCGGGATTCCAAAAAACTGCTGACCGACGCGCCTTCCCTGATGGTGGCGTGCGGGTTGGCTCTGCGGAGATTTGACGAATGATCCGGATCAATCTCCTTCCGCATCGGGAAGAAAAACGCAAGGAACGCCGCCGGCAGTTCTACGTGACCGCCGGGTTGATGTTGACGCTCGGGGCCGCCGTCTGGCTGCTGGTGCATATGGTCAACGCCGGAGACCTCGAGCGCCAGAACTCGCGGAATAACTATTTCAATAACCAGATCGCTGCGCTCGATCGAGAAATCGAAGCGATCAAGGACCTGCGCGGCCAGATCGATCGTCTGTTGGCGCGCAAGCAGGTGATCGAGACCCTGCAAAGCAACCGGGCCGAAACCGTGCACCTGTTCAATGAACTGGCGGCACGGATACCGTCCGGGATTTTTATGACATCAGTATCACAGTCCGGCAACAAGATCACCCTGAAAGGCTACGCGCAATCCAACGCCCGCATCTCCAGCATGATGAGCAGCCTGAACGATTCGCCGTTCCTGGAAGGCTCGGAAGTGGTCAAGAGCGTGGCGGAAAACCTCAACAATCGGCGTGCGTACAACTTCGAGATCAATGTCTATATCGAGAAGCCCGTTACGCCCGCTAACGAGACGACGGCTTCAGCCGCGACGATACGGAAGGGCTAGGAAATGAAAGGGATCGACTTTCGACGTCTGCAAGACGATTTCCAGGGCTTGAACTTCAATGATCCCGGTGTCTGGCCGCAAGCGCCAAGGATTGTCGCCTTCGTGCTGATCCTGGCCGCTGTGGTCGTGTTGGGCTGGCTGTTCGACTGGTCGGATCAATGGAGCGAACTGGAGCATAAGCAACATGAAGAGTTGAAGTTGCGCGAGAACTGGGTGAACAAGAAGCGTCAGGCCGTCAATCTCGACGAATACAAGCGTCAGCTCGAAGAAATCAACCGCCAGTTCGATTCCCTCGTCCGGCAGTTGCCAGGCAGGGCTGAGATGGAGTCCCTGCTCTCTGACATCAATCAGGCCGGGGTCGGGCGTGGTTTGCAGTTCGACCTGTTCCAGCCTGCCAGGGACGACATCCGGGAGTTCTATGCAGCGGTTCCCGTCACGATCAGCGTGACGGGCAGCTACAACGACCTGGGGGAATTCGCCAGCGATGTAGCCAGGATGCCGCGCATCGTCACGATCAAGAACATGGTGCTCACAGCGGCTCCGGCGCAAGGCAACCGGGGCAGCAGGGATAAAGCCGTGGCCTACGATGGCCGCCTGAAGCTGGACGCGACGGCAGAAACCTATCGCTACCTCGACGAAGAGGAACTGAGCAAACAGCGAGGAGACAAGAAATGAACAAAGGCGCGCTCGCTGCAATGGTGATGGGATGCGGCGTCCTGATGGCCGGCTGCGCGAACGACCAGGAAGACATCCAGAAATGGATGAACGGGCAGGCCGCCGACATGCGCGGCGCGGTCAAGCCTTTGCCGGAGGTCAGGATTTTCCCGGTCGTCGATTATCTCGCCGTGAACGACCTGGAGCCGTTCAACGCGGTTCGTATCGAGCCGACCAAGCCGGAGAAGCGGCGCGTGGACGATCCGCGTCTCGATCCCGACAGGCAGCGGGAGCCGCTGGAGGCGTATCCGCTGGAAACCCTGAGGATGGTCGGTGTGCTCGGAAAGGGTAAAACAATCAATGCGCTCATCCAGGCCGACAGGGCGCTCTACCAGGTACGTATTGGCAACTTCATGGGACGCAATTATGGAAAGGTCATTGTCATCAACCAGGATTCTCTGGAGCTTCAGGAGTTGATTGAGGACTTGAATGAAGGATGGGTCGAAAAAGTCACCACAGTGCAGTTGCATGAAAGGCAGGAGGCAGGAAAATGAAAACGAAAACAGGCTTATCGTTGTTGATGGCAGTGGCGGCGGGGTTATCCCTGTACGGGGTTCAGGTTCAGGCCCAGACGCCGACGCAGCCTCAGGTGCAGAGCCGCGCGCAGGAGCAGGTCATCAACGCTTCCGGTCTCAACAGCATCAGGTCGCTCAACGTGGCCGACGATGGCGGCACGCTCTATGTGCGTCTGACCACGAAAACGCCCCTGAAGGTGACGCCTGCCAGTTTTACCGTGGCCAATCCGCCCCGGATCGCATTCGATTTTCCGGGCATGAGCAACGACATCGCGCAGAGCGTGCATAGTATCGAGCGCGGCGACTTGCGCAGCATCAACATCGTTCAGGTCGGCGACCGCACCCGCGTGGTGCTCAACATGTCCAGGCTCCTGTCCTACGATACCCGTGTAAACGGCAATACGCTGATCATCGCCCTGTCCCAGACGAGCGGCGCGGCATCCACGCCGAGACCTGCCGGAGCGCCCATCGCCAGGGCGGCTGCGTCCGTGTCGGCGCGGCCCGCTTTTGGACAGAGAATCAACGACATCAACTTCAGGCGTGGCGAGCGGGGCGAGGGCAGGGTGGTCGTTCAACTCTCCAGCGCCGACACCAATGTCGATGTGCGCCAGCAGGGCGGCAAGCTGATCGTGAGTTTCCCCAAAACGACATTGCCGGAGAACCTTCGTCGCCGCTCGGACGTGGTCGACTTCGGTACGCCGGTCACGCAACTGCTCGCCGAGCAGCAGGGCGAAAACGTTCGTCTGACCGTGACGCCCACCGGGATGTGGGAGCACAACGCCTATCAGAGTCACGATCAGTTCGTGCTGGAGGTGAAGCGTGTCGCCGAAGATCCCGACCGGCTCGTGCAAAAGGGCGGTGGGCGCGTCCGGTACGCGGGCGACAAACTCTCGCTCAATTTCCAGAACGTCGACGTGCGCTCGGTATTGCAGGTCATCGCGGACTTTACCGACTTCAACATCGTGACGTCCGACTCCGTGCAGGGCAGCCTCACCCTGCGGTTGAAGGATGTGCCCTGGGATCAGGCGTTGGACATCATCCTCCAGGCCAAGGGTCTGGACATGCGCAAGAACGGCAACGTGATCTGGATCGCTCCCGGCGAGGAACTTGCGGCGCGTGAAAAGATGATCAACGAGGCGCGGGCGCAGATCGAGGAACTGGAACCGTTGCAGACCGAGACTTTCCAGATCAACTATCACCGTGCGAAGTCCATCTTCGATTTCCTGAAGAACAAGGAGCAGACCGTGCTGTCCAAGCGCGGCAGCGTGGTGGTCGATGAGCGCAGCAACAAGATTTTCGTGACCGATGTCGGTTCCCGTCTCAGCGATCTGCGTCGGCTCATCACCGAGATCGACATTGCGCCGAAACAGGTGTTGATCGAAGCCCGCATCGTCGAAGCCAGCAAGGGTTTTGCGCGTGATCTTGGCGTGAAGTTGAGCTATGGCAGCGGGGGACGGTCAGGAGCCGCGAACAGCACTGGGCTGGGAACCCTGGGCGGCGGCGCGCAACTAGGTTTTGGGCAGTCCAGGATCGGCGCTGTCGAAGAGGGTGGTGCCAATAGTGGGCTGGATATACCGAATCCGTTCGGAACGCTTGGTCTGACGCTCGTCAACAGCCATCTCTCGCGGTTCCTGAATCTCGAGTTGCAGGCGCAGGAATCGGACGGCAAGGCGCGCACCATCTCGAGTCCGCGTGTGCTGACCGCCAACAACGTCGAAGCCTTGATCGAGCAGGGAACCGAGATCCCCTACCAGGAAGCGTCGAGTTCCGGAGCCACGACCACCTCGTTCAAGAAAGCGGTGCTTGCGCTCAGGGTCAAACCGCAAATCACGCCGGATGGTCGCCTGCAACTTGCCATTCAGGTGAACAAGGATCGGGCGATTCCCGACACGACGGGAGGCATCGGCAAGGAGCCTCCGCTCGAGACCAAGAGCGTCAAGAGCGACGTGCTGATCGACAACGGCGGAACCGTGGTGATCGGCGGCATCTACTCCGATGAGGAAATCAGGAGCGTGAACAAGGTTCCGCTGTTGGGCGACATCCCCGTTCTGGGCGCTCTCTTCCGTTCGAACCACAGGGAAAAGAACGAAACGGAACTGCTGATTTTCGTGACCCCGCGCATCGTCGATGAGGCATTGACCTTGCGCTGATACTTGTTGCCTTCAACTGCTATGATGCGAGGCGGTGTTCTACGGAACACCGCCTTTTTTAATTTATCTCAGCAAAACACAAGTGACCCGTTTGATCCTGATCGGCATGATGGGAGCCGGCAAAACGACAGTGGGGCGCGAGTTGGCCAGACGCCTGAACCTGCGTTTTGCCGACTGCGACCACGAGCTTATCGCGCGTACCGGCGTATCGGTTCCGATCATCTTCGAGATCGAGGGCGAGGCCGGTTTTCGTCGGCGCGAATCGCGCCTGCTCGCCGATCTGCTCGGCGAGTCCGACATCGTCGTCGCCACCGGCGGCGGCATCGTGCTCGACCCCGCCAATTGCGCGCTGATTTCGGAGCGCGGGATCGCCATCTACCTCAATGTGCCGCCGCACGTCCTCTGGGAGCGCACGCGGCGCGACCGCAACCGCCCGTTGCTCCAGGTCGAAGACCCGCGCGGGCGCATCGAGGAGTTGTTCCGCCAACGCGATCCCCTGTACCGGGCTTTGGCCAACATCGTCGTCGACGGAGAGCACGGCTCCTGCGCGTCGATGGCGAACCGGATCGAAAAGGCGCTGGCCGAACACATGAACAGGGAATCCTCATGCACACCCTGAATGTCGAACTGGGCGCGCGCCGCTATCCCATCCACATCGGAGCCGGTCTGATCGACCGCGCGGAACTCATCGAACCCTGCCTGCGCGCGCGCAAGGTCGCAATCGTGACCAACGAAGTGGTTGGGCCGCTTTACCTCGAACGCCTGTGCGCGGGACTTGCCCGCATCGGCGTGGAGACCGTCCCCATCATCCTGCCTGACGGCGAAGCGTACAAAGAGTGGCAGACGCTCAACACGATTTTCGATGCGCTGCTGCGCGCGCGTTGCGAGCGGTCCACCCCCCTCATCGCCCTCGGCGGCGGCGTGGTGGGCGACATGGGCGGCTTCGCGGCGGCCTGCTACCAGCGGGGCATGCCTTTCATCCAGATACCGACCACGCTGCTGGCGCAGGTGGATTCCTCGGTGGGCGGCAAGACTGCGATCAACCACCCGCAGGGCAAGAACATGATCGGCGCCTTCTACCAGCCGCGCCTGGTGCTGGCCGACATCGCAACGCTCGATACGCTGCCGGAGCGGGAATTCTCGGCGGGCTTGGCCGAGGTCATCAAATACGGCCTGATTCGGGACGCCGCGTTTTTCGACTGGCTGGAACAGAACATCGAGGCGCTACGCGCGCTCGATGCCGCCGCGCTGGCCTGGGCCGTCGAGCGTTCCTGCCGCAACAAGGCCGAAGTCGTCGCCGCAGACGAAACCGAGCAGGGCGAACGAGCCTTGCTCAACCTCGGACACACCTTCGGGCATGCCATCGAGACGGGTCTCGGCTACGGGCAATGGCTGCACGGCGAAGCCGTGGCCGCAGGCACGATGATGGCGGCGGAACTCTCCCACCGTCTCGGCTGGATCGACGGCGGCATCGTTACACGCATCGAACACCTCTTTGAGCGTGCCGGGTTGCCCACGCGCGGCCCGGCCCTGGGCGCGCCGCGTTACCTGGATTTGATGGCCCACGACAAGAAAGTCGAGGCGGGCAGGCTGCGTTTCGTGCTGTTGCGCGGCATCGGGCAGGCTGTGGTGACGGGCGAGGTCGAAACGGGCGATGTCATCGCGGCGATCGAGGCGCGTTGCCGGTGACTTCAAAAATGACATATCGCTTTATATGACGACGTTTATTATGATATGCTTTCCTGAAGAGTTCAAAAAACGGGGCGTGGAATGCGATGATTCCAGAGTTTGTAGCGCATGGACTGCTTCCACGAGGAGTCCATGAGTGCAGCATGCTGGATGTAATGGAGCGTTTTTGCTGGAACGATTACCGCCGTAATCTGTTCAGTGATCTTCAGCGTTTCCTGCAAGATGTGTGGCTACAAAATTTCCAGGCTTGCCCTGCCTACGTTGATGGAAGCTTTGTGCGCAACAAGGAGCGCCCAGACGACATCGATCTCGTGCTGGACATCACCGCGTTCCAAGACGACCTTGTGGATAGAGCGATAGGCTCTTGGTTTCGTTCCCGATGGCTCTGGAAAGAGAACTATAATGCGGATGTGTATCTCAAATATCCGAACGTTCCGAAAGACTTAACCGCCTTCTTCCAGTATGTCGGTGGGAAGGCGGCTGTTGAGCTGGATCTGCCAGAGAAGCACCTCAAAGGGATACTGTTGATACAAGGGGCATCATGGACAAACTAGAATCTGTCTGGGACGGAACGCAAAAAGATGCCATGCGTATTTTCCTTGAAAATGCGATCTCTGGCGGGATTTTTGCGAAGCTCACCGTGGAAGAGATCGTTTCCTGCGTTCTTCCAGAACTCGTCGCGATTGCAGAGGAAGCGATGCCGCTTGAGCGCATCCGTAAAGAATCTGACATTATTCTCCGAGCCGAAGGGCCGGGTGCAGATCATCGTTTGCCCTTTCTTTCGGCCTTCAACTGGCTCACAAAGACTGCAAACGACAGGGTTAGAGCCTTCATCCGTAACGCGCTTGAACTTTTTAACGAAACAGACAGCAAGCGTATCGCGCATGAAGCGGACTTGCGGCTATCCGGCGTTGCCCCTGGGAGCATCTACATTGGGCTGAAACTCATGTTGCCGGAAAAGTCTCTCTTGCCGCCAGATAGCGAGCTTGGGAAGCGCCTGTTGGAAACCACCTGTCGTCTCCCGCTGCTTGCCCGTTGTATTGGCGACGAAAAGATACTTCCCGACATCCAGGATGTTGAACCCGATCCAGCCATGCGTGATGCCTACCTGGAATCCTTGTTTGCTTTTGCGCCGTCTGGCAAGCATGACATTCATACCCTTACCATTTCTTCAAAAGGACATGGCGTAGCTCGTCTTTCGCAACGTGAGCGGGTTGTGTTACGCAATGCACTCATCCAGCCGCAAACAAAGCATTCCATGGACGGCGAATTTGAAGGCGAAGTACGCGAAGCCGACCTTGATAAAACACGTTTTCAATTACGAACAAAGGACGGTGTCATACGTTGTGTCAAGCCTAAGATGCAAACAGATGAAGCGCGCAAAATATTTGGTAGAAGAATCCGTGCGCGTGGAAAGTACGAAACAAATCGCGAAGGCAAGCCGCGTTTGCTGCTCGTCGAAAGCATCGAGTCCATGCCGGAAACGGGTAGACTGGAACTTTGAACATACTCCCGTCTGCATTCTTGCGTTTCGTACTGTTGCGCGGCATCGGGTAGGGCGAGGTCGACATGCGCGATGTCGGTGCGGCGATTGAAACCTGTTCGGGAAAGCCGTGACTGCAACGATTCCTCCCGAAGACATAAAAACCTATTACGACCGTCTGGCGGTCGACTATGACACCAACCGTTTCGGCAACAGCTATGGCCGTTTCCTCGACCGTCAGGAACGCCGCGTGCTGAAACGCTGGCTGACCCGTGGCGAGCGGGAACGAACGCTCGATCTTGCCTGCGGCACGGGCCGCCTGCTTGCCCATGCCGGGCAAGGCTGCGACCTGAGCGCGGCGATGCTGGCCGAAGCGACGCGAAAGGCGCCGGAAACCCTGCTGTGGCAGGGTGACGGATGCGCGCTGCCGCTGAGGGATGGGGTTTTGCAGACGGTATTTTCCTTTCATCTGATCATGCACCTGCCGCCCGAGACGCTGTCACGCATCGGGCGAGAGGTCTGGCGCGTGCTCGAACCGGGTGGAACGTGGATCGTCGATTTTCCGTCGGCGCGACGGCGCAGCTTCGGGCGACGCGCCGATACGCCGGGATGGCATGGCAACAGCGCCTATTCCTGCGCGAGCCTGTTGCAGCGTCTGCCGCCGTTCGAGTTGACGAAACGCACCGGCTTGTTGTTCCTGCCTGTGCATCGCGTGCCGCAGCGCATCCGGCCTCTATTGCACCCCGTCGACACACTGTGCTGCCGACTGGCGCCGTCATGGGCTTCCTACATGGCGGTATGCCTGCGCAAACCGTCTTCCCCATGAAATCGCCATGAGAACCCGGCTACGCGCCTGCATTCCGCCGCAACTGCGCCTGCGTGTGCGTTGCCTGCGCCGCTGGCTCGTGGACTGGCGCGACGGGTCGTTGCCGCTGTTGGCGACATCGGCGGCGCGGCAGACGCACTGGCCGTCGCAACTCACCTTGCAGCAGCCGATTCTGCCGGGCGTCTCCGTTGCCGCGAAACTTCATAACCTGCGCCTTGCCGCCGCATCGCTCAACGACCGGGAAATACCCCCCGGCGGCATCCTGTCGCTCATGCGCATGCTGGGAGAACCCAGCGCAAAGCGCGGCTACCGAACCAGCCGCATGCTGGTCGGCGGCGATCTCGTCCAGGGAGAAGGCGGCGGTTTATGCCAACTCTCCGGCCTGCTGTATCTGCTGGCGCTGCACGCAGGACTGGGTATCGTCGAGCTTCATGCACATAGTTGCGACATCTATACCGAGGACACCCGTTTCTGTCCGTTGGGCAGCGATGCGACGCTGGTGTACGGCTACAAGGATCTGCGTTTGCGCAATACCCTGCCTTTTTCCGTGGCGTTCCGTGTGGAAACCGCCGACGATGCGTTGTCGGCAAGCCTGTGCGCGCCGCAGCCCGTTGCGCAGCGTCGGGTCGAATTCCTCCGCCGCGACGAAAGCCCCGATACGCGCACGGTCTGCACACGGGTAGACGGACATGAAGTGTGGTCGGATCGCTACCGCATTTTATTGCCCGCTCCATAACCCGCAGCGATGGAAGTTTTTGCATATCCCGTTTTCGGCGCGGCTGTTTTTCGTTATTGTTATTGATTACCGGGTTGATGAAACATGGAAAAATTCGCTCCTTACGCCGTTACCGAAACCGTTTCCAGAGGCCGTCGTCATGCCGAGCCGCCGCCACGCGCGCGTGGCGAATTCCAGCGCGACCGCGACCGCATCATCCATTCGACGGCTTTCCGGCGGCTCGAATACAAGACGCAGGTTTTCATCAATCACGAGGGCGATCTTTTCCGCACTCGCCTGACCCATAGTCTGGAAGTGGCGCAGTTGTCGCGCTCCATTGCCCGCGCGCTGGGACTCAACGAAGATTTGGTCGAGACCGTCGCCCTAGCGCATGATCTCGGGCACACGCCCTTCGGGCACGCCGGACAGGATGCGTTGAACGCCTGCATGAAGGCATTCGGCGGTTTCGAGCACAACCTGCAATCGTTGCGCATTGTCGACACGCTCGAAGAGCGTTACGCCGCTTTCGACGGGCTCAACCTGATGTTCGAGACGCGGGAAGGCATTCTCAAGCATTGTTCTCCGGCCAATGCCCGTGCGCTCGGGGAACTTGGACGGCGTTTCATCGAGGGGATGCGACCGTCGCTCGAAGCACAGATCGTCAATCTCGCCGACGAAATGGCCTACAGCAATCACGATGTCGACGATGGCCTGCGTTCGGAACTGCTCTCACTCGAACAACTCGACACGGTGACGGTTTTCGCGCAGTGCCGCCGCGAGGTCGTCGCGCGTTGGCCGGAACTGGCCGGTCGGCGGTTGGTGCATGAGACCATCCGCTGCATGGTGGATGCGCTGGCGTTCGATCTCATCACCCGGACACGCGCCAACATTGCGCAGGCGGGCGTGGAGACGCTCGACGATGTGCGCGCCGCCCCGACACTGGCGGAGTATTCAGGAGAGATGAGTTTGAGGTTGCGGGAACTCAAAGCCTTCCTGTTCGACAACCTCTACCACCACAAGCGGGTATTGAGCATGACCGGCAAGGCGCAACGCATCATCGCCGAGTTGTTTGCGGCCTACATGGCCGAGCCGGATCGGCTGCCGCCGCAGCACCGTGTGCGCGTGAAACGATCCGGCGCAGAATCCGGCAAGGCGCGTGCCGTGGCGGACTACATAGCCGGGATGACCGACCGTTTCGCAATGAAGGAACACCGGCGGCTTTACGGCAAAAGTGAAGTCAATGCGTTGCGCGGCAGTGAATTGTCGTGAGCGGTCAAGTAGGGGCGAAAGATTTTTCGCCCCTACCCTCGGGGATGCGCCTGTCGCCACCATTGCCTCTACACAAACCCCAACGTTTGGGAAGCGAATAACAGTATGAATTCAGGCGTGTGCATGGTAGGTGGGAGACGGCTTTCCCGCCTGGGGACGCTGTCATGTTGGGGGTCGCGTGGCTCACCTCAGTCATCATGCGCTACAAAAAGCATACACATTTTGATTAAGTGAATAGTCGAACGGCAAAAAAACGGTTAAAATGATTGCAACTGTCATTTAGCGAGCCGTGACTGCCATGCAACGAAACCCCTCTTACGACACCAGCTACAAGGCGCTATTTTCCTGTCCTGAACTCGTCCGCGACCTGTTATGTGGGTACGTTC
>Ga0099364_10013628_pt1 | contig 10889 bp, 7 predicted proteins | sample TergutTh196P3_FD_73070 | JGI IMG/M metagenome (GOLD analysis project Ga0099364, IMG submission 73070) | Microcerotermes parvus P3 segment gut microbial communities from Pointe-Noire, Republic of the Congo - Th196 P3 | ecosystem: Host-associated > Arthropoda: Insects > Digestive system > Gut ... | reverse complement strand
AAAACCGGTTCGTTCGTCTACTTCGCCGCCTATTTCAATTTCGATATACCCGGAATGTCCGTGCAGATATTGCGCTTCCCCTTCGTGATAATTCATAAATCTGTGCGCATACTGGAAATCGAACTTTACAATGGAATGGGCATAATTACCGCTGCATTTTGACATAATGCGTTCGCTCCTTATTCTTCATGGTTAATTCTGTTGTTATAGCTTTTCCATTTTTGGTTTTTTATATGCGCTTTTGTATCAATACGGGATATTATTTTTGCGAGGAAAAAATTTTAAGACTTATCAGAAACGGGTGGAATTGTTCACAAAAAAGCGGTATAATAGAGTTGTTTAACTATATTAGAAATTTATTAGATAGGAAAAGGCGATGAAAAAGATATTAATTGCAGAAGACGACGGGGATATAAATAATATGCTGCGCGACCTGCTGACGCAAAACGGGTACGCCGTAACGGCCGCATATTCAGGTACGGAAGCGGTTATGCGTTTTGCCAACGAAAAATTCGACCTTGTTCTGCTTGATTTAATGCTGCCCGGAAAATCGGGTATCGACGCGCTTTCCGAAATAAAAACAGCCGGGTCTGTCCCTGTCGTCGCGCTTACTGCGGTAAGCGGCAAAGACAGCGTCGTATCCCTGCTGAAATCCGGCGCGAACGATTATATAACGAAACCGTTCGACAACGCCGAATTGCTTGCGCGCATAGAAGTGCAGTTCAGGAATAATGCGGTTTCCGCCCAAAATTTAATTATATTTAAAGATATAACGCTTGACCTCGAAAGATATGACGGGTTCATCAACGGCGAGCCTTTGCATTTATCGAAACGCGAATTTGAAATCCTTGCTTTGTTCATGCAGAATCCGAAGAAAGTATTCACAAAAAATAATCTTTATGAAAGCGTCTGGCAGGACGAATTTATGGGCGACGACAACACAATCAACGTGCATATCAGCAGGATTCGCCTGAAAATAGCCAAAATCAAGCCGGACGACGAGTATATACAGACTGTGTGGGGTATAGGATTTAAAATGACGTAGGGCGCGCCGCTTGCGAAACTGCGTTACCATGTAGGGGCGACCATTGGCCGTCCGTCTGAAAAATGTCAAAACTGCGTTGATTTTGCGGACGCGCAATGCGCGCCCCTACAATTAGGATTTTAATTTTGCAAGAAATCTATTGAGCGTATAGAGAAAATAGAGCAAAAAAAAATAAATTTTTTTGAAAAACCTCTTGACAAAACAGGTCGATTGTGATAGACTATAAATAAGGTCTATTGCAATCGTCCTGATTTTATTTAATTAAGAGGAGAATAAAAATTATGCAAGGGTTAAAAATATTTGACGCGGAATATAAATTTTTGGATATTATATGGGATATAGAGCCCATAAATTCAACGCGGCTGGCAAAAATTTGCCTGGAAAAGTTAGGCTGGAAGAAATCGACGACTTACACGGTATTAAATAAATTATGCGAAAGAAAGATTTTACAGAATGAAAACGCCGTCGTTACGGCTTTAGTCAAGCGCGAACAAGCGCAAAAATATGAGAGCGAAACTCTGCTTGAAAAATCGTTTGACGGCTCGCTGCCGATATTTTTGGCGGCGTTTCTCAAAGACAAAAAAATCACGAAAAAAGAAGCCGACGAATTAAAGAAAATGATTGAGGAGGCGGCGAAATAATATGAGTAATATATTTATAACTGTAGTAAACATGAGCGTGACGGCGAGTTTTGCCGCTGTGTTTGTTATACTTGCGCGATTGCCGCTGAAAAAATCGCCGAAGATTTTCTCGTACGCGCTTTGGGCGGTCGTACTGTTCAGAATGTTATGCCCGTTCTCGTTCGAGAGCGTTTTAAGCATACTTCCGGCAAATCCGGAGACTGTCCCGCAGGATATAGTCGCGCAGGTAAATCCGCGTATTGACAGCGGCATAATTTTTGTAGATAACGCCGTGAATAATATACTGCCCGCGCCCGCGGCTGTAATTTCGGCAGACGGCGCCGCTCACGCTGTTGACAGCGTAAATCCTTTGCAGGTTCTGGCAGTAATAGGCGCGTACGCGTGGCTTTTTATTATGATTTTATTGATGAGTTACGCCGTCGTTTCGTATATAGAAATAAAACGGCGGGTATTTACCGCGACGCTTGTCCGCGATAATATATATGAAACGGATAAAATAAAATCGCCGTTTGTGCTTGGATTTATCAAGCCGCGTATATATTTGCCGGCGGGAATCGGCGAAACGGAAGCAGATTATATAATCAAGCATGAGCAGACGCATATCAGACGCGGCGACCATATTATAAAACTGCTTGCGTTTGCCGGACTTGCGGCGCATTGGTTTAATCCGTTGATGTGGGCGAGTTACTTGCTCATGACAAAAGACATGGAGTTATCGTGCGACGAAAGCGTGATGAAACGCTCGAGCGAAGATATACGTTCAGGATATTCGGCTGCGCTTTTGTCGCTCTCTGTAAAGCAAAGCGGTCTGCCGAATCCGCTCGCGTTCGGCGAAAGCAACGTAAAATCAAGAATTAAAAACGTTTTGGGATTTAAAAAGCCCGCGTTTTGGATAAGCGCCGCGTCTATTATATTGGCGACAGCGGTAACTGTCGCGCTTGCGGGTAATCAAATAAGAGGCGGCGGTCAAAATATTACAAAAGAAGAAAGTCCGCTTATGATTTCTCTCGGATATTCTATTGAAACGCTTGAATTTATACGGCAGAATAAAACGGCCGACGTTAATAATACTGAAAAAGTCGGCGCGATTTTAAATCGGCTGCCCGAACATTGGAAAGGCAATTTCTATGATTATTTTACACTTGAAACAGACGAAAACGGGCGTAATAATTTGACAATTTATTACGAAGAAAACTACGTAACGGATATGTTCGACAATCCGTTTGTTGACGCGATAAGCGAGAATAACGCGCTGATTTTGTTTGCGTCTATTGAAAATCTTGACGCGATTTCGTTTGCCGGACGCAATATTATCAGCGGTATATTCGGCGGAATACCGTCGGTTGACGATTTGGACGATTTGTATAATAAGCTGAGCGACAATTTGAAAGTTTCGGAAAATTATTTTGCCCACGCCGGGCGTATACGTTTAGGCGACGAGCCCGAACAGGTCATATATCGTTATTGGGAAACGGATATAATCGAAAATTTGCCGAATAATTTAACTGCTTATATATTCGAAGAACCGGGACAATATGCCGCTGTATTTTACTTTGAAAATCAAAACGGCGTTTTAAATTTATATGCGACCCGTACTGTTTCTGATTCGTATCCCGTAAGCGTATTGCGCGCGGAAAGTTATGAAGATACTGTCGCGATACTTGGCCCGCCCGTAACTGAAAAATCGACGGAACGCGGCGAATTATATATCTCTTATCTGCTGCGTCAGGATAGTCCCGGCGAGCCTGAAAAATACGCTTATTTTGTATTCGGTGAGAATAAGATAAGAGAATCCGGCTGGATGTACGGAGATGATTACTCTGTGCTAAACGCAGATTATACGCCGTCTGTTGAAACTCCGGCAATGGACGTGGAATTTCTCAACGAGATTTACAGTTTTATCGCATGGCATCACGGCTTTTACGTTCACATGAATAACGACGAACTGATACCCGACGTAGGAACGCTGTATGCAATTTGGCGAACGTATCGGCTTGAAACTGCGCTTGGCGCAGAATTTGAGCCGGACGAAGTAAACTTCGGTTGGAAAATCCCCGAAGAAACAGTAAAAAATGCAGTTTCGCATTTATATAATCTTGATGGAAACGCAGTTCAGTACGATGATTTTTATATGAGAGAACCGGGATATTTCTGGCTGCCTGACGGTTTTAGTCCTGATATTGTATGGGCTGAAATAAAAACAGACACTCTAACTATAGAAAATAATATTTATAAATTTGAGGTTATTTTTGGCGAGCCGGACGACGAGCGCGAATTGCGGGCGTTCAGTTATGAGTTTGAGCAGGTTTTATATAAAGACAGTTTCGTTTGCTATAAATTTATCGGCGCGGCGCGCGTTAGATAATTTGATTATTAAAATATTTTGAAAATTCGGAGTAGGAACTAAACAACGCTTCGCCTAAAGGCGAAGGGTTCAAAGGGCTAAGGCCCTTAGACCCACACGACTGAAAGTCGATAATTCATGCGAAAATCTACGCGGCTCTGATTCTCAAGCAGAATAAAAAATATAATTTTCCGCCCGTTTTTTTTCAACGCGCCCTCATAGACTACATCAGCGCGTTTGCGCTTAAAGTCCGGTAATAGGTTACGAAGTCAAATGGGAGAGCGTAACGCAAAGCATTATGCTGAACAACGTAATCTCATTGAAAATAAACGAAAATTACTACACATTCGGCAGAATGGCGTCTATCGAACTCGAATCCGCGCCTGTGTTGTGGGGAGACAGAACTTTCGTACCGCTGTCGTTCTTCACGGAAGTAGTCCGGGCTAACGCCGATATAGACGGCAGCCAAGCAATAATAACAGCGACGGAATAAGCATGATAAGATTAAATACGAAATTTTTAAACTCTCTGAAAACAGTTATATTTTCAGAGGGTTTTTAAATTGACTTCTTGCGAAATTAAAATCCTGATTGTAGAGGCGCGCATTGCGCGTCCGCAAAATCAACGTAAATTTGACGTTTTTCAGACGGACGGCCAATGACCGCCCCCTACTAAATCTACGGCATGACCAAAGTCAACTGACCGTGTTTTTTTACGTCTTTATCAGGCGCGACTCCTTCGTATAAACCGAGCGCCTTTTGCGTGTTCCAGGTAGACGTACCCGAAGCGTTTGTCTCGTCTTCAATATCCCTGTCGTTTACTGTTACGGCAACGGCTATGATTTTTCCCGTTCTTATCTCGTTAATATCCGCGCCGAACATTTTCCACGGTATTTTACTCATATAAACTGTACGTTTTTCGTTTTCGTCTCGCATAACGACAGAATCTGTTTGAGTCGTTTGATTGCCGCTTATACCGGCGCGGTCGCTCGCATAGAACCAAACTACTGTGTTCCCGCCGCAATCAAGGGCGAATCCTATTTCTGTACGGTTTACGGCTCCGCTGTCGGCTAATCCGTTGCCGGATTGTTCAACGACGTTTGTGTTGACCGATAACTGAATACTGTCGCCGCCCCATATCCTGCCGTCGTTATATTGCTGTATATGAACGTCGTCGGTTACGTCGGCGCCGAAATAAAAGTGTTCTTCGTTCCAGCCGAAATATAATACGGCGGAAATATCGCCGTCTCCGTTATATGAAACGCCGTTATTATTATTAATATTAATAATACAGTCTTTGCCCGAACGATATATAGGAACGGTTCTGTCTTCCCATGTTTTAATTTCGTTTATGTTTACCGGAAGAGGCGAACTCTGGTAAGCCGCCATCACAAAAAGGGCTTCATGAGATTGCCTGTAGGTTATTTTGTTATATGCGACTTCGATTTCAAGATTTAATTCGCGGGATATTTTAACGTCCGGAAGAAGCAGATAAACTAAATTTTCGCCGTTTGCGGGTATATCAATATTTTCTTCCGAGGAAATCAGGACTGTTTCTTCAAAAATTTTAACGGACGCGGATTGCTTCTCGCCTGAATTATTCGTGAGAGTAAGCGACAGCGCGCCTTGTTTTTCTGCGAAATCATAAATATTATCAATTTTCTTAACCCCGATTTCAGGGATTACGTTTATTGCTGCGGAAGCTGCGGATATAAGTTCGCCGCCGCTCTTTTCCAATGTAACGCCCGCAGTATATCTCCCCGGCGCAAGATTCGCGGAAATCATCCCGAGTTCAAATTGCGCGGTATTATTCCCCGTATTCATGACAATCCCCGTTTTCCCGGTAATCGCAGGTAATCCAAGATTGCTGTCAGGCGAAATTTTTATAACGCAATCGCTAAGATTTTGTTGTGTCGTATTGTTGTAATTTATGTCAATAATAAGATTTTCTCCCGGGAATACGTCGGTTTCATTTATAGTCAGATTCATGCCGCCCGAACCCCATGCGTCATAGCTTGCGCCTTTAACATACTGCACGGATTCAGTCGGAGTTAAAATAAGATTTCCGCCGGGGCACCGGACTGTTTCTGCGTTGCCCGAAATATCGTATACTGTAACCGAATCGACCCCGACGGGTATAGTAACGTCTGATATTTTGTCCTCTGCGTAATTCCAGAGCGCGAATATCACGCTTTCGGTTTTTTCATTAGTGTAAACATAGCCGAGATTATTCCCGCCTAAATTATCAAGCCGCGCCGCGCTTTTATAGCCTTTAAGCAGCCATGAAGCCGCGGCGAAAGCCGATACCGCAGGTTTCGGGCTTACTTTGCGGGGGGCGTATATATCATAGACGCTTGCCATTTCAGTCAGGTTATAGAAATGGCCGTAACGTTCGTTTTCGACGTCGAAATCACCGTAAGTAAACATTTGGTTACTGTCGAATCCCTCGCCGAGCATGATTAGATTCTGGCGCGCCAATACCTGCGCGTGCCGAACGGGTCTGCCGCCGGCTGACGCTTCTGAAGCTTCTTTCATTCCCTGTTCCGTACCGAAGAAAAATAATCTTTCGTGATATTTAACCGTGGAGCGTCTGTCATAATAGTCGCTGACCGTTTCCATTAATTTGCGAATTTCATTCGCAAGCTCAAGGTCGGAGACCGCGCCTATATCGTTGTACGGGTGGAGCGACAAGCCGTCTATGTAATTCGCAAGACCCAGATTAAACTGGCGTTTGTGCCAGTCGAGAGAGCCTGAACCGCCGCTGTATGCCGGACCGAGTACGACCGCTTTATGTCTCCAGCTGTCGTCTCCGGTTTTGTCGGCGCGTTCGTTATATATTTTATGTATAATTTCATAGCCGAGCCGGTATATTTTAACGAGAGCCGCGTCGCCGCGGGGACCCGCGGGCTTCCACGCGCCCCACCAGTCCACAGGCTCCCATAATATTTGATAATAGTGATACGGTCGTTCGGGAATTTGATTTATATGGATTTTCGCAAGATTTTCAAGATATTCCGCAAGGGCTTTTTCGCCGCGGGCGTTCAGCTCGCCGCCGTAAGCTCCGCCCATTCCCGCCTCTGTCCGCATCCATTCGGGCGTATATGTCGTGAGTTCGTACATGATATAATATGGGTATCTTATAGTTACCGGAACATATTCGGACGCGTATCTTTCCATCTTTTTTATATCTATTCTTTCGTTATCTCCCTCGTCTGAACCGGTAAAAAATTCTCTCCAGACCAGTTCTCCGCTCAGCGATATGTCAATCCCCAGATATTTTGCTATATCTATATCGTTCACGACTCCGAAAGGCCCGCCGTTCATGCCGAAATATATATGCTCGTCAACGCCCGCGCCGTACGGTTTTTTCTGAATCCGTTCGTTCGGGTCAACGACTACGGCGTAAGTAATCATACCCGCGGGGCGCGAGCCGACGGCGGACAATAAAACTTCGCCGCCTATTTTCGCCTCGAATGTAAAGTGTCCTAATTTTGATTTGTCTACGGGAATCCGTTTTGTTTGAACATTTCCGTCGTAAACCGAATATCCAAGCGAGCCTTCTTTGATTTCTCCCCGGAGCGCGTCTGTAATTTTCCAGACGACTGAAAAATCAGAGCCGCCGAAAGCTTCGATATTGCTCACCCTGATATTTATATAATCTTCTTTTTCTTCAGGGTCTGCCGAAAATAAATTTATATCAGGACGGGTCGTTTCTGCGGATAATATAAGCGCGTTCAAGCTTTTTTTCATTTTTTATACCCTTTCTGTATTCTTAAATCAATAGTTTATGAATTTAATATTTCAAGCGCGCCCGCGAGAGCCAGAGAGAGCTGGTCGGGGCACGACGTTCCCTGACCCGAGCAGTCCGTGCCTTTCAATTTTTCTATGACTTCTTCGGCTCTCATTCCTGTGATAAGCTTTACTATGCCGCTTGTATTTCCCGGACAGCTTTTAACAAAATTCACTCCCGTAATTATATGCTCGCCGGTTATTTCAACTTCGATTACTTTTGAACACGAACCCGTCGTTTCGTAAACATATTTCATGATTTTCCCACACCTTTTCCGCTGTTTTAAATAAAACTTATTTTATCATATCCAGTTTAATAATACAAGAATTTTCTATCAATATTAATAATATGTTTACCGCCGGTTTATATTTTGATTTTATAATATTTCTATTGGGTTTAATTAAAAAATTTAAGGAGAAAAGCAATGAAAATTAGTAAAAACATACGGATTCTGATTATTATTACTCTCGCCTGTTGCATACTGGCGGCTTTCTGTTCGTGCGGCGGCGATAATGACAGTAATAACGGTAATTCCGGAGACGGCGTCGGCGGCGACAATAACTCGGACGTACAAAACGGTAACGCCGATATGACTCTGCGCGAAAATACCCCTGATTCGCTGCCCGAAGACCTGAATTTCAACGGCGCCGAAATACGTATAATGCACAGGGAAGAATGGGAAGTATGGGTTGAAGAAATATCGGTCGAGAGCGAAAACGGGGAAATAGTGAACGACGCGATTTACCGCAGAAACAGAGACGTCGAAGAACGGCTTAACGTAAAAATAGTTCCCAGACCGAACCCGGGAGGATACCCGTGGGAAGGAGATACTTTCAATAACACAATCAGAAATTCGGTATTGTCGGGAGGCGACGATTTCGACCTGATTGCCGGGTATGCGTATTATATTCCGGTTCTCGCGTCCGAAGGGCTGCTTTACAACTGGAACAGCGTGAATTACATAAACCCCGGCGAACCGTGGTGGCACGCGGGATACAACGACCAGATGACTATCGACGGCAAGCTGTACTTTATCACGGGAGACCTTGCGATTACGACTCTCAAAAATATGTTCGTGTTTTATTTCAATAAAACCCTCGCCCAGGAGTTTGAACTTGAGAATCTCTATCAGGTCGCGTTCAGCGGCGATTTTACCATCGATAAGATTGCCGAGATTATAAAAGACACATATAAAGACTTAAACGGAAACGGCAGAGCAGATAAAGACGATATGTACGGATTCGCGACTACGACGGGAAACTACGTCGATGCGTTCTACAACGCTTTCGACCAGCCGATAATCAGAAAAGACCGGGATAACACTCCTCAACTGGTGTTAAATTCGCAGAAAATGTCGGATATAGTCGATAAAATATACGGTTTTTACTATGAAAACGCAAATACGTACGCGATAGACGAGTATAATTCGGGCGACGAAATAATGGATATGTTTACCGAAAACAGAACTCTTTTTATGCCTGGAACGCTCAATAACAACGAAGAGTTACGCGCTATGGACAGCGATTACGGCATACTTCCGTATCCGAAATGGAATAAAGAGCAGCCCGCCTATTACACTACGGCGCAAAATTCATATTCGCTCTTTTCCATACCCGCGATGTGCAACAGAATCGACGCCGTAGGCGCGACTGTCGAGGCGCTGTGCGCGGAAAGCTACAGGAAAGTAACCCCGGCGTATTATGAAATCGCCCTCAAGCAAAAATATTCCCGCGATGAAGAAAGCTCTCAGATGCTCGACCTGATAAGAGCCGGAATGACGTTTGACTTCGGCGTTCTTAATTCGATAAGCCTGGACAGGGTGCAGGATATTTTCAGACTTATCATAACTGACAAAAGCAGGGATTTCGCGTCGCGCTACGAACGGGGAGCGGACAGATACCAGGAGCTGCTCAATAAACTTATAGAAGAATATGAGAAACTGCCCTGATTTTATTTTTATTAATAATTTTTATATTAAATATATTAACATGAAGGATAAATTTTATGAGAACAGGTCAAAAACATCAGATATTAAAGAGACACCCCGCAAATCCCATTATCATACCCGACGATATGCCGTTTCGCTGTTACACCGTTATGAACTCCGGCGCGACGATGTTCAAAGGCAAAGTATTGCTGCTGCTCAGAGTCGAGGACTGTACGCGGTTTACCGATTTCTACGCGGCGACGAGCGACGACGGCGTCAGCTTCGATATTTCTGATAAGCCGATAAATTATCCGCTGTCAGTAACAGAAGAAAGAATCGGGAAAACGCAGAGATTCGATATGCGTATAACCAAATTCGAGGACGAAACGTATTATTGCTTCCACGCCGCATGGATGGACGCTTACGGCTGCGGCATAGGGCTTGCGACGACCGAAGATTTTGTGAATTTCAAACCGCTGTTTAATCTCTCGGAGCCGTCGAACCGTAACGCCGTGCTGTTTCCCGAAAAAATCAACGGTATGTACGCGCGTCTGGACAGACCGCAGAATTGCAGCGACGCGGGGTCAATCTGGCTCAGTTATTCGCATGATTTGGAGTTTTGGGGAAGAAGTATGCCTCTCGATATGCCCAAAACCCAGTGGAACCGCAACAAATGCGGAGCGAGCACGGTGCCTATCAAGACAGAAAAGGGCTGGCTGGAAATATTCCACGCGACCGCTTCGACGTGTTCGAGCGAGAACTATTATCTCGGAGCGATGCTTCTGGATTTAAAAGACCCGTCCAAAATTATCGCCGCGCCGCGGAGTATGCTGTTCGCGGCAGAGGAGATTTACGAGTGCGTCGGGCAGACGCCGAACGTCGTATTCACGGGGGGCGCGGTCGAGATGCCGGACGGTACGCTGAACATTTACTACGGCGGCGCGGACACGCGCATGTGTCTCGCGCAGACTACCGTAGACGAACTCGTTAAATACTGTATAGACAACGACGGAAAATAGAAAATAAATATAATTTATATAAATCAAACCGAATCGTAATTTATGCGGGCGACGAATTCTTCCTGATAAACCCGGGGCAGGGATATAAACCGCATCGATTCTAACGGCTTTGCTCTTTCTATAT
>Ga0099364_10013627_pt1 | contig 10889 bp, 1 predicted proteins | sample TergutTh196P3_FD_73070 | JGI IMG/M metagenome (GOLD analysis project Ga0099364, IMG submission 73070) | Microcerotermes parvus P3 segment gut microbial communities from Pointe-Noire, Republic of the Congo - Th196 P3 | ecosystem: Host-associated > Arthropoda: Insects > Digestive system > Gut ... | reverse complement strand
TTCCCGCTTCTATCCTGCTTATTTTAGAGATCGGTACAGGAGCCGTACAGGGAAGGTATCAGAAAACGAGATTGGGGGCGGGTTTTTCGATTGGAAATTGGGTGCTTTTTATCGATTTTGGGCGGGGGAGCTGATTTGTCGTAGCCCCTCAGAGCTCAGCTACGGGATTGTGCCATTTTATCGATTGAGGGCGAGGGACGATAGTGGAACGAAAAAATGCGTTCCCTACGGAAACTTGAAGAGGAATAGTATAAGAACAAGCCTTTAGATGATGAAACGTTTAGCGTTGAGATAGAGCTAATAATTGAAGTCTCAAGTAAAACTCTAAATGAAAAGATTGATTTGCCTTTTGAATACTTGAAAAAGTCTTTCAAGAAATATGAAGAAGCAGTTTAAAAAAGCTCATGTAGAAAGAAGAAGGGATTGAAAATATTTTTCAATCCCTTAATCATTTTTGCTGATATTTCTATTTCATCAATACCATTCTTTTTATCGATGAATACTCATTTGTAGTCATTCGATAAAAATAGATACCACTACCTACTTGACGTCCTGAATCATCCCGTCCATTCCAAACTACTTGGTGATTGTCTGCACTGAACTCTCTACTCACAAGCGTTCTTACTTTCTGCCCCTTTGTATTGTAAATATCAATGGACACAAAGCCTGCTTTTGCAAGAGAGAATTTGATAGTAGTCTCGGGGTTAAATGGGTTCGGGTAGTTTCCCGCAAGCTCTGTTTTCAGAGGGAGAATGTTTTCGTCCGAATCTGAAACTATCTGTGGTGTAGCAGTCACGATATTGGACGCATCCGATTCTCCGTCTGGCACTTCATATAGAGCTGTGATATGGTATGTATATTCTGTGCCATTGGTAACAGCATTGTCTGTATATGCTAAAGTCTGAGCATTTATGTTCGCTTGCAAAGATGTGCCATCACGATAGACTTTGTAACCGATGAGAGTGCCGAAGTTTTGACTTGCTGGGGCTTCCCATGAGAGGGTTACTATCGCGTCGCCTGCCTGCGCGTTTAAATTGACAGGTGGATTGTAAACAGGGACAAAGATAGTCGTTTCTACAGCGTCAGATTCTCCGTTTGGACTATTATAAACAGCAATCACTCCAAAAGTATATTCGGTGTCAGCCAAAGGCAATGTCCCTGCATAGCTTGTGTTTGAGACTTCCGTGATAAGATTACCATTTCTCAATACCTTGTAGCCAGTTACTGTGCCGTGAGTTTGTATTACTGGAGCAGCCCAAGTCAGGTTCGCTACATTTCCTTCAAGGCTCACTTGCAAGTTTGTGATTGGCGTAAATGCTGGAACGATGATGGTCACTGGCACTTCGACAGATTCTCCAGAGATTTCACCTCCATAAACAGCTATCACGCTATAGACATATTCGGTGTCAATAGCTACTGCATTGTCTATATGGCTTGTATTTGTAGCATTTGCGAGAAAAACACCGTTTTTTAAGATTCTGTAGTTCAGCACATTTCCGTAGTTTTGGGGGTTTGGAGCTGTCCAAGTCAAGTTTACTGTACCTAATACTACACTTGCTTGCAAACCAGTGATAGGAGTAAATATAGGGATGATAATCGGCGTTGCATTTACGATAGTAGCTTCACCAACTGGATTGCCATAAATAGCCGTAACTCCATAGATATACTGCATGTCAAGCATCACGCTATTATCTGTATAGTTTGTCGCGATGATGGTCGCTAAGGTAACATCATTTCTCACTATCCTATAGCCAGTGACAGCCCCAAAAGTAGGCTCTGGTGCTGCCCATGTCAGGTTCACTGCTCCTGCGTCAAGATTTGCTTGTAAGCCAGTGACCGGCAGAGCATTTGGAGTAGTGATAGGAGTAGCATTTACTACGCTTGACTCGCCCGCAGGGTTTGTGTAAATAGCTACAATGCTATAAACATAAGTTGTGTTGTAGGAGATGCCCGTGTCTAGATGATTTGTAGTGGTTACGGTCGTCAAAATTTCGCTGTTTCGGGAGATTCTGTAGCCTGTAATAGTGCCTATATTTGATACTGGTGTGTTCCACACCAAATTTATTCCATTTGTAGCGATGGTTGCTTGTAGGTTTGATGGCGGAGCAAACCCTTGTGTGTTTATAGAAGCAATAGCTGCACTTGATTCTCCGCTCGGATTAGTATAAAGTACTATTACCTCATAAGTATAGCTTGTATTTGGGATAACTGCTGTATCCAGATAGTTTGTAGTAGTTATTGTGGTTAAAATCTCATCATTTCTCACTATCTTATAACCAGTGATAGACCCAAATGTAGGCTCTGGTGCTGCCCATGTCAGGTTCACTGCTCCTGCATCAAGATTTGCTTGTAAACCAGTGACCGGTAGAGCATTTGGAGTAGTGATAGGGTTAGCATTTACCACACTTGACTCGCCCGCAGGGTTTGTGTAAATAGCTACAATGCTATAAACATAAGTTGTGTTGTAGGATATGCCCGTGTCTAGATGATTTGTAGTGGTTACGGTCGTCAAAATTTCGCTGTTTCGGGAGATTCTGTAGCCTGTGATTGCACCGAAGGTAGGCTCCGGTGCTATCCATGTCAAGTTCACTGCCCCTGAACCAAGAGTTGCATGTAAACTAGTGACCGGCAGAGCATTTGGAGTAGTGATAGGAGTAGCATTTACCACGCTTGACTCGCCCGCAGGGTTTGTGTAAATAGCTACAATGCTATAAACATAAGTTGAGTTGTAGGAGATGCCCGTGTCTAGATGATTTGTAGTGGTTACGGTCGCTAAAATTTCGCTGTTTCGGGAGATTCTGTAACCTGTAACAGTTCCTACATCTTGAGTTTGAGGAGCAGTCCAAGTCAAGGCTATTCCATTTGTAGCGATGGTTGCTTGTAAGTTTGATGGAGGGTTAAAGACATATCCTACACCGGACAAAGCGACTGTATTTATAGCTCTGCTTTCTTCGCTGGTTCTGGTAGTTCGACTTCTGGTATCAGATAAGTCATTTCTCCTATCTATACCGGGCGAAACTCTCATCGCTGTGCCAACATTATCATTTATTACGATATTTGCCATCTTTGTTCCAACAGACTCTGGTGTAAATGTAGCTTGGAAGATCCTTGTTCCGCCATTTGCAGCTATAGTCCATGGGGTATTATTTATCCCCGATAATGCAAATTCGCTTTGATTTGTTCCATCAAGAGTTATTGAACTGATGACGAGCGGACTTCCACCTGTATTTGTGATAGTAAAGCTCTGAGTAGTAGAGGTCTCACCGACCAGAACATTTCCGAAAGGATGCGATGTTGGATTTATGGTAAAAATAGCCTCTGACACAGTTGTAAATGACCAAACAGGACAATCTATGGCATCACCGGTGTTGTTGAATGGAACTATTCTCCAGAAATATAACGTTTCATATTCCAATGCTGGTTCTGGTGCCCACGAGGTCACATTTCCCAGAGTATGTAGCGTGGTAGGTGGATTCGATGTCCCGAAATAAAGCTTGTAGCCATCCGTAGCCCCACCACTCGTAGCAGGAGACCAACTAAGAGTTTGTGCAAGAGGGATATTTGTAGTGCCGTTAGTTGGGTTTGGATTGATAACAGGATTAGGGATAGGTTCTAAACCAACACCAGAAACTGGAATCGTCCGAATAGCTCTATTTTCTCTCGTAGTACGACTGTTAGACATTATTCTGCTTTCTCGTATAATTTCGTTTCCTACCGTCCTTTTTATACTATCTTCGTTTCCTTCCCTTCGTAAAAGAGTAGTGGGCGATTCTACATTCCTGCTCACAGATGCTACCGAACTCAGATTGTCATTTATCACTATCTCCGCATTTTTGCTTCCAACTGATGTTGGTACAAATGTAGACAAGAATGTCCTATACTCACCAGCAGGAATAGTCCAAGGCAAGCCTATTATATCCGACAGCACAAAATTTCCTGCATCAGCACCAGACATAGCTATCGAATTGATAATAAGCGGACTTCCACCTGTATTTGTGATAGTAAAAGTCTGGTCATCGGAGATGTCCCCTACGATGATTTCACCAAAACTATGCGATGTTGGAGCGATGGTAAATTCTGCTGGTTCAAGTCCTGTACCCGTTAGAGCCACACTATTGATAGCTCTATTATTTCGAGGGGTAGCTCTGTTAAAATTACTTGTTTCTCTTTCCATGGTTTGTGCTATAGATTCGCTCCTACCCTCTCTCACAGAAGTCGGATTCACATTGTCAACTATCATCATTGTCGCCACTTTAGCTCCAGTACTAGTCGGAGTAAACGACACAGAAAATTCTTTAGTTGCTCCTGCAGCGATAATCCAAGGCAATGAATTAACACCAGAAATGCTATTAGGATCTATACTAAACTCATTCTGATTTGTCCCCTCAATATCTATAGTTTCTATTATCAGCGGACTCCCGCCTATATTTGTGATAGTGAAAGCCTGAGCAGATGAAATCTGCCCCATAGTCACATCACCGAAATTATGCGAGGTCGGAGTGATATCAAAGCAGGGCGATTCAAGTCCTATTCCTTCAAGCAAGACTATACATGGTGAGCCAACGGCAGTGTGTGAAATACTTAAATATGCCACTCTACTCTCAAGCTCCGAAGGAGAAAATGACACTGTAAATGTACGAGTATCACCTGCATTGATAGTCCACGGCAAGTCAGTAGCTACAATGTTAAAATCATCTTGATTTTCTCCTTCTACAATGATTGATTCTATATGTAGCTGTCCTTCTCCTGTATTTGTGATAGTGAATGTTTGGACAGCAGATGTTTGACCGACCGCTATACTACCAAAATTAAATGACTCTATATCTATATTGAATGTAGCTGGATTGAAAACTCTCAAATATGGGTAGCCATTGTTTATGCTTGGATGTATACCCCATATCTCGTCAAACTCCCAGCCTGCATCTATAAATGTAGAAGCCTGTTTCATTTGTGCTGTTGATTTTCCTGCCACATCTATTTCTGCTTCAGGATTTATATACCCAAAGCCATTTGCTTGAGCAGTAGTTCCTAAATCCCAAAAACTGCTTGCAATACGACTATTTCTGTTTCCGTTTCTTGAGGCATCGGGTATAAGGCCATATCCAGCAATACCGCCTTCATAGCCATGTCCCCAGTCTGTGGCATCACCCGTAGCGTAGCAGTTTTCGATGAGAGAGAGGGTAGTCATGCCTGTGATTCCGCCAAGATATGCCCCTGAGACATTAACATGTGAGTAACTATCTCTTATAGTGGATGAATTTAAAGATCCTACAAGACCACCTGCTACATTACCTGCTACTGAACCAACAGCGTAACTATAACAAATTGTAGAATTGTAATTTGCAAACCCGGCTATACCACCAGAAATACTCTTAGCTGAAATATTGCCGTTCACACTACAGTTCTCAATCGTAGAGTTCAGCATTTCTCCTACAAGACCGCCTGCGATTGAATTCCCTTTGATATTAGCATTTACTAAGTGAACATTGCGGATTGTGGAGTTTTGAATAGTTGAAAAAAGACCAGTAGGAAATAACCCGGAAGTCTCATAATTGATATAAAGGTTGCTTATAGTGTGTCCTTGTCCGTCATACACTCCTTTGAACCAATTCTTAGAAGCTGCTAAATTATGACCAATGGGACGAAAACCCCTACCAGTATTATTACCCCAACCTATAGTATCAGATGCATCAATATCATCAGTCTGTATAAAATGAATAGTAGCATTCTCTGATAACCACCAACCATAGCCTACTGTATTATTATCTGGAATTGTGTCACGTAATCTATTCCATTCAGATAACCATCTTAAATTACTAAGGGTCTCTATCTGATAAGGGTTTTCATAAGTTCCAGCATAAGGTTCATCCCAATTGGCAGGTCGCTCTCCACCTATGGGAATGATTTCTAATACTTCTGCTGCAGGATAAGATTCTGGGATTTCTGTCCCAATATAAATAGCTGTCACATGATATAGATAGCTATTTCCAGCTATTAACATCGATGCTTCAATATCGTCTAAATGATACCTCCTATTTGCAGCTGTACTATTTACCTCTCCTATTAACACTCCATCACGATAAACTTTATAACCAGACAAAGTACCAATCCCTGAATAAGGTTCATCCCAATATAAAACTACACTGCCATATGAATGACCTACATCCAAGGGATGAGTAGTTCTTAGATTCATAGGAGGATTTGGAGGAGCCTGAGGAACAGTTATTGATACACGTTGAGAATATATATAAAAAGGTCCATAACCATATGTAAGACCTTCTCCTATTTCAATACCGGTAGATTGACTCCAATCTGCTGTTTCATCATACCCATAGTTCCAAGTATGTTCATATCCAATTCCTCCTCCTCCAACTTGCATCCCAAAAAGCCCATTTAAAATATCAAAACCTACTGATACTTCGGGAACAGCAACTGCAGTAGAACTTTGACTGTGATAAGTAGTTGTTGAACCTCCAAGTGTTGATTGTTGAGAGTATAGAATCGTGCTACTCGTTTCAAATGTATAAGCATAAAAAGCACATACTTCATAACGATATGTTTCTCCAGAGACAATACTATTGTCTAAAAAGTCTCTTGTCCTAGGAGAAAGGGCAAAATCAGATATTAATGTTGTAATATTTACACCATTTCTAATGATATAATAACCGTCTGGATATGCAGATATTGGCTTATCCCATTCTATAAGAATACCATTGTCAACGAAAGATGCTCTAACATTAATAGGCTCAGGTAAATCTTGAATTGGGCGAGGTCTAGTAGTAAAAACCCATGGCTCGCAGTTTTCAGCATCACCAGCATTATTATATGGCACTATTTTCCAGTAGTATGTGATAGCATATTCGAGGTGATCTGAAAAACTAACGCTGTTTACATAACCCAGATTGATATATTCGGTTAGATTATTAGAAGTCCCAAAGTAAAACTTGAATCCTGTGGGTTCACCACCTTCAATGTCAGGCGACCATGAAAGCACTGGATTAGTAACTATATAATCCTCTCCATCAAATGGTGCAGGGCTTATCGCTGGGTTTGGTCTAGTGATTGTTTTGAATGTCCAAACAGGACATTCGATAGTAGCATCTCCGCCGTCATTATATGGAATAATCTGCCAGAAGTATATAGAATTGTATTCGAGGTTATCAGGTATCCAGTGGCTTACATTTCCGATGTCTATATAGTCGCTTGGTGTTTCTGATTCTCCAATATATATCTTATATCCTGTCGGAGTGCCACCTGAAGTATTTGCTGACCATGACAGCATTATATTTATTTCCAGCTGGTCATCTTCATCAGCTGGCATTGGATTTACGGCAAAAGAAGGCAAAGGCATTGTGGTGAACAGCCATGTTTCACTGCCTACAGCTTCGCCACCTGCATTGAAAGGAACTATTCTCCATCCGTATTGTATTCCTGGTTGCATAGCTGGTGGTGCCCAAGTAGTCTCTGATATTATTTCATTTGGTTCTGTTGGTAAGGCCTGCCCAAAATAAACTTTGTACTCTTCTGGAGTTCCAGCAGGTGTAGTTCGTTCCCATGATAGCTGACGGCTCAAAATGACACCGGCCTCGTTGAGCGTAGGGTTAGGGTTTATCACAGCAGTCGGTAAAGCAATAGTACTAAATGTCCACACGGGGCATCCCACAGCATCTCCACTCGCAAAAACAGGGACAATCTTCCATTCGTAGCTCGTAGCAAGCTGAAGAGATGGATCAGGTGTCCAAGTCGTGCCTGTGACGGTTGCATTTGGGTTTGCAGGAATTGATACTCCAAAATATACTTTGTATGAGAGAGCTTCTGGAACGGGAGTCCATGACAACTGTTGGCCGAGTAAAATATTGGTTTCTGCGTTCAATGGAGCTAAAGGCGTAGGCCAATGAATATTATTTTCTATAGTCGTAAATGTCCAAACATGGCAATTTAACGCATCACCTCCTGCATTAGAAGGGACGATTCGCCACTGATATGCTGTTTTATAAAGCAAAGAAGGTGGCGACCATGATGTGCCTGTCACAGTGGCATTTGGTTCTGTTGGTAAGGATTGCCCAAAATACACTTTATATTCTGCAGGATCACCACCAGTATCAGATGGTGTCCATGATAATTGTGTAAGTAATGATACAGAGCTTGCACCATTTTGTGGATTTGGATTCGTAGCTATATGAGGAATAGCGGGAACTGTTGTAAATGACCATGTTGGACAGTTTGACGCATCTCCAGCAGCATTTCTCGGCACTATTCGCCAATTATATCTACTGTTATTCTCTAGAGCAGGTGGTGTCCATGTTGTTGTTGTAACGGTCTCTATATGCACAAGATTTGGAAAAAGTCCAAAATAAATATCGTATTGTGTTGGTGTCCCTCCTAAAGATGCTATAGACCAAGTCAATGATTGATTGACAGGGATGTTTATAGCGTAGTTTATAGGAGTAGGATTTATAGCAGGGAGAGGTATGAAATCAATCGTGCTAAAAGTCCATGTAGGATAGCTAGAACCATCAGTACCACCATTGCTTGGGACAATCTTCCATCTATATGTTGTAGCATTTTCTAAAGTGATGGTAGGTGGCCATGTGATGGTTGATGAAGTAGAGTTTGAAATCGTTGCCGTGGGAGTAGTAGGTTCAGATGCTGTCGATTTCCAGATAAAAACTTTCCATTGTGTAGGAGTTCCATAAGTTGTTTGGCGAGTCCAGCTTAATGTTTGAGAGATAGGTCTATCTACAGCATTGTTAGCAGGAGATGGATTTGTTGCTTCTTGTAATGCTCTAGTTGTAAAAGTCCATTCAGGACAATTTATTGCCTGTCCATAAGAATGAAAAGGAACTACTTGCCATCTATATGTTTGATTGTTTGTGAGAGCGTGTATACCATTTGGAGTCCATGATTGTGTTTGTACCGATGTTATAGTATGACTTGGTGATGATGGTTTTTGCCCGTTTGCAGGCCAAAGATAGATATGATAGTCAGTTGGTTGCCAACCAGAAGAGCTAGGATTCCAAGACAGTGTTGTTGAGTTTGGAATATTTGTTGTAGAATTGTTAGTGGGTGCAACTATTGTTGCTAGCAATGGCTTATGTGATACTAAATGCGGGTAGCCACTATTTATTGATGAGTAAATATCCCAGATGGTACTAAAATTCCAGCTATATGGAGATACAGTAAATTGGCTGGGCAACTTCATATTATCCGTAGTTAAACCTTTGTTATTTGCTATATTACTGACGTTTCCTACTGCTTGAGACATACCTGTGGTATTGGTATCCCAAATATTATACTGGATAGTAATATTAGTGTTATCCGTGCTTCTGTGCCCTATTATGCCACCAAGGCTAAAAATTCCTCCATTCCCATTGCCTCCTATTTGACCTGTTGCATAGTTTCTTCTTATTATTGATTGGGCACCCATTCTTCCAACGATCCCTCCTGCATATAATTCTCTATTTCCTACATTACCCTGTGTAGCTGTTACAGATCCTTTTGAATAACAATCTTCTATCGTTACCATTCCGTGAACTCTTAAATGATGATTAACATTCCCTATAAGGCCTCCCGCATGGTTTCTTCTGTTACCATTACTTTCATTTCCTATAGATGTTCCTATTACACTAGCAGTTGAAAAACTCGTTTTGACAACAGATGCACTTAACTCTCCAACAAGACCTCCTACACTAAACTCTCTGGTTCTTCGTGTAGAGCCAAGGACTGCTTCAATCGTTCCTCCCTCAACAAAACAGTTAATAAGTTCTCCATAGTACATGGTAGCTGCTATTCCTCCAGCAAATGCATAAGTTTCTTGATTACTCGGTGCCGAGCTGATTGATTTAATAGTCGGATTAACAAGTCCTAGATTTTTAATAACAGCAGGATTATTTGTACTACCAGATACAATACTAAACAGACCAGCTTGAGGTTGTGTTTCTCCACGATAAATCGAATGTAAATTGCTTATCTTGTAGTTCTGCCCATCATATACACCCACAAAATGCCTACCATGAATACCATGAAGTATAGCTACAACTCCTATAGGTGGCAGTCCTTCACCTATACCGGTAATCCAAGTTGATGAAGCTGATGCGTCGATATCAGCAACTTGCCTAAAATGAACAAGGGTTGAAGAATTTTTCCACCAACCTGGACTAGTTAAATGTGTATCAAGATTATGATTAAATGCCATCCATACAAGATGATTGATGTGAGATATCAAGTAAGGGTTGTTTTGTGTTCCTGCATTCACATAGCTACCGGTTAATGTTGGTGGGCGGGTTTGAGTCTGACTAAACAATATCCCTGTTAGACATAACATCATAAGGACTGCAAGGATGATTTGTTTCATTAAACCCCCAATACTTTCGGTAAGGAATTGGATTGGACAATTAATCATACGCAATGTGGGATTCTCTACCTCATTGGTCAGTCTATAGGGCAAAATATTATATCTGCCTTTAGATTGTTTCCTTTCATCTCGCTTTGGAATTTCTCCAACGACTTTTCTTTTCATTGGTTTCTCGCAAGATACGTTCCCTGCGTTTTTAGTAAGTTCGAAGTAATTTAACATACTTCCTCCTCTTTCTTTTTGATTTTTGTGTACCCTTCTGTTATTTTCAGTCCTTTTGTTTCTGGTAAAGTACTTATTCTCTTTTTTAGCAAAAGACATACAAGTCTTTACACTTTCATTTTCTGTTTTGTAGTTCTTTGACATACATTCTCCTCTAAAGTGTTATTTATTAGCATTTTCTGAAATGAGATTCACTCCCATTTACAAAAAGTGTCCAATAAAAAGGTACGTTATTTTTGGACACTTTTGCATATATGCAAACACTAAAAAAATGAAGCTTTTAGAAAATAGTGTTTGACAAAAAAGGGTGTCC
>Ga0099364_10013626_pt1 | contig 10890 bp, 12 predicted proteins | sample TergutTh196P3_FD_73070 | JGI IMG/M metagenome (GOLD analysis project Ga0099364, IMG submission 73070) | Microcerotermes parvus P3 segment gut microbial communities from Pointe-Noire, Republic of the Congo - Th196 P3 | ecosystem: Host-associated > Arthropoda: Insects > Digestive system > Gut ... | reverse complement strand
ATTCACGCTGAACATGTTCGTTGTACTGCGAGGATTGAAGATCATTCCACAACGCAAAACCTGATTCCGGTTCGCTCTCCGGCATCCAGCCTTCCAGTGGAAATGGGTGTTCGGTAAAAGTTTGCATAAAAATCCTTTCTTTTTGTTGGGAGGAGTTGGAACACATAATTTTGTATCCCTCGCCCTCGGTTAAACTCTGGCATTTCTCTCTATACAAGGAAAAATACCGTTCTTGTATTGTTGTTCTTATTTACACTGGGATAAAAGTTCCTTAAGGTCTGCTACATAACGGGACATCCTGGTATCATTGCCTGTCATATTGAACCTTTCGATAAAAAACTTCACGCCGCCTGCATTTGCTTGTGGTTTGCCGGGAAAACGATCTAACCATTTTTTACATCTGACTACATAGTCTTCCATCGAGCCGCACATATAGTGGGCTAAACATGTATCGTAATTGACGATCTCCGCATCCCAATGTTCGCGGTTTAAGACCGGTTCATTATTGAGCGTCGTTGCATCTCCACGATGCCGGTGAAAATGGACACCATACCAGTCATCTATATTGATGCTGTCTAATCGAACAATGGCCTTATATTCTTCACATAGCGGAGGGGGATCATAGACGGAAGTAAAATACTCCAGCCTCGTAATATCGTCTGGCGGCGATAAAATATGATCACTATGCCCGAAGACCAACCAAGGAATCAATGCACATCCCGTCGTCATGGGCAATGAAGTCAAAATGCTATTGATACTACGATGCCGAGAATCATAAAAATACTCATCGTCATCAAATGTCGCCAACCAATCCGCAGTGCTATGATATTCTTTTGCAATGCTACTATACCATTGCCCCTGCCACACACAAACTTGATCCGTCGATTCATTTATAGAAACCATAACTTTTTCCAATACCTGCGATGGCAGTGCTTGTATTTTTTTCAAAGTTTTGTCTGTTGTCAGGTGGTCAAGTCCGATACAAATGCGGTCGAACCCGACAAGAAAATTATGGCAAATTAGTTCTTGAATATATCGTGCCGAATCTCTTGTCGTGATTGCAACGACTGATGTCAGTGGCTTCGCTCTCTTGGCAACGCCCAAGTTTGCTTCGCATTCGGAGATGTTTCTATTTAATGGATGATGTTCAATGTTTGTCATGATTTTTAGCGGGTTAGGAGCGGTCGGAACACTCGATTTTGTGTTCCTTGCACTCGGTTCGTAGAATTATCTATGCTTTGTAACGTTGTTCTCACTTGGTTTGGCAATTCAAATGACTTCATTGCACCGGCAATCTCGTGAAGCTTCTTTCTCACTTCGACAAGGTCGGTCATGTTATGACCTAGTTCTGTCTCCAACCGCTGACTCAATTCCGTAAAAAATGGTATCCAATCAGTTACAGCAGTAGGAGATGCTAATGCCAATGTTCCCGTGATGCTTATTTGAAGTTGGGCTTGTGCATTTTGAACTGTCCTGATGTTTTCTGCATCGATCCGCTGGACAACCTGTTCAAAACATTCTGCCACAAGCCGTGTTTCTGAAACAAGGTTTTCACTCTTGACCAAAATGGGCAGTTGTGTTTTGACCCACACTCCTAATGTGGAAGTAGGCGGTATAGGAAATGGTCTTGGCAATGGTTCCGCATCATCCTCGCCATTGAAAAATGTTTTGACAAGTAGTTCCGGCCGACCATCAACAATAATTCCGGCAATCACGGTGTAACGGCCTTGCTCTGGACTCGCAAAATATAGTTTTGACAAATCTGTATCGATCTGGTAACTATTAACACTTGATGCAGGCGGCACGATATACCACGACGCTTCTTGGGCAGGAATAATTTCGAACGATACAAGACCTCCCGGCAATGCATGTTCCGGCCCGACCAATTCCTGCGAAGTAACATTAATGCCGAACAGTAGTAGAAATATAAAAAACAACTGTATTCTCATAGTAGTAGCGGGGTAAAAGTGTTATTGAGTAGCCATGTAACTCTAATTGTCAAGGTATTTTTAACAGTTGTCAGGTCTGCGGACAAAATTGGCCTATCAGCTTGGCATACCATTGTGCCGACCACATGGGATAGCCGTGTTCATCACGAAAAGTACGAACGGTTTCATAACGCCGTTGCTGCTCTGGATGATCCAAACAGATCGACAAGTCCACTTCTACTTCTTCTTGAGACGCAAGCCGCCCAGCACGGCTACGCTTGCGCAAGGCTTCCACTTGACATGCCAAACAAGGCAGAACAATTCGTCGGCCACATTGTGAACAGTGTCCATATTTCGTATCCCCGTCGATTTCTGATATTTCCATCATTGATTACATACTCAGAGTTTTTCACATCATTCAATCCTGTCCGAATGACGCAGGACATTATGACCGATTTTCGCGATTTGGTTCATATAGAAAAAATGAATTTTTTCAAAAAAACAAAAGAATTTTTGTATTGCCTTGATACGCAAAGAGAAACGCCAATGAAAAAAATTTCAAAGAACACAAAGATGGTCGATTTGCTCTCATACTGACATTAGCGATGGCACAAAAACAATCATAACCGGCAGAAAACCTACTGACAAAGAGACGAAAAAGTAAAAAGACACCAAAAATTCTTCGTAAAGAGAATAGCCGTTATTGCTGTTTTATGTTAACAGCAGTATTTTTGGCACGTCGAACGGTCAAATAAAAAACCGCATGAAGATGGCAAAATTAGAGAATGTTTATGTTGGAGGTCTGCTGGCCACCAAACGAAGATAATCAAGCACACTCTGAATAAAAAGACATTTGGTAATATTGAAGAGGCGTTTTAACCGCTGGAAAAGAGATGACATCTGTTCACGATGCTCCGTGCTACAGAACTTTTTTCACTTGCTCCAAAAGGTATGGCGATGCTTGATCACCACATCGCAACCAAGATTGCAGCAGATCGTTGTAGAAAGAAGATCTTCGTATTCTTTTAGCACATCGGGCGGCTTTTCTGCCTGCGGAAACAAACCTGTTACGATACCGTCCAGTTTCTCTAGCCTTTTCTCTGTTAATTTCGTATCGTTACTTGGTGCTTTTCCTCACATCACAGACGCTACTGATGGACAGGGAGGAGGATCATCTGGTCTGCACTCTCGTCGTTTCTCATCAATCGCTGAGCCTTGCGTCTTTCAGCAGCCGCCAGCGTTTTGCTAGATTCTTTTCTGCGGAGATAACAACGCTTGTTCTGCTCTCTCTTTTTTGTCCGGCCATTCTCCGTATGCAAGTATCTCATGTTGCATTCCTTTTGAAGTCGTTTTCTTCGTTCCAAAATCGTTTCTATGTGTGCCTCGTTCCAGTGGATTTGGGTGTTCGTTGTTTCAAAACATTCCTGACAGCAGTAGATGATTCCGGGACAAGCAAAGCGAAATCTTTTTCTGCATTTTGCATTCGCACAGGTCGTTGAAGTAGGAATGTACATGGTGTCATCCTCAGTAATGCAAAGATTCCTTCCACAAGGAAGAACCGGCCTCCCATCGTCATCGAAAACCTGATAAATCCGGCTCTCGAAATAAAGGCGATATTTCTCCGGCGAATTGTCAGAAGAAACCATGGCGGCCAGTGGAAAAAATGTTGGAGAAACGCAACAGATTGTCTCATAAAATAGTATGACATGGAAACAATGATTTTACGAAGTGTTTCTGCCACAATCTGGCCTTTTTCCGTTCTACGCCCCCTAGAAAAGGCACATCTTGCGCATGTTAACATATTTTTGCGAACGACAAGCAAGTCGTGCTGGTCGTCAAAGCTGCCATTGCGACCAAATATCCATAAATCTGTTCTAAAGTTGTTGATGTTGATTTAACCACTCATTTGTATTAAAGAAAGTAACGTTCGTATTATTTTTGATTGTAACAATGTTCACAATCTTTGGAAACAGATTCGTCTGACAGCATTGGAGGTCTTGTATGCCAACGCCAAGCCGATGCAATGATTTCTTCAATCTTGGTGTACTTTGGTGTCCAACACAGTTCTTGTTGTACTTTTTCGGAATTGGCAAAGAGTCTCGCTGGATCGCCTGTTCGACGTTCACCTAATACAATTGGAACTATTCTACCCGTTACCTGTTTTGCGGCATTGAGAATTTCGCTTACAGAATAGCCGCGTCCGATTCCCAAATTGTAAAACCTCGCATCGCCGCTGACGAGCGATTCGAGCCCGAGAATATGAGCATCTACAAGATCGTTGACATGAACGTAATCGCGAATGCAAGTCCCGTCCGGTGTAGGATAGTCACTTCCGAACACAGTGATGTTTTCTTGTTTGCCCATAGCGGCGAAAAGTACAAGCGGAATCAAATGTGTTTCAGGGTTGTGATCTTCGCCGATAGTAGCATCATCCGACGCACCGGCAACATTGAAATAGCGAAATGTGATAAATCCAAATTCTGGGTCGGCAGTAGCGATGTCTTGCAAAATTTGTTCAACAAACCATTTGGAACGCCCGTAGGGATTGATTGGCTGTTGCCTCGTTGTTTCGTAAACAGGCACTTCATCAGGTTCTCCATACACTGCTGCCGTCGAACTAAAAATAAAATGTTTAACTCCTGTTTGTTCCATTGCATCGAGGAGACTCATCGCTCCTGCCGTATTGTTTTGATAGTAGAGGAGCGGTTTTTGTACCGATTCACCAACGCTGATGAGTGCGGCAAAGTGCATCACCGCTTGAATGTGGTGTTTTTGTAAAATTTCTACAATTCGAGATGTTTCTTTGAGGTCGATTTGATAAAACGGCACGGAATCGGGTACTGCAGAGCGGTGTCCATAACTCAAATTATCCAGAACGATAACAGTGTGTCACGCTTTTATCAATTTTTGAACGGCATGCGAGCCAATATATCCTGCTCCGCCTGTGACGAGAATGTTCATTGCAAAAAATCCTGGTTATTTGTGAAAAATGTCCTGTCTCAAGTTTAGCAGATTTTTCAATAAAACATATATTCTTGTTGTATCCACGGGTTAATACAAGTAGCATACTATCAGAATCATCCTCCAAATGTGCCTGACAGCATTGGCTGTATCGGTTCAACAAATCCATCATCCATCGATTCCACCTAGCCAGTTGCCGCTCGCCCGTGCACCTGCATCGGCGACAAGTAGAGCGATGTGTTGTTTGTTGCATCAACGGCTCGCGTGACATCCTGTACAGTAATTCGAAACTGCGAAACTGCCGGATAATCATCAAAATCAACATGCCGAGTAGATGTTCGGCTGGTTCAAATTCTACTTCCTTCAAATGCTGCCAAATATTACTATCAGATAGATGACCTTCGGTCAACAAACAATTGGCATATTTGGCGGAATTACGTAATGATGGTTTGACGGCACCGATGGTAGTTGATGGAGTGATCAATGGTGAATTGTTTTTGGCTTATATAGAACAAGTATTAGTAGACATACTTCGTGAAGGTGATATAGTCGTGCTGGACAATTTGAGTTCACATAAAGTGGCAGGAGTGAAAGTTGCAATAGAAAGTGTAGGAGCACAAGTCGCCTATCTGCCTCCGTATAGTCCTGATTTCAACCCAATCGAGAATGTGTTTGCAAAGTTGAAGTCGTTGGTGCGCAAGTCGAAGAGGCAAACGATGGCAGCACTTTGGCAAAGAATGAGAGAACTGTGCGATGCTTTTTTTACCTGAAGAATGCAAAAACTATTTTAAGCACGCCGGATACAAGCCTAGAGAAAAACTCCACACTAAAGTTTAATACGCACTAGAACCATTTCAGTGCCCGCTTGCATACCTACTTTTCATATCCAAGAGAAGTAAACTTTATTCGCATCACCGTACAAGATTGGTATGGCAATACCTTGATGGATGACATGAAAAGCGATTATGTGTATAATGATCCAGGTACACAGCATAAAACAACGCTTGGGCATTATGGCAAGTACAGTGCGGTAGAACCGGACGCCCGTTCTCTTGTGCTACATCATTCGCCGCACAATATCGGAACGATGATGGAAAGTGGCGATTATACGGCATTGCAAGCAGAATGGCAGATGTGGAAAGATCGAACCATCCAAAGCCTATGGAAGGGGATCTACATTCCGCCACTTCTGTTCTTCGGAGGGAAGTGATATGTCGTTGGTGATTTTGGAATGTTACCATTTAGCCTTATCACTGTTTTACTCGAAAAAGTTGTTTTTGCAAGTATAATTCCAGAAACGTAACTATTTTCATTGGACATGCCGAAACTTTGCATAAATGCGGACATCCAATCAACGCCGTGCGAAAGCGGTGTTCATAAGGCTATAGATGGACTTTAATCTTATGAAATCTTCCCGCCGATTCGTTGGACATCTCTGGACATTCGCCCATTTTCATAGTCTTGTTTTTGCCGTAAGTCCCTGTACAAGAAGATGATACAATATAATTGACAAAGCGATGAGTTAAGGTATAATGAGAGGACAACTTCAGGAGAAATATAAGACGCAAACGTTTGTGACACCAGAGGTTATGGCAAATTGTTTGTTCTCGTGGCGTGCCGGAATGACGTTTTTTGTCCATGGCAACCGTGAAACGCTCTAGCACCCTCCACTTGCACGCCCGCAGCGGGATTATGTGGTATTATTAAGAAGATGACCTCAACTCCGGCAATTTTGGACGACATCCTGCTCTCCATGGTCGAAGGCGTCGGCTCGCGAACCTACCAACGATTGATAGAACGCTTCGGAAACTCGACCGCAATCCTCAATGCCTCACGAAACGAATTGTCCCAATTCGACTTCCTACAAGCCGATACCCTGACGCAACTGATTACCGCCCGAAATCGCATCAATCCAACACAAATCGTCGAACTCTGCCAAAAAGACAACATCGACATCATCCCGCTCAAAGACGAACGCTATCCCAAACAACTTCGCAACATTCCCGACCCGCCGCCGATTTTGTATGCCAAAGGAACACTGCTCCCCTCCGATTCCTTTTCGATTGCCGTCATCGGAACTCGGAAATGTACCGGATACGGCGAACGACAAACGCAACGCCTGACGGCAGCACTCGTCCAAAACGGCTTCGCCATTATGAGCGGTTTGGCTTTGGGAATCGACGGAACGGCACACCGTGCGGCCCTGAAAAACGGCGGACGGACGGTCGCGGTCTTGGGAAGCGGTTTACAGCATATTTATCCGCCGCAACATCAATCGCTTGCACGCGAAATCACCGATTCCGGCGGCTGCATTTTGAGCGAATTGCCGCCGCTCCACCCGCCAGCAACCTGGACGTTTCCGCAACGGAACCGAATCGTCAGCGGATTGTCGCTCGGCGTGTTGGTTGTTGAGGCTCCATTGCGGAGCGGAACGATGATTACGGCTCGATTGGCGGGCGAACAGGGGCGAGATATTTTTGCCGTACCGGGTTCGGTCGAATCTTCGACTTCATCGGGCTGCAATCAGTTAATTAAGGATGGGGCGTATCTTACGGAATCGGCGGAGGATATTATTGATGTGTTGGGGCCGATGCGTCATTCGGTCATGTTGCCGGGCATGGCAACGGCAATTCGCCATCCGAATGAAGTTTTGCTCAATGAAGTCGAGCGTCGGGTATTGCATTGCATTGGCTTTGTGGAAACGCCATTGGATGCGATTATATCGGCTTCGGGCTTGGAGTTACATCAAATCTTGCCTGCTCTTTTGGTGTTGAATCAAAAACGCATCATCCGCGGCCTGTCGCCGAGTACGTTTGTTCGGCTATGAGGTGCTGTTGACGAAAGCGATTCCCGTTAACTATTGACGATCCTAAAGCAATGGATTAGAATGCATGGGAAACCGTGGGAGGCGGACAAAATTATGCCAAAAATCGTCATCGACAATGAGTTGTGCGTTCGATGCGGACAGTGTACATTCGTTTGTCCCAGCCGATGCTTTCGCCGGGAAACAAATAATGATTGTCCAGAATGCCCTCAAGGAGCCGAGGAAGCCTGTATTTCTTGCTGTCATTGCATTGCGGCCTGCGTCGGCAAAGCAATCACCGTTGGTAACATTACAGCCGACGATTGCTTGGATTACGATAAAGCAATGTCCGTCCGGTTTGACAGTGTTGCGCATCTTGTGCGGACTCGCCGTTCGATTCGCCGATATACGGACAAGCCGCTTGAAGATCGAGTTATTGAGCAGTTGATTGATGTCGTTCGTTGGGCTCCCACGGCGAAAAACGGCCTGCCCGTTAAATGGGTTATCATAAACAATCCTGACAAAGTTAAGGAACTTGCCGGATTGATTGTCGGTTGGATTAAAAAACAGCAGGCTAACGACAAAATGATAGAGGCAATGCTTGCGGCTTGGGAAGCGGGAAATGACCCGATTTTTCGCGGTGCTCCGTGTCTTGTTGCGGCCTACACAGACGACGCATCGCCGTTAGCGGGTTGGTCGGCGATTGACACAGCGATTGCCGTGGAAACGCTGGACCTTTGTGCCTCTGCAATGCGGCTGGGAGCGTGTTGGGCGGGAATTTTTGTTCGAGCGGTGCAGTCTGACAAGCCGTTTTTCAATCATTGGCTTGGATTACGCGGTACAGAGACGGTTCATGGCGGTCTCATGCTTGGACACGTTGGTGAAGAGATATACCAGCGTATTCCTTACAGGCCTGAGGCACAAAAAATTTGGATTCGGTAAGTTGCCGAGTCAGCCTGTCCCGTAGCAGAGTGCCGCTAGTACCCTCCCTGCTTGCCAGCCGGATTTCTTCGACACGAAGGATCGACTCGTACATCCGCCAGTGTCGGGATCGTGCGATGCTTTTGCGGACAGTGTTCTAAATGATCCATCCACGGCGACCATTCGACCAGCAGAAGCCCTCTGTCGGGAAAAACATGTCGGGGTGTGCTTTCTTTTCGGTGCCGCACCGAACCGTAGAAAAAATAGATACAGGGCATGTTGTAGACGTACTCCGGCAGTGCGAATTGGACTTTGCCAAAAGAAGCATCGATCACATGTCCGAACACATCGGTCTTTGCCCGCTGCCCCTCGGCGGATTGGAACGGAGCCTTTTCGATCACTTGATCCAGGTAGAAAGAGGCGGCATCATCCATCTGGCTGCCATGAAGCGTCGGCTCCCGCCAGACATAGTTCTGACCAATGTACTTCGGATCGCCAAAGTGATAGACGGCACCATCGGGCACCAGGCGGCGTTTGATGGTCGAAATCACTTTGAGCCCCAGCATCCCGTCTTCAAATTGCGACAGACCGTTTTTGAGCAAGTCCGTTGCAATCGTAGGACCAGTCTGCTGATACTGCCAGTGTCCAAAATCCTGGAACGTCACTGTGTTCATCAGCAGAGTCTGGGACTGAAGACCGTTTTCCTTGCCGAGCCGCGGAATGTACTTTCGCGATTCTGCGAGAGAATGCGGAGTAAGACCTTCCTGCACCTCGTGATAATGAACAGACCCCGTAGAAGTCATCACCTGTCCCGGCTTCTGCCCGATACACCGCTGGATACATGCAAGACCAATGCCGTCAAAATGACGAAGCACCTGTTTGAGCAGGTAGTCGGCATTCAAGTCCCGGAGCGACACATAATGCGTCAGCATTTCATGGACGTTCTTTTTCATCCGTACCGACCGAATCTGATTGATGGAAACTTCGACACGGGTCAGTCCCATCGTGACCATCGGTGAAACAGAGTTAAAGGCGTAGGAGGCAACGCCCGGCAAATCCGGTTCGAGTTCCAAAAGGACATACAATTTGTCATCCCGAAGGGACTGGTGCAAATCGTCCGGACCAATCGGAATTGGTTCGATGATCTTGTCCATGAAAGACTGCTCCGTAAACTGCCGGCGAATAAACCGGTCAATCGTCGAAGCTGCTTCCTTCACCTGCACAGGGTCATTACTGGCAAACTTCTCCGCCAGAATACGTCCCGCTTCTCTGTCTTCTTTTAATGTCGGCATGGTGTCAAACTCCTAAAATGGTGGGGCTCCAAAAAGTGATGGTTTCTACAAATAGTGGTCGAAAAAGTTGTTAGTCCCGAAGGTTATCCGCATCGACGGCGGCTTTCGTGAGTCTTGGAATCGATAAACCTTGGAAGGCGATACCCGACTTAGCGTGGTTACTCGTCGTTGGTGCAAATCCCCGTACAACGATGCCGATGATGACATCCATGAAGGGCCGTCCAATCTTGATCATTCCCGCCGTATCGAAGTTGTTGACATTGTCCCTCGTCGTTGTCAGCAATGCTCCCGGCACAAACAGGGACAAGTCTTCTTCAGGATCGAACTCGGAAGTCTCGTAGACATAGCCTGCCGCAAGACTCTGAAAACTCGCATTGTAGGCATCCATAAAGACGGAGTTTCCCGTCTTGGTCGTGGCAGGATCGCCGTACTGAACGCCGATGACATCGCCGCTGTCCGAGTTCGATCCCACGAGGATCAAAACGGTAGGGCATATATCCGCAGAGGTGATGCCGGGGATCATCGTCCCATTCGGCGTTTGCGAAAAAATGCGTCCCTTAGGAAGCTTTCGCGTTCGTCCCGCGGTCGGGATCACCGAGCGGTCAATGGAACGGGAATAAATCACCGCATCCTTGTCGTCTTGGGGACCGAACATCCGCCAACCATAATGATCAATCATGGTGCCGGGCGGCGTGGGGTCAATCCCGCCGGGAAACGGGTTCATGTAGTGGCTTAGGTCTGTCGTCATAGCAAACAAAGGGGTTGAATGGTTTTAGTTCCGCATCTTCATCACGTTTTGGAAGAGTTCATCATTGGGAGAAACCGGTTTCTCGCTCGATGCCCCGGCTGATTTCGTACGCCCTAATTCAAAGGCCGCAGATTTTTGCGCAGCATCTTTCACGGTGTCCAAAACAAGTTCCAACAGATCAAGAGCTCGTCCATGATCAGCAAGCATCATCGCTGCGGACTTCATGGCTTCATGCCC
>Ga0099364_10013625_pt1 | contig 10890 bp, 9 predicted proteins | sample TergutTh196P3_FD_73070 | JGI IMG/M metagenome (GOLD analysis project Ga0099364, IMG submission 73070) | Microcerotermes parvus P3 segment gut microbial communities from Pointe-Noire, Republic of the Congo - Th196 P3 | ecosystem: Host-associated > Arthropoda: Insects > Digestive system > Gut ... | reverse complement strand
AGCAGTTCGCACACGGGTATCGCGCATCGTTTCGGCAATACGAATATCTTTATCCCTATCAGCCTCAGCCTTACCGATTTCACCAAAACGGTTTTGTTCGGCTACACTCTTTTTGGCTTCGTTGATCGCCTTGGCAGCCGCCTCTTTTCCCAACGCTTCGATATAACCCGATTCGTCGCGGATATCGGTTACGTTTACGTTGATCAGTTTTAAACCGATTTTGCGCAATTCCAATTCTACGTTTTGACTTACGTTGATCAGAAATTTATCGCGGTCGGCGTTGATCTCTTCAATATCCATGGTGGCAATAACCAAACGCAACTGGCCGAATAGGATGTCTTTGGCAAGATCCTGAATATTAGATATCGACAAACCCAACAAACGTTCAGCCGCATTAATCATATTATCGGGGTCGGTAGAGATACCCACCGTGAAGCGGCAAGGTACATCGACGCGAATATTTTGCTTACTCAAGGCATTGGTCAGGTTACATTCAATCGGAATCGGCGTCAGATTCAGGAAAGAATAACTTTGAAACACAGGCCAGATAAAAGCAGCGCCACCGTGAATACATTTTGCGGAGTTCACCCCGCCTTCCTTGTTTTTTCCGGTTTTACCATACACAACCAAAACACGGTCGGAAGGACAGCGTTTATAACGCGACAATACAGATACAAAAGCGACAAAAATCACTACTGCAAAAACGACATAAAGAGCAAGAAGTTCCATAATTGATAGTTTTTAGTTTCGAGTTTATAGTTTTATAGTCTTACGGTCTTTCAAAGGTTTTCTACAAGAAGGGTATGGGCATCGATAACGCTTTTCACACGTACCATGCTGCCGGTACGGATAGGTTCATCCGATTCTGAAACAGCATCGTATTCACGCACGGCTTGCTGGATGCTCATCTGTATTTTCCCTTTCCCATTTCCAGCGGCGGGAATCGTAAAATATACGGTAGCCGGGTGGCCTACCGCATTGTTAATATCAATATTGCCGCTTTGGGTCGTCTTACTGAGCGCATATAAAAGCCCCATGACAATGGCCACTAACAGCAAACCGAAAAATACGGACAAAAGTGTAAGCCAGACCCTGTTGTCGATAGAATTATACAGTGATATCCCCCCCCAGGAAAAACCAAGAAAGAAATTCACTAAATTACGAAAAGTAAAAAACTGAAAGGGCATTCCCATATCGGAATCGGTATCTGCATCACCCGAAATTTCACCATGGTCTCCCATACCGAAAAAGGTCATAATCATCTGAATAATAAAGATGACGCTGAAAGGAATTGCTATCCCCCACATTACCTGTAGATATAAATCCAAAGAGTTCCACCAAAGTTCCATAGACATTTATAATTTAAAGTTTCACAAAGATACTTGATATTCTTAACAATTCCAAGTATATTCCCCAAAAAAACTTTTTCTTAACCGTTATAAGCACGTTTCGCGATAGAAGTCGAGGGAGTCGAATATCTTTTCTTTATCCATGGTTTGATTGATTCGGATCTCACCGGCGTGTGCCAGCAAGGTGAAATTGATTGTTCCGCCTTCATTTTTTTTGTCGTGGGTCATCAGTTCGTATAATGCATCATAATCATCACATTCGATGGGAAAGGGAGGATAAAACGTTTTGATAAAATTGACGGTGCGGCGAAGGGTTTCGATTGGAAATCCGCAACAGTGGTATGAAAGGTACAGTTCACTGACTAATCCGGCGGCTACGGCATGACCATGCAGGATGGGACGTTTTTTTGCAAACGAAAGGCTTTCAAAGGCATGGCCGATGGTATGTCCCAGATTCAAGGCTTTGCGGATTCCTTTTTCCTTCGGATCTTCCGTTACGAACCGTTCCTTGATGGTGACCGATTCTTTGACCAACTGATTTAAAACAGCGGTGTTGAGTTCTTTTGTGTCAAGATCGAAGGTTATCAATTGATTCAATGTGTTTTCGGAATCAATCAATCCGTGTTTAATCATTTCAGCATAACCGGAAAGCAGGTTATCACGATCCAATGTTAACAGGAAAACACAGTCTATCAACACACAATCAGGAAGATAGAAGGCTCCGATTTCGTTTTTCAATCCGTTGAAGTTGATTCCTGTTTTCCCCCCGACAGCCGCATCGACCGAAGCCATCAGAGTGGTAGGGATATTGAGTGTGTGCAGTCCGCGTTTGAAGGTAGCGCCCGCAAATCCACCCAGGTCGGTTATCATGCCTCCGCCTAGATTGATAAGCAACGAATTACGTGATGCGCCGTTTTCGGAGAGGGTTTGCCATACAGTCATCAGTTGTTCGAGGTTTTTGTTTGTATCGCCAACTTCGATAATAATAGAGGTTGCTTGTTCGATGGCCGGAAGGGGGCGAATAACGGGGAGGCATAACCGGTGTGTATGTTTATCGGTCAGTACGAATATCTTATCGTAATGATGGGCGGAAAGGTATTGTTGTAATTCTTTTTTTATGTCTTCAGTTATAATTACCATATTTGGTTTTTTTCGTTATCAGTTATAATTGCCATGTTAGTTGTTGTTTCAACATATTGAAATTCAGTTTTCCCGACTTGTTTGGTTCTTGAAAAAGACTACAACATTCTCCCCCCCGTCATTTCGACCGTAACACACGGAGCGACAGCGGAGTGTGTGAAGTGGACGTCATGTCGAGCGAAGTCGAGACATCTGTTAGTGACTGCACTTTAGCGACAAACAGATTCCTCCGCTTCGGTCGGAATGACGGTACCGCCCCATAAGACTTTTTCTCATGACAGTACAGCGCAATGGCTTTTACAATTACAGATTCCTCCACTACACATGCTTCGCTGACGCTCCGCATGCTTCGGTCGGAATGACGCTTTGGGGCATGGTTACTAATTACAATCCCTGTCATTTTTCAGTTATTCAATCATTTCAGTCCGGCAATGTCCAACACGGTATCGATGGCTAACGTTAGGCCGTGGGCATTTTTCCCGCCTGCCGTGGCGAAGTGCGGTTGTCCGCCGCCGCCGCCCTGGATATGTTTGGCGGCTTCTTTGATCATTGTGGCGGCATTGAATCCCTCAGCCACCAATTCGTCGCCTAACATTACCATCAACGCACATTTATCTTTCTCTTCGATGCCGGCAATGAAGCAAAATTTACCCAGTATCTCGCCTTTGAGCTGAAATGCGATTTCCTTTAGATTGTCGATATTCCCTTCGCCTCTGAATATCAGCAGTTTTACGCCATTGCGGTCGATGGCTGTTTCAAACAGACGTTTTTTTAATACCATTGATTGTTCTTTCATATAAACGGTAATCTGTTTTTTCAATTCGGCATTTTCTTCGATGGATTTCCGGATGGTTTGTTTCAGGTTGGGCACATTGTTGAACATAGCGCGTAACTCGCGGATGGTATCCTGCTGCATATAAATATATAACTCCGCTCTTTCACCGGTGACGGCTTCAATACGCCGTATCCCGGCTGCAATCGAACTTTCGCTGACGATCAGAAACAGACCGATCCTGCCGGTTGCCTGAACATGCGTCCCGCCACATAATTCGATCGACTCGCCAAACCGTATCACACGCACTTCGTCGCCGTATTTTTCGCCGAATAATGCGATGGCGCCCATTTCGTTTGCTTGTGCGGCAGGTATATTACGATGTTCATCCAACGGAAAATTCTTCCGGATTCGCTTGTTTACCAACTGTTCCACTTTTCGCACTTCTTCGTCCGTCATTTTTTGAAAATGAGAAAAGTCGAAACGCAGTTCATCGTGCGAGACAAACGATCCTTTTTGCTCGACATGCGTACCCAGCACTTCGCGTAATGCTTCATGGAGCAGATGCGTTGCCGTATGATTGCCTTCGATTTGAGCCCGTTTTTTCTGATCAATCGCAGCGACAAAAGGCGTAGAAAGGTCTTTGGGTAATTCGGTCGTCAGATGTACAGGTAAGTTGTTTTCGCGCTTCGTGTCAATAACATTGATTCTTTCCGTTTCCGAAACCAACAAGCCGCTATCGCCAATCTGCCCTCCCATTTCGGCATAGAAAGGAGTCTGATCCAATACGATTTGAAATAATTCTTTGTTTTGTTGTTTGATTTTCCGATACCGCAGGATCGTAACATCACATTCATAAGAGTCGTATCCTGTGAATCGGGTTTCTCCTTCACGCAGGACCACCCAGTCGCCGGTTTCTATGGCAGCGGCATTACGGGCGCGTTCTTTTTGTTTTTGCATTTCGGTATGGAATGTTTGGGTATCCACTTCCATGCCACTTTCGCGCAAAATCAGTTCGGTCAGGTCTAATGGAAAACCAAATGTATCGTACAACACAAAAGCATCGACGCCGTCCAACACTTTTTTTCCGGCAAGCAAAAGTTCCGAAACCTTTCGTTCCAACAGGCGGATACCTGTTTCGAGTGTATGCAGGAATGCTTCTTCTTCTTCCTTCATTACTTTGCCGATCAGTTCCTGCCGGGTTATGAGTTCGGGATACGCATCGCCCATCGTATCTATAAGTGTTGGAAGCAACTGATACATAAATGCTTTCCGCCGATTGAGGAATGTATATCCGTAACGCACGGCGCGGCGAAGGATCCGACGAATCACATAACCTGCTTTCACATTGGAAGGTAACTGACCGTCTGTGATCGCAAATGCGATGGTACGGATATGGTCGGCGATCACACGCATGGCTACATCCTTTTGTGCATCTTCCCCGTAAGTTAATCCGGTTATTTGAGCAATCGCTTGAATGATAGGCTGAAAAACATCTGTATCATAATTGGACGTTTTCCCCTGTATCGCCATGCAGAGGCGTTCGAATCCCATGCCGGTATCGATCACCGGAGCGGGCAGGTTATCCAACGAACCGTCAGATTTCCGGTTATATTGCATAAAGACAAGGTTCCAGATTTCGATTACCTGCGGATGACCGGTATTGACAAGCGTCACTCCGGGTACAGCGGCACGTTCGTTGGCGGGGCGAATATCGATATGAATCTCCGAACAAGGTCCGCAGGGGCCTGTATCTCCCATCTCCCAGAAGTTATCATGCCTGTCGCCATCTAAGATACGGTCTTTGGGGAGAAACTGTTCCCAGTATCCGGCTGCTTCGTTGTCGCGTTCCAGATTTTCCGAAGGACTGCCTTCAAAGACGGTCGCATAAAGCCGTTCAGGATTCAGTTTCAGGACATCGACTAAATACTCCCAAGCCCAACCGATGGCTTCTTTTTTGAAATAATCGCCGAATGACCAGTTGCCGAGCATCTCAAACATTGTATGATGATAGGTGTCATGGCCCACTTCTTCGAGGTCGTTATGTTTGCCGCTGACACGCAGGCACTTTTGAGAGTCCGCAATACGTGGATATTTGATAGGGACATTACCTAAGATAATATCTTTGAACTGATTCATCCCTGCATTGGTAAACATCAATGTGGGATCATTTTTGATGATCATCGGGGCGGAAGGAACGATCCGGTGCCCTTTCGAAGCAAAGAAGGTTTTAAACGATTCGCGAATCTCTTTCGATGTTAACATATCAAAAAAAACATTTATTTATGTCAAAAATTGGAAAAAACTTTTGCAAAAGTAAAGCAAATAATTATATTTGCAATCTAAATTTCTAATAGAATTACAGGATGAGCATTTTTGGAAGACGAAAAGCATATTATTTTTATAACCCGAACTCTCTTACCTACGAACGGGTTTACCCTTCTGCAAAAGAACGTTTCTTTGCAGTATTGAAGCATTTAAGTTTTGGAATTTTGATAGGCGCCGGCGTATTTTTCGCGTTTATTCATTTTTTTACATCCCCGATGGAGGCATTGCTGCGAAAGGAAAACAAGTTGTTGCAAACGCAATACGAAGTACTTTCGCTCCAGTTAAATGATGCGATTGCTGTATTGGATGATATTCAGGAACGCGATGATAATTTATACAGAGCCATTTTCCAAACCCAGGCAATTCCCGAATTCGTACGAAAACCGGGCATCGGCGGGACGAACCGGTATGAGTATCTGATGAATTTATCGAATGCGAATTTAGTTATCGAAACAACGAAGAAGATGGATATGATGAGGAGGCAGATTTATGTCCAATCCAATTCGTTGGATGAACTGTTTTCGATCGGCAAGAATCTGGAAGAGCGAAACCATTGCGTTCCGGCTATACGGCCCGTATTCGACAAGGATTTCAAGAAGTTATCATCGGGTTTTGGAATGCGTATCGATCCGATTTATGGTACGCCCAAATTTCATTCAGGGATGGATTTTGCGGCGCCGACAGGCACGGAGATTTATGCTACCGGCGCCGGAAAGGTGATTTTTTCAGGGAACAAGTCAGGATACGGAAATACAATTGAGATCGATCACGGTTTCGGCTATAAGACCTTGTATGGTCATAACAGTAAAAACATTGTACGTGTCGGCCAAAATGTGGTACGTGGGGAAGTTATTGGATTAGTAGGTAATACGGGAAAATCAATCGGGCCTCACTTGCATTATGAGGTGCATCTTCAAGGCAAGCCAATTAATCCTGCCAATTATTACTTTATGGACCTTACACCGGAAGAATATGATCAAATGATACAGCTTGCAGAAAATCGTGGACAGGTGATGGACTAAGACAATTGACAATGGATAATTATGTATAATTGAAAAAATCTTGAACTTTAAACCTTGAACTTTAAACAGTAATATATGAAATTATACTACTCCATCAAAGAAGTCTCGCAGATGCTTGGTTTGAATGCACCCACATTGCGATACTGGGAAAAGGAATTTAAAGAGATCGCTCCACAGAAAAACCAGAAAGGCATTCGTTTGTACCGGAAAGAAGATATTGAGCAAATCCGTTTAGTATATTATTTGCTGAAAGTAAGAGGAATGACAATAGTCGGCGCCCGCCAAAAACTGAAAGATAATAAAGACGAAACAGTCAATCAGGTCGAAATTTATAACCGGTTGGATCAAATCCGTGGCGAATTACTTTCATTAATCGACGCGTTGGATGCATACGATACCTCTCAACCCTGACAGGTAGGATGTCAAAAATATGCGTTTGATTTTTGAAAATTACGTTCTTTTTGTATCTCCCTTATCCTGCAAGGCGCCCTTAGTAGCCAGAACAACATGTACCTTTTCTCCCTTATTCCCTTATTAAAACGCACGTAATAAGGGAATAAGGGAAATGAGTTTGGAAGACAATCATGGCTACTAAGGGGGTTGAAAAAACACAGGATTGATAAGTTGAACGAAGAAATCTTTTTGATTTTGTTAAAAGAGGCAACATCAAAATATAAGGCGTAACGCCATTGAGCGCATTGGGCGATTTGCGTTCCCTGTATACGCCGAAAACAGATTCAATGATATCGGACGATATATGGCATACACTGCTATTTGATGGGGCTGTACGGTAATGGAGTAAGGAATACGATGCGGTTGTTTGAGATGGTTGCATTCGCCCATTCGGGAGCGGCTCTCATCCGTTGCCATTCGGGATGAACATTGAACTTCGCCCAACTTGCATCACGATCCGCCATATCGTCGTAATGTGTCACATAGATCAGGCCGGGCATATCCTTGCCGGCTATGATCTGACCAAAACTAAACGGATTGACGCCGCAATCCAAAAAGACTGCAATCTCTTCTTTATTGAACATCTGAACCTTGCGGGTACCGGCTTCAATATTGGCGCTGTCATATTTACGCCATTCGAAAATGGTCTTACCTGCTACAGGCGTTACCTTTTTCCACGCCTCGAAAGGACGGCAGAGGTAACTGTCGTACCGGAAGAACATCGGACGATTGGCAGCGGCATCCTCTTTCATTGCTTCGATAAAAGCGCTGTTTTGTAACAGGATATCGTTAGCCTTCAGGTAAACGTCAAACGATGGGTAAACGAAAAGAAAATAGTAAGCGGCAGGTGAATTCTGGTTATTCTCCCTGAAGCATCCAACCTCAACCCCCATGTTTTTGTAGAGCGGGAGAAGGATATCGGTCATCAATCTGTCGAGACGTGCCGCATTGCCTCCCATTTGAAAATTGTAAATACGCCACTCCTGGATCTGGCCGTCATTTACCTGAGCCGCTGATTGGTAAGCGAAACAGGCCATCATTGCCCCTGTCAGGAGCATACAAAGTAATCTTGTTTTCATCGGAAATAAAATTTATACATTTAACAAATTATCTATTACGCAACAAAGGTGCGAATTTTTCTGCAAATAACTTGCCAATAAAAAATATTTATATTTACTTTGGACTGTAAAAAAATTTTTAACATAATGTATACAAAAATATCAACATCATGAAACATATCATTATCGGAGGTGTTGCGGGTGGCGCTACGGCAGCGGCAAGAATCCGGCGCGTGGACGAATTTGCCGAAATCATCCTGTTGGAACAAGGCAAATACATTTCGTATGCCAATTGCGGACTGCCTTATTATATCGGAGGAGTCATTGAAAACCGAGACAGTCTTTTTCTGCAAACCCCCGCATCGTTCGGGAAACGGTTTCATATAGACGTAAGGGTGGAAAATACGGTTACAGGTATCAACACTACCGAAAAAACTGTGATTGTTCGACGCACAGACGGCAGCGAATATACCGAGACGTATGATCGATTGTTGCTTTCGCCCGGCGCTTCACCTGTAAAACCGCCGTTAGAAGGAATTGATTCGGAAGGTATTTTCACGCTGCGTAACGTGGCGGACACCGACCGCATAAAAAATTGGCTTACGACGCATACCGTTCAAAAAGCAGTCGTGGTTGGCGGCGGATTTATCGGTTTGGAGATGGCTGAAAATCTGCACTATGCGGGCGCGGAGGTTTCCATTGTTGAAATGGCGAAACAGGTTATGGCGCCGATGGATTTTTCAATGGCTGCACACGTCCAACTCCATTTGTTGCAAAAGGGAGTGAAACTTTATCTGGAACAGACCGTTGAACGCTTTGAACAAAAGGATGGTGCGATCAATGTGAGTCTGCAAAACGGGACAGTCATTCCGGCCGATATTGTCATCCTGTCAATCGGCGTGCGCCCCGAAACATCGTTAGCCAAAACTGCTGGTCTTAAAATCGGCGAAACAGGCGGTATTTGGGTAAATGAATATCTGGAGACTTCCACCAAAGATGTGTATGCCGTTGGCGACGCCATTGAATTTCCTCATCCCGTGACAGGCAAGCCATGGCTGAATTATTTAGCCAATCCTGCGAATAGGCAGGGACGATTGGTGGCCGATAACATGGTCAAAGGTTATACCGAAAAATACGAGGGCGCCATCGGGACTGCCATTGCCAAAGTATTCGATATGACAGTGGCGACAACGGGGCTGCCTGCCAAAAAATTGAAGCAATTAAACATACCCTACCAGAGTTCGCACACCCATTCATCCTCCCATGCCGGATACTATCCGGAGAGTATGCCGTTGAGCATCAAGTTGACATTCGACCTCGAAACAGGGAAACTGTACGGAGCGCAAAGCGTTGGATATGACGGTGTAGATAAACGTATTGACCAGATTGCCCTGCTGATAAAATCGGGAGGCAGTGTGTTCGATCTGATGCAAACGGAACATGCGTACGCACCGCCTTTTTCGTCGGCCAAAGACCCGGTTGCCATTGCAGGGTATGTGGCGGGCAATATTGTGAACGGGCGTATGCCGGTTGTCCACTGGCGGGAGGTGTTGGCAGCCGACCCCGCCGGCGAAGTTACCATTCTCGACGTGCGCACACGGTATGAAACGGCAGGAGGGCAGATCATTCGGGGTGCGCTGAATATCCCGTTAGACGAACTGCGCGACCGCCTGAACGAAATACCTGCCAACAAACCTGTATATATCTATTGCGGTGTCGGATTACGCGGTTATCTGGCGTCCCGGATATTGATGCAACGCGGATTTACGGATGTAAAAAATCTTTCGGGCGGATATAAAACCTATTCCATAGCCACCGCGTTCACGACTTGAATATGGACGAAGGTCTACTTTTGCAACTTTTACGACCTATCCTTTGTTTTTCTTACCCATTTTCATTACTTTTGCCATCTATAACAAGTGATAACGAAAAGATGAAATCATTGGAAAGAATAGTAGCCGGTGAATTATTGAAAATAAAAGCCGTCAAATTACAACCAACCAATCCTTTTACATGGGCGTCGGGCTGGAAATCACCTATCTATTGTGACAACCGCAAGACGCTTTCATACCCTGCTGTGCGTAATTTAGTTAAATTGGAATTAACACGGATCATCAGTGAAAAATATGAGGATGCCAATGTCATTGCCGGAGTGGCAACCGGAGCGATTGCACATGGCGCGCTGGTAGCCGATATGCTCGGTCTTCCGTTTGTATATGTGCGTTCTGCGCCGAAAGATCACGGATTGGAAAACCTGATTGAAGGCGAACTCAAGCCGGGTTCAAAGGTGGTCATCGTCGAAGACTTAGTCTCAACCGGCGGAAGCAGCCTGAAAGCAGTTGAAGCAATTCGTAACGCAGGTTGCATTGTGATGGGGATGGTGGCTATCTTTACCCATGGATTTCCGATCGCCGAACAGCAGTTTAAAAAGGCTAACGTACCCCTGACTACCTTGTCAAACTATGATGTGGTGATTGAAGAAGCGTTGAAAATCAAGTATATTGAAAGGGAAGACGTCGCTGTTTTGCAGGAATGGAGAAAAGACCCGGCCAACTGGAAACAATAAGACAATGACATATCCCGAATGCCCTTTAAAGAAAACGACATCCCCCCTGGCCTCCGTGTTCGTTGAACAACTCGCCATGACGGTAGCATTATTTTGTAATGTTATGATAATTTGTCATTTCCGGATTGCTTCGTACCTCGCAATGACGGTCAGCGCGTATCGTCATTGCGAGGAGGAACGACGAAGCAATCCAGTGAAAAAC
>Ga0099364_10013624_pt1 | contig 10890 bp, 12 predicted proteins | sample TergutTh196P3_FD_73070 | JGI IMG/M metagenome (GOLD analysis project Ga0099364, IMG submission 73070) | Microcerotermes parvus P3 segment gut microbial communities from Pointe-Noire, Republic of the Congo - Th196 P3 | ecosystem: Host-associated > Arthropoda: Insects > Digestive system > Gut ... | reverse complement strand
CGTGAACGTCATCTACACGGAGAACGCTGGATTCATGCACCCGGACTCGAGGGGATCAGACCGAACCGACGTATAGGATCAAGGCCTCTTCATCCAGCACCGTCATCTGGTACGTCTCACCGTCGAACCTCACGAGGAGGTTCCTCGCGTCGGACGGGTCCTCGTATCTGAAGACGTGATCGGAGCAGATCCCGAAGAATCCCTCGAACATCCTCCTGTACGTATCGCCATACATCCCCACCTCCTCCTGGGTGAAGTCCTCACCGGACTTCGCCCTCGAGAAAAACGAGGAGCACAGTTCTTTCGACAATACCGGAAGTTTCGAGTCCAGGATCTTATCGAAGTCCACGACCGAGATCTTCCTCCCGTACTTCCTCGCTATGGGTTCCACGTCCCCCACCATCGCGTGTTCGATCTCCGAGTCCGACAGTCCGAGCTGTCCGAGCACCTCGTGGGGATTGATCCCCCCGGCCCTCTGCAGGAGGAGGGGGTCCCTGATCCCGAAGGACCCGGGCCTCAGTTCCTCTATCGCCACTCTACCACCCCCATCGGCACGAGGACCGGGGGCTTGTCCCTGGTGTAGACGACGTCGCAGTATTCCCCGTCCCTGACGTGGATCCTGGTGATGTCCATTCCGCCGGAAGTGATCTTCTCCGTGACGACCTCGCCGAACATGTCGACGGCCTCCCTCATGATCCTCCCCTCGAGCCACTCCGAGTCCTCCCTCGAGTTGGTCCACTTGGGCCTCCTCTCCGAGACGGACTTCGCGATCAGGACGTTGATCCTCTTGAACTTCTTCCACGTGTCCCCATCCAGGCGCTTCGTTCCGGACGGGATCCCATTGACTTCTTCCTTCATCCGAAGAGATTAACCCCGTTAATTTTCACCCATGAAGATCGAAAGGCTCAGCGCCGGTACGGCGTACGCGATCCAGGAGAAGCTCTCCCCGGGGAAAGAAAACTCCGTGGATCTCGAGGACTTCATCCTCGAACTGGTCAACAGGGAGATCGAGTATCACGATCTCGTCGAGAGATCGGAGGTGGACTCCACTTCGACCCTCCAGTCCATCCTCGCCTCCGCCGGGGACGCCATCGACGAGTGGGAGTGCGCCGTCGGCCAGATCTCCGGGGCGATCGACGAACTAAAGTCCCTCATCGTCAGGACGAAGATCACCCGTGGGTAGGTCCAAGAAGATACGGCGGAGACGGGCCTCCGCGATAGCCAAGCTCATGTTCCCCGTCGGATCCTGCACGTGCGGCGGGACCCTCTTCCTCTACCTGGGCTCGGAGGGGGACAACGTCAAGAACATCTACTGCACGGACTGCCATTCGGTCCTCGACGTCTTTCATCCGAAGGACGGACCGATCTTCTTCGTCGGGCCCACCAAGCAGGCGGAACTCCTCGAATCGACCTACGGGATGGAAGCCGTGAGGAAATTCCGGGACCCCTGACGGTTCTTATATCCCGTACGAGAACGATTGAGGAGGAGGATCTCCAATGGACCTGAACGACAGGGATTACCTGATGAACAATCTCAAGGAGTGGAGGGACGTGTGTCTCGAGTGCCACGACGAGTCCGTCGATCCGAAGACCAACAAGAAGAAGAACACCCACAAGTTCTACGTCTTCCACGTGGACCCTGCTTCCACCCAGTTCGGGATCGAATACGGACGGATAGGGAAAGCCCCCAACGTCCTCTCGTACCCCAGGCACATGCTGGGGAAAAAATTTCAGGAAAAGCTCAACAAGGGCTACAGGGTCATCAGGGTCGTTCGACACGACGAGAAGTCACTCATGTTCGCCGACTTCGTGGAGAAGTTCCTCGGCGGCGGGGAGGAGTCCTTCCTCCCGGAATAGGGATCCGTTAATCTCCCATCCATGGACAAACCCAATCACTTCACCAAAGTCCTCTGTTGCTTCCCGGGAATGGGGAAGACGTACGCGACTGCCCACTACGGGGACCGATATCGACTCAGGGACTCGGACTCGTCGGAATTTCACTTCCTGGAGGGACTGGACGGGAAAACCCTGAATCCCGGATGGCCGAAGAATTACCTGGACCACATAGCGTCGATCGTCAAGTCCTGCGAGTACCAGGTCCTATTCGTGTCAACCCACGAGGAGGTCCGGAGGGGGCTCCACGCCCTGGGCATCCCCTACATCCTGGTCATACCCCACAAGCACCCGTCCGTAAAAACCGAGTTTCTGAAGAGGTACCGGGAGAGGGGATCGTCAGAAAAGTTCGTGAAGCTCCTGGACGAAAACTGGAATGCCTGGACGGGGTACGAACCCGAGAAGGAGATGTCCGGCTCGAGGATCATGTTCAATGACGACCACATAGACGGGGAGTTCCTCGGGAGACTGATCGACTCGCCCTTCTGCTAACTATTCATGGCCCACACGTGTCTGGTATGCCTCGATGAAAAATTTGACGTAAACAAAGCGATCCGGAGATACGGAACGAATCCCCAGCGACCCCGATATCTGAGGGTGGGGGACTTCCTCACAATCTTTCAGTGCGGGACCATGGATGAGTTTTCGACCCCCCTGCCCGTTTGGATCGGATCCGGCGGATTGACACCCACCCCCTCATCGGAGTGGGAGTGGTATATCATGACGGATCCCTCCGGGGCCAAAGTTCACTTCAGTAAATTTTTCTCCGAGCACCACATCCTCTACGACTTCTCACCGAGGGAGTCCTTCAACAGGACGGACGGGTCGGTGATATGGGAAAATAAGGATGACCGATTCAATACGGATCCCCTAATCCGAAATATGAGGAGGCTCACGTTCAGGACTCCCGTGACTATACGGAATTGGAGTTCGGGATTTCAGAACACTTGGGGGACCGGATCCGTGTCCGTGTTCGATATCTACCACACATTCCAGTGGGATTTCACTAAGCCAGGTGGGGCCCCCTCCTGGTGCGGATCCACACAATCACTACCCGCCGGTGAGACCCCTATCGAACCCGATGACACGTGGGACTGGTATATCCTGTGGAAGGAGTGGAGGATCACGGTCCACGTGAAAAAGTGGAAGATCGAAGATTTTCAATTCTACGATCCGACGAAGTCCCCATCCTTTATGGAAACGGACGCTTCCTTTTCATGGTCCGTGGACACCAGGAATCTTCTCCTGACGACACCCGTCCAGATCGGTTCGATCGGGGGACAACTCTCCCTATGGACCGGTGTCAAGGCGGGTCAGAAGAGATCCTTCACCATGTTGAATATAGACTCGGTGGACATGAACAGCAGGTACTACTACGTTCGGTGCGGTGTGTGTCTTTACGATCACGGATGGAGTTGGTCCCATCTCCACTTTCCGAATGATTCGGATTGGATCTCATACTGCTACGACGTGGACGGATCCGGCGAGTATTCTCTCAGGGAAGAGATCTTCGATGACCTCGACGTCCAGATCAACAATCCCGTGGGTCAGACTTACGTGGATGCCATTCTCGAAGAGATACAGATCCAAAATGGGGCCTCAGTGAGGTCCCTCAGGGACTGGCGGGGCACCGTGGTCAATACCTGGTATAATGATGTCGATACTTACTTGAATGAACAGTTTGATAGGATATACGTCGATGAAAATTTCGTCCTCACGAATGTCACCTCCGATGGGACAGTCCTGAGGAAGGAGGATTCCCTCACGACCCTCATCCGAGAGTACCTCTGGGATCAGACCGAGGGGGAAGAATCACAGATCAGACGGATTCAAAAATCCAGCGGACTCGGGACCAACTCCTATGAACTCCGACCCCATCCCGGGATCCTGACTCTGAACCTGTTCGGTGATCCCCCCCTATCCCTCCTCACCGGATTCAGGAGCATGGCCGGGTCCGACGAGTTCAATCCCTACCAGCCTTCCCTGAATTACCTGTTCGAGTTCGATCCACCCAGGTCTTTCGATATCGAGGCCCACGATAGGATGAGCTTGCCGGTCCCGTCGGACCTCTCGAATATCCCTACCGGACTTGGTCCGGCTTTCGTGCCGGACATCAACAGGCCACCAGACTGGTTCAATTTTGACACGTCGACGTTCCCTCATTACAGGCTCGACGAAAACGGCCGCCTCGAAGAAATTTCCACCGCCACTTACAACGATCTCTTGAAGGACAAGTACGAGGAGCTTCTCTTGAGTGAGTGTTCGCTGAGGGGGATCAATCCCAATTTACCCCCTGTGTCGCCCGCCGAATTAAGTAACTGGATGATTATCCTCTCGGAGGCGGAGGAGGAGGCCCTCGAAAAGACCGAACAATTCAAAAGGGATTATGATGAAGTTTATCTAAAATCCAAATTTTTATCCCGGATCCAAAATTATCTAGATTACAGGCAACAGAAGGTTCATTTGGACAGCGGTGAGATGTCGTGGCCACCTAAGAATAGTCAGTTCGAAGTGGGCCACAAGGATTACAATTCCGAAATAGACCATTTGACGAATTTCGACTCCGTCTATCATCACGCTGTGAAAAACTGGTTCGGATTTTATCTAAAGTACAGACGGGTGGATCACGGCTGGGTCACGTTTCCCAATTCCTTGGTATTTTCCACGAAGTACACCAATCCGCCCCTTCACCTGGATACCTCTGACAGTTACAACATGTGGCTCCCGGACTTCGGAGAGATGAAAGACCCCTTCGGATTCAGTAAGAATGATGAGTTGGGGATGTTTTCATTTTGTCAGGATCAGATAGACTCTCTGTTCGAAGAGATCAGCGCCAAGAATAAACTCTTCGATCCGAAGAAGGAGAACGAATATGAGGAGGACTCCCTTCAGGACCCACCGACAATGAGCTACATCGAGCTCAGGTTCTCCAGCGGGTACGGGTCCCCGAGGACCCAGGATGAAAATAAATACGAGGATACTCGGACCGGGAAGCTCCTGTGTACCTGGAAGGGAAATATCGTCCCCCAACCCTTCGTCGGAAGGACCGTAAATCTCGCTAAGACGAAACACCCCTGGGGATACATGAGAATGCTGAACGGAGTATCGACCCCGACGGAGTACCAGTGGGAATACTACGATGACTCTGGAAATGAAGTCCCGGCGGGACAGGCAACGAGGTCCATTCATAACGGAAATTTTGAGACGGGCATCTCCTTCGCGGAGGAACTTGAGAATTCTCCGATCTCGACCATAAAAGTGTTCTCCTTTCCGACATCGTCGTATCCGACCGATATTCCGGAGAGGCCCAATTCGAATTTCGATTACGACTCCAAATTTCCGACGAACCTCACTCCTATCAGCCAGGCCACGAATCTCACTGCCGCCCTCAACGGAAACGGATGGATCTATCACGAGAACGCCTTTAAGATGAGGATGAAAAAGGATGAGAGTTACCTCATCGAAGTGGACGTGGTGTGGAAGAGCAAGGTGAAGGACAGCGGATTCGCGTCCTCGACCGAGTGGGAGATCCAATCCGGAATGATGTCCGGATATTCCCAGACCTACTTGGAGGTGTTCGAGCATCTGGGGGCAAGCTACTTCGGGACCGAGAAGGAGAGGGAATCCTCCTTTGACAGGATATCCCTTCCAAATGTATTCGCCCCATTCGACCAGGTCCCCTATTCCGTGAAGGAAAAAAATTACGATTTCAAAACCGGGATGTTCGAGCCCTCCATATTCCATCCACCAGTCCCATTTTACCAACCCGGATACGGTGAGATCAAGGATATCGAGTACGAGAGCGACGGGACGACTGTGAAGAGGGTGATCTATAGTGAGGACGACGGGTACATGAATCACACCTATCACTGGCCCTATTGGTTCTCTCACTTCAAGGAAGCCGCCACCCATCTTCCCCTGTCGAAGGGATGGATCAGAAATCCCTTCAAATTTCAGGGGGTCACTTCGAATAGGGTCCAGAGGCCGATCCCGGGCTCCACCGTCGATATGAACGATCACGCCTATGTTCCGAATCATCCCAGGAACAGGTGGTCCACGTCCATTGAAAATACGTGGGAATTGAAATTTAAGTTTTCCTTTCAGATCCAGAATCCCTTTTACGGGGGGTCCATCACGGAACTGATCGGGAGGGTCATGACGCTGCACGCGTACGACTTCATATTTTCCAATGCTTCGAAGGGCAGAAGGTATCTCCTGACGAATCAATACCCCGAAGAAACCAGATCTTCCCCGACATACGATGATAATGGGATCCTGATCGGATGGGGACCCGACAATTGGGAGTGGAGGTTTGACCCGAGGATCCCGGAAATGGTTCCATCCGATCCCGACGATCCCACGAGTCCTCTTGTCTGGTCCGGGGATTATGTCGGGAGGGGTGATTACGTCGGGAGGAGACCCCTGAGCTATACCCTCCTCATCCATCCCGGGAACGAAAATCTCATCCAGGGCTCTGTGGGAGATCCGGGAAGCACGGTGAAGAACTACCATGAGCTGTGGACAGAATTCAGGGAAAGATATGATAAATACTGCCGGCGGACAAGTTCGGACCAGATGAATATCTCGTACACGGGATTCACGTTCTGCGACAATCAATTTCCGTCCGACGGGACCCAAGCTGCAAATGTCCTATCAGTCCTTCCGTACACCCAGTCCAATATCAATATCCTCAGGGGACAAAACTTCAGCGATCACTTTTTTCAGGATATGAGGAAACAACATACTTGGACGTGGAACTGGCCCGGTGAAACGGGCTTCAACAGGGGTGGATTGACGTGGGTAGGGTTCACCGCTGACTCTGAAAATCCGGGCGGCGGAAGCGGCGGTCTCCTGACCATGGGACAAAACGTCCTGGCAGTGGGAGGACACTGGATCCAGGATCCAAATTCAGCGGGCGTGGTGAAGATCCCGGTACCGGATGATGAGATAAGTTTCGCCCCGAATAATACATACGCCGTCAACAGGTACACTCGGAGGGAAAATATCATGCAGACTAGAGTGGAGAAAATCCTGAACATAGGACAACACGCGGTCAACGTCATCCAGGCGGCGGAACTGGACTTCAGGACCCTCATGATAATCAAATCGTCGGAAAAAGTCCTCGGGATCAATAACTGGATCCCATACACCTATGAGTCCTCCGGCGGTGAGGTCTTTCCCGGTACAGGTTAATATGAATCCATGAACGAAACCATAACACTCAATACTGCTTTCAAGCTGAGGAACCAGATCAAGACCGAGATAGCGGAGAGGACGGAACTCCTGAGGGAGATGCCCCTGTCGTACGAGGACGGGACGGAACTGGACCTGTCCGATTTCGGGGGAAAGAAGGTCTCGGACGTGACCAAGGAGATCGACACGATCCGCAACGTACTCACGGAATTCAACAAGAGGATTTCGGAGGCCAACGCCAGGGGACCCGAGGGGAAGATCCTGGAGATCAACGGGATCAACGACTCCATCTCCCTCTTCAATGACCTCTACTACAGGGTCTCAAGGGAACCGAGGGAGTCCGTGGAGACAAACGGGATCACGGGGGTGAAGACCAGGAAATCGAGGACCCAGATCGTGGACGTCAACCTCCTCAGGGGGGTCATCAAGACCCTCAGGAAGGAGAAGGTCGCCCTGGAGACGGAGCTCTCCGAACTCAACGGGATCACCGAGGTGAGCCTGTCGGGCGGTCTCAACGCGGAGATCGAAAATATCCTGAAGTAAAGTTTTCTCACCGGGCGAGCGGGATGACATACATCGTGTGATCCTTCAGGGAATACTTCCCGTTCACCTACAAAAATATGGCGGAGGACACCCCTCCGATGAAAGGAGATTGTCGGAATCGGGGACTGACGATAATATCGAAACCCTGTAACGGTCGACGGACCCGGTGGCCCGACGTATCCGCGAACCTGTAAGTGTGTGAGACTGAAAAATTCAACTTATAGAATGTGGATGACCCGCCCGCGAACCCGGTGAGATTTTTTATTTTTTCTTCCTGATCGGAAACCCGTTCTCGTCCAGCTTCCCATCCCCGTCATCGCCGATGACCCTGTCCAATCTCTTGTCGGCCCTGTTGTAGAATCTCTGCCACAGCACCGTGTACACGAACACCCCGATGCAGATGAGGAACAGCCAGTCCTCCACCATCGGCAACCACCGTGACGTTTTTCCGGGTATGAACCTCCCGAACAATTCGAGAGACGCTATCGAGAACACTGTGATGACCGCGGCGATGTTCTTCGACAACCGATCTCCCAGGACGTTCAGGCACCTCCCGAGGAGGTACACCATCGCTATCGGCATCATGATCACCAGGACCAATGACTTGAGGGTGAGGTGGGAGAATCCCGCCATCTCGAAAAAACTCCTGATCGCTTCCAATACCGCTTCCATCAATCCCCCCTCTTGGTGATCTGTCTTATCAAAATCGTCCTGGGTTCCGTGTTCTCGATACTCAGGACCCTGAATCTCCCTCCGACGAGTGACTCCTTCTGGGTCTGGAAATACTCCTCGTAGGTCTTCGTGTAGGCAGACATGTCGAAGTGATATGTACTGCCGACCGTCTCGAACACCACGGGTTCCGTCGGGAACATGTTCATCTCCTCCCCCTCCTCCAGCATCCTGTCGACGACGTCCCTCCCCTTCGAGAAGCTCCGGAGGTCGTTCTCGAACGAAAACTCAACGCCCCTCTTCAGTGTGGAGGCGGTGAACTTCCCGTCCTCGATCCTGTAGAGGGGCTTGTCAGTCCTCTCCATGTTGTCGTAGACGTATTCGATCAGGTCCGGATCGTGATCGAGGGCGTCGACCGGACCGTCGTAACCGCCGGCCACGTAATTGATCAGGGCGTCCTCGAGCCCCTCAGGTTTCGATCCGAGGACCTCCTCGAACAGTTCGCTCATCTCACCACCAGTAGAGGAGGTGACCCAGGAGCCATATCGCCCCGGATCCCACTGCCGGGGCCGCGCTCCAGGGGGTGTAGTTTCCGGACGTCACCCCGTGGGCCGTCCACGCTCCGGTCGCGGAGAATCCACCCCCGACGATCAGGGCGCCGATCCAGGCCCTCTTCCTCGCTTCGGTCGTCCTCCTCAGCTGGAGCATCTGCCTCTCCGCTTCGGCCACGAACCAGGCGCCGACCTGCTCCGCGTCCTGCATCCTGTCGACTGCTATCTCGACGCTCTCCCTCGCCTCCCTGAGCTGTCGCCTGAGATCCCGTATCACGGCCCTCGATTCCGCGAGGAGCCTCGCCTGGTCCTCCGTCTCCGCCGTCAGCATGTCTATCTTCGACTCCAGTTCGTCGATGGCGTGGTCCGTCATGTCCAGTCCCTCGAGTCCCGTATTGACGAGGTCTATCAGGTCCTGCCAGGGGTCGGACTCCGCCTCGATCGTCTGGAGGTCCGAGAAGTCGAACTCCGCCTCCTGGGAGAACGCGATCGACGCCGACACGAATATCATCAGCACGAGTAGAAATTTCTTCATCTCTCCATCTCCTTCATTATGAACAGGGTCTGCTGGATTCCGATGAGGGCGGACCTGGCTATGTCCGTTCCGGTCCTCGCCTCGGTGACGTCCCTCGCCGTGGCGGTGAGTGTGTCCCACATCCTCGAGAGTCCTGCCTCCCTCTCGTCGTCTATCCTCTCGAGCTCTTCGGCCCTCGCCTCCGCGACCTCGATCTTTACCTGGGCCGCCAGTAGGGCCTCCTCCGCGTCCCTGATCGTCTTCAGGAGCTCGGACCCCTGGGCGTTCTCCAGGAGGACGAGAGTCGCCTCGTATTTGCTCTTATATGAGAACCCGAATATCAGGGATCCCCCGACCACCAGGACTATGAGACCGATCCCGATCCACTTCAGCGTCCTCTTGGTCTTTTCCGACCTGAGCTTCTCCAGGGTCTTTACGACGGCGCTCTCCACCGTCTCGGCGGCCTTGGTCACCGATTCCGAGAATTCCATGGATTCCTCCTGTTTTCTTTGGAATTTAGTCGTGACGAAAATCCTCACGGTTCTTATATAATGTTCGACGAGACTTATAATGTAAGGAGGCGGCACATGGCCGTAGACTCGAAGATAGCTGAACAGCTCAAGGGGAAGCGAACCAAGAACGATATCCGTGACCTGGTCCACTACGCCCTTCAGATCAGCCTGACCGAAAAGCTCCCGATTCTCCTCCTGTCCAATCCCGGATTGGGCAAGACGACGATCATAGAAAACTGGGAGAAGAGGCACGGGAGACACCTGGTCACCCTGATAGGGACCCAGAGGACCCGCGAGGACGTTCTCGGCTACCAGATCAACAGCCCGATCTACGGGACCGATCCGGAGGGCCGGCAGATCGTGACGGGTCACCGTCTCGTCCACGCCCACCCCGACTGGTACAACGAGATCATGGAATACGAAGCGAAGGGGATCGCTTGTGACCTCTTCCTCGACGAACTCTCACAGGCTCCGGAGGATGTCCAGGGCGCCCTCCTCCAGGTGTGTTTCGCCCGGAGGATCGGCGGGACGGAAAACTACCTCCCGGACTCGACGATGATAATCGCCGCGGCCAACTACAAGGAGAACCTCCCGCCCCAGTGCACCCTGCAGGCAGCGATGCTGAACAGGTTTTGCCTGGTCAACATCGACCCGATCGACGGACCGTACCTCGTGGAGGAGTTCCTCCAGGCGGAGGACGACCTGACCGCGGATCTTATCCAATTCGAGGACAACAAGATAACCCCGAAGATCGAGAAGGCCGCGATCGACAATCTCAACTCGATGTTCAAGACCCTCTTCCAATCGTACGCGACGAAGAGCGGCGGCGGTTCCACCCTCGACGTCCACAATCAGAACTTCAACGAGGTGTTCGACCAGCCCGGTCCGGTGTTCAACTTCATCTCCGGACGGACGATGAGCTACTGCAAGAAGCTCGTGGTCGGAATGATCCGACACGGCCTCTACCGGCAGCGGTACGCCCACATGATCCAGAAGATGTTCCTCGGACTCGTCG
>Ga0099364_10013623_pt1 | contig 10892 bp, 5 predicted proteins | sample TergutTh196P3_FD_73070 | JGI IMG/M metagenome (GOLD analysis project Ga0099364, IMG submission 73070) | Microcerotermes parvus P3 segment gut microbial communities from Pointe-Noire, Republic of the Congo - Th196 P3 | ecosystem: Host-associated > Arthropoda: Insects > Digestive system > Gut ... | reverse complement strand
GGGAGGCAGCTCTTCATGGGGATGACAGGCGCTGAAATTCTTGTAAAGTCGTTGGAGGACGAGGGGGTCGAAACTATCTTCGGCTTGCCGGGAGGCACTGTCATACCTCTGTATGACGCCTTGTACGACTCGTCGATAAAACATGTGCTCGTGCGCCACGAACAGGCGGCAGCCCACGCTGCGGACGCTTTTTCGAGGGTGGGGGGCAAAGTGGGAGTATGCTTCGCCACATCCGGCCCCGGAGCCACGAATCTGGTGACGGGCATTGCCACGGCGAACATGGATTCGTCGCCTATGGTGGCCGTGACGGGGCAGGTCGCGACTGCGGCGATAGGGAAGGACGCTTTTCAGGAGGCGTTCATCCTCGGCATTTCGATGCCGATAGTGAAACACAGCACGCAGGTGAGATCGGCGGAGGACATACCGCGAGCGGTGCATGACGCCTTTTTCATCGCGTCAACCGGGAGATCGGGTCCCGTATTGATCGACATGCCGGTAGACGTGCAGAAAACTTCGGGCGAATACAGGCGTCCCGAGTCGTCCGGTTCCAACTATCCCGGTTACCCCGGGAGTTTGCCGGAGGACATAGAACGGCTTAGCGAGGCGGGACGGCTGATACGCAACGCCCAGCGCCCGGTCATTATCGCTGGAAACGGCGTGAACTTGTCACGCGCGTTTGAAGCGCTGAGAGAGTTCTCCGAGAAACTCGACATCCCGGTTGCAAACTCGTTGCTGGGCAAAGGGACGATTCCCTACGGCCATCCGAACAGGGTGGGAATGATAGGGATGCACGGGCACGCGGCGGCGAACCGCGCGATCACAAACGCGGACGTCATCATTGCCGTCGGGTCGCGGCTCAGCGATCGCAGCACCGGAAAGGTCGCCGATTTCGGCCGGGGAGCGCACATCATACATATAGATGTGGATCGCGCGGAGATCCGCAAAAATGTAGAGACTGACGTTTGGCTTCTTGGAGACGCGTCGCGGCTGCTGCGGCTGCTCTCCGACGAGGCCTCCGGACATGATCCGAAAAAGCGCGTGGAGTGGATGGAGCGGATCCGCGAATTCGATGAGTCGGAGCCAACGGCCCGCAAGGCGGTTGATGGAAAAGTTCATCCGTGGCAGGTGATCGACACGCTGGACGAGGTGACGGCCGGCAACGTGATCATCACCACCGAGGTAGGGCAGAATCAAATGTGGGCCGCTCAGTACCATAAATCCCTGCATCCGAGGAGTTTTGTCACATCCGGCGGGCTTGGCACAATGGGATTCGGCATTCCCGCCGCGATGGGCGCTCACTTCGCCCGCCCGGATGTTCCGATTGTTTGCATTGCAGGCGACGGCAGCGCGATGATGAACATACAGGAACTCGATACATACGCGCGCTACAGGATGCCCATCAAGGTATTCGTGCTGGATAACAACTGCCTCGGAATGGTTAGACAGTGGCAGGAGTTATTTTACAGCGGACGCTACTCGAACACCCTTTACAATTCCAAGCCTGATTTTGTGAAGATATCGCAGGGGATGGGGGTCGACGCGTTTTTTGTGGACGACCCGTCGAATATACGGCAAACTATAGAACGAGTCATGGAAATCCCAGGCCCTGCCCTGATACAATTCGCGATACCGCAATCGGAAAACGTATTCCCGATGGTGCCCGCAGGCGAATCGCTGGAAAGCATGATCTTATAAGCAAATGTGCCGGACGGGCTTGATGGAAGCGCGGCGGTAAAATTTACGACAAACCAAACTGAAACCTTGATGCGTTTTTGAAAGGTATTATAATTAGGACGATGGATCCGTCGGGTGGCTTGGATATCCGGTTGGTCGATCGTCCTTACTGTATTTTTTTATTTCAAAGCCGTTCGGCGTAAATGGAAAGCGCGGCGCGGGTGTTGCGCGTCCAATACGCGGCGCGCGAGTCTCTTATTCTGGTTCCAAATCAATACGCGCATATCGCATATTGATTTGGAAAAAACGCAACGCTGCGCGTTGGACGCGACATACCGTCGCGCAATTCGATTTTTAAGCCGTATGACTTAGAAATCGAATTAAATTAATATACGCGCGCAAATTGATGTTAAAAGATTTGGAATCAAATGTCGATTTGCGAAGAAGGAGCAGTCAACTTGACGGATTTCCCTCAGAGTAATGAAGAACTGGCGCGGAAGTGCGAGGAACTCGAAACGCAACGCGCGGAACTCGAACGCCGTTTCAAGCTGCTTGAAGACGAACATAAGCGTATCGGCGACTTGTATGAGGCGGCTGAACGTTTGCGTGAAGCCAACGAGGCTGAAAAAGAATTTAAGAATTTTTACAACCGCGTCTTGCTGAAAGCTTGCGCCGACATTATCTTCGTGCTCGATAAGGACATGCGCGTGGTGCTGGCGTCCGAAACCCTGGCTCATTTGCTTGGGGCGCCTGACGTAGACGCGATCCTTAATCAGGAAGCGGAGCGCGTATTCTCCGCCCGGATGCCGAATGAACTGATAAAAGACATGATCGATTGGTTCAATATAGTTACCGATACCGCTCTGCCTATAAATATAACGAGAACAGTGTATCTCCTGGGCGGCCCCGAGATGACGTTTGACTGCGCGCTGTCTCCGGCGGTCGGTAGATTCGGAGTTATTGAGGGCATCGTATTCAACATGCACGATGTCACTGAACTTGATTCGGCGAAGAGAAAGGCCGAGGAAGCGTCTAATTCCAAAAGTGTGTTTCTTGCCACAATGAGCCACGAAATACGCACCCCTCTCAATGCGATAATAGGTCTCTCCGAGATTGAGATACAGAAAGAACTACCGGCCGAAACGCACGATAACCTGGAAAAAATTTACAGTTCCGGCTCAAGCCTGCTCGGCATAATAAACGACATACTTGACATATCCAAGATAGAAGCCGGCAGCATGGAGATAATCCCTGCCGAATACAATACGTCCGGACTGGTGAACAGCGCGATACAGCTCAACCTTGTCCGGATCGGCTCAAAAAGCATCGCGTTCGGACTTGATATAGATCATACAATGCCTAAGGCGCTCTTTGGCGACGAACTGCGCGTTAAGCAAGTCCTGAACAATATACTTTCCAATGCGTGCAAATATACCGACGCGGGTTTCGTGAAACTGTCCGTTGGATGGAAAAAGGAGGGCGACGGAGCGCGTATCAAGTTCGAAGTGAGCGATTCGGGCCAGGGGATCCGCCCCGAGGATATTGAAAAGGTGTTTAGCGAATACACTCAGCTCAACGCGAAAGCAAACAGGAACATCGAGGGCACGGGGCTTGGGCTCTCCATATCGAAGAAGCTTGTGGAACTCATGGGCGGGACTATAGACGCAGAGAGCGAGTTCGGGAAGGGTTCTGTGTTCACCGTGACGATCCTGCAGAAAATCGTAGACGAGACTCCGATCGGCGCGCGCGCCGTGAACGATCTCAAGGAATTCCGTTTCGTCGACTTCGACGGTAAGCGCAGTAAAGACCTTATTCGCTCATATATGCCTTACGGCAGTGTTTTAGTTGTTGACGACATCGAGATTAATCTGGATGTGGCGATGGGATTGCTGGAACCATACGGTTTGAGAGTCGATTGCGTTTTGAGCGGGCGTGAGGCAATTGAAAAGATATCGCGTGCCGGCGACAGGGATTCGGATATCCCGTTCTATGATCTCGTGCTGATGGATCACATGATGCCGGAGATGGACGGGATAGAGACAGCTGAGGCCATCAGGCGGGACATTGGAACGGATTACGCGCGAACAGTTCCGATCATTGCCCTCACGGCAAACGCCATGACGGGAAGCGAGGAAATGTTCATGTCAAAGGGCTTTGACGGTTTTATCGCAAAACCTATCGATATAATGAAACTCGATTCCGAATTGAACAAGAGGGTTCGCGATAAACACAACATAAAGGAAGACTCGTAAATTTAACGGGGCGAACGGGGGCTGAATCGTGATCAGAGTGTTTCTAACAGGAGCGTCGGGTAATGTCGGCAGAACCATTATCAGGACGATGCGGGACAGGGGTTTCGTACTCTGCGGCGGATGGTGCCTGGAGGCAGGGGAGGATTTGGGTACTCTGTCCGGGATAGAACCGCTCGGCGTTATTTCGTCCTCCGCTCTCGGCGAAGGGCTGTCGCTCTCCAAGCCGGATTTAGTCATCGATTTCTCCGTTACCGGCATTCTGGAAGAAAACATGAAAACCTATCTAGAAGCCGGCCTGAACGCCGTAATAGGCGCCACCGGACTAACTGACGAACAATTGGAACGGTTCAGGAAAGAGGTTTGCGCAAAAGGCTTGCGCTGGGCGGCGATTCCGAACTTTGGGCTTGGGATAAGCCTCGTGACCGACTTCATTAAGAAGGCCCGTCAATATTATCCGTTTGTTTCGATAGTGGATCAGCATACGAACGATATGGCGAACGCCCCGAGCGGCACCGCCGCCGCGCTGGCCGGCGCCGCCTCTGATGGTCCGTTCGGTTCCGTAGCGAGCCGTGAAGTTTATCCGGGCGTATTGGGGGGGAAGATTCACGGCGTCCAGGTGCTCTCACAGCGTCTTCCGTTTCCCGGCCCGTACTCCTCGCATGAAATTACTTTAGCCAGGAAAGATGAAATAATCCGAATCACTGTGCAGGATCATACAAGCGACGTTTACATGGACGGCGTGTTTCTCACCGCCGCGAAACTGTCGGGATTCCCCAGGGGTACTTTTCTTAGAAGTTTGTCGGAAGTTATGGAGGGGTAATATCTTTCCCCTTTTCGCTATGCCTTACGCAGACTTTTATATATTTCCTCTGTGAAAATACCAAGCACTTGGCGCTTTAGTTCTTCGTTGCCAAGCAACAATGAGAAGAAATCTTGGTTTTGGGCAAGCCCCTCAATCAGCGCGTCATCAATGTCATCAAAATAGGAAAACTCAAAATCTTTAACGGTGTTGTTCCTCGCGCTGGTTTTTAGCTTATCTGACTTCATCAGTATATCCCTAATTTGAAGCATTGCTTTAACGGCAACATCGTTGTCATATGCTTTTCCCATGCGGCTGTTTATTTCGGCTATGATTTGAGATAAGCGTTCTTCTTTCGCTTCTGTAAGCCCGAAACTCTCCGCTGTCGGCAGTTTTACTATCGGTTTGGCTACAAGCGACGGCTCCACATATTCGGCGTTTTTCTTCTGCACAAAATTTGTCGCTTGAATCTTGCCATCGAGATTGTAACCGCCGCCTGGATGGTTTATGTTAATGTAGGACAGCAGATACGAAATGAAGTTATATTTCTTGTGCAGCGGGGCATCCTCGAAACAAGATACTTGAATCAAAAACTCGTAAAATCGAATGAAGTGCCGCATCATAGCTACAATTTCATGTTGCTTCAGAGGCTCATAGGCATCAATAAAGTTTTTTGACCGTTTGAAATAGAACGTCAGTTTTTGCTTGTCTTTTGCGGTAATGCACCCTTTGTAAAGCAGGTCATTTGCTTTGTCTATGTCGTCAGGGTCAAGAACCGTATATGCGTCAATCTTTGCTTCAAGGTCATATATCGCCGTTGGCGTCACGGAGTTAGAAAGAAGCGTTGTAGTATAATAAGGCGCGAATGCGGATTTGATGTCCTCGTAATCATTTACAAAGTCCAATACGAAGGTTCTTTTCTCAAAGGGGGGGCAAATTTTATTCAGTCGGGACAGCGTTTGCACAGCGGAGACACCTTTTAGCGATTTGATGACATACATGGCGCAGAGCTTTGGTTGATCAAATCCTGTTTGATACTTGTTCGCGACCAAAAGCACTTGATAATCGTCTTTATCAAACTCCTTTGTCAGCTTATCCTCAGAAAACTCATTCATCGAGGCTTCCGTATATTCAGTTTCGTCATCCGGCAGACTTACCATGCCGGAAAAAGCAACGAGGGCGCGAAAGTTCCTATACCCTTTCTTGGCGATATAATCATCAAACGCTTTTCGGTACTTAACCGCAGCTTGCCGAGAGGAAGTAATCACCATTGCTTTTGCCATGCCGCCCAAGTCGGACATTACGGACGTTCTGAAATGCTCGGCAATGACTTCTATACGTTGAGCAATGTTGGTGTCATGCAGTTCGACAAATCTGGCGATTTGACGCTTTGCGTCGTTTGTTTTACATCGCGGGTCATCCTCGATTTCTTTGTTAATTTGAAAAAACGTGTCGTAAGTCGTGTAGTTTTGCAGCACATCGAGGATAAAACCCTCTTCAATAGCCTGCTTCATGGAATAGATATGGAACGCTTCGCGCTGCCCTTTCGTGTTTAATCGTCCAAAAAGCGCGATTGTCGTCGGCTTGGGTGTAGCGGTAAATGCAAACATGGACACATTTTCCTGTTTTCCGCTTCTTTTGATTTCGTCAATAATCATATCTTCAACGTCGGAATATCCCTGTTCGCCCGAACCTAATGACTGCGTGACCGATGCCATCGCTTTTCCGGCAGTGGAAGAATGTGCCTCGTCTATGATTACAGCGAAGCGTTTTTGTTTAAGTCCGGCTACGCTGTCAACTATGTATGGGAACTTTTGGATGGTAGTTGCTATTATTTTTGTATTCCCGTTTAGTGCAATAGCCAAATCAGCCGATGCGCATTTGTCGTCCATGACGCGGATTAGGCCGGCTTTATGTTCCATGCCCATGATTGCTTTCTGTAACTGACGGTCAACGACAATGCGGTCTGTCACGATAATTATGTTATCAAATATGATTTTATTATCTTCGTCGTGAAGGGAAGTAAGCCTGTGAGCGAGCCAAGCTATCGAGTTCGTTTTTCCTGACCCGGCGCTGTGCTGTATGAGGTAGTTCAGAGACGTGCGGTTTTCCCTGACATTCGAGAGCAGGGAGCGAACTGTATCGAGCTGATGATACCGAGGGAAAATGACACTTTCTGTTTTTTTTACTTTTCCTGTTATCTCATCGAGGTTCTCTTTTGTTTCTATAAAAATAAATTTGCTGATTAACTCTAAAATAGTATCTTTTGTAAGAATGTCCTCCCACATATAGGACACACTGTACTTATCCTTGAAAGCCGGATTGCCCGCTCCTGCGTTTACGCCTGTTCCGTTACCCATGTTAAACGGGAGGAAAAACGTAGAATCACCTGTGAGTTTTGTGGTCATGTAAACCTGCTCCAAGTCCATCGCAAAGTTTACAATAACGCCCGCCTTGAAAAGAAACAGGCGCGTCTTTGGGTTTCTATCCGTTCTGTATTGAAATATTGCGTCATGATACGACTGCCCTGCGGTGTTGCATTTCAGCTCGAAAGACATAATCGCTATGCCGTTCAAGAAAACTACAAGGTCGATGCGTTCATCCTCACTTGCCCACACTTCTTCCATGACGGAAAAAACATTTTTTTCGTAATTCGCGTATAGCTCCTTATTGAAAGTGGTTGCGGGCTTCGTGTACATGAGCGAAAGCGATTTGTTGGAAATTTCAATGCCGCGCTTCAGAACGTAGAGCAGACTGCCGCGAGCTTTTGTAACTTCTGCGTTGATGAAGCTGACGATAGTTGCCTCCAAATCCGCCTTATATATTTTCCGCAAGTCATTCATGGTTTCAGGCTGCGTGTCGTTTAAGAATTTGAACAACAACTCCTTGTCCATAGCGAACAGACGGTCAAAGTCAGCGGATTTTCTCACAATGTAGCCATTGCCCAGTTTCAACCGCTCCATTATGAAGTGTTGATATTCCTTTTCGGACAATATGTTGCTCATGCGGGAACCTCCTTCTTGCCCGTGACATATTCGTATATAAGGGATTTTTTGTATTCTTCAAGCGTTTCAAGCTGTGCCTTTTTATCCATAAGTACAGCATCAATCTCATAAACATGACCATTGAGATACTTAGCAATTTCTTTTTGTTCTTCAATCGGAATGATAAACAAAGGAACCTGAACGAAATTTTCATACCTCATTGCCTGACCATCGCGAACGAGATTTGTAGTGCTTTGAATGGCGTTAATATACTTACTTGATTTGAAAAACCAGCGATAAAATGGAGGATAAACTTTTTCAGCATTTGGTATCAGCATGACGTATGCGGAACTTATACTGCCGCGCACTTCACTATACTCAAGTCCACCCTGAAAACTCCTCATACTAATGACAAAATCACTAGGTTCAACTTGCTTGAGTATACTGAAACCTTTTTCAACCGTAACTACTTTTTGGCTTTCTAAATCCAAAAAATCATCTTGGTATATAATTCCGTGTTTTTGACTGGCTGTAAGCTGTCGCTCCCCTTTTTGCGCTCGCTTGAGTCGAGGAACAAATAACGCTTTCGGATTCGTAACTATCCAAGAATCAGGTATTAAAGGACACCACGCCACTCCGCTTTCTTTGAGATTTGAGCCTTTGCGCATTCCTCGTGTCACCGCTTCGGTAATCACAGACTGTTTATATTGCTCAAGATTCTCGATTTGAGTTTGGATGTCTGCGGTTAGAGCGTCAATCTCGGTGCATTTTTTGTCGAGAAATTTAACAATTTTGCTTTTCTCCATCTTGTTTGGACAGTACGCGATTTTCATATCTCCAAAATTTGCTCCTGTTAATTGGTTGATTGTCGATGTAAAAAAAGTACCCAAATAATATGTGAATACAGGGGAATTTAACACATAAAACATATATTTTGGTTCGTCGCATCTGAAAATCATCATAAATGCTCCAAATGAAGCATTTGCATTTTCATCAATTATTGCGCTTTTACCAATCAGTTCTTTGCTTCCACTTCGCGAACAGATTAAAATATCACCAGATTCTACCATTAACTCAGACTTAATCACACAGGATACAAAAACATTGTCATCATAGACAATACGACCATTCTTAACATTAGAGGCGCGCAAAACCAAAGTGCCTTCATCGCCACAAATATCGTTTGGTGAGTAAGTCAAACCATTCCTGTATGCACCGAGCGTTTTAATTCGTCGAACTTCCCAAGACTTTGGGATATAGCCTATCCCAGCTATCCCACTATCTTTCATCTCCCTCATTTCGCCACCGCCTCGGACATAAAGAGATTCGCGATACGCTCGCTCACAGATTTTTCAAGCACCAAAAAATTGGTTTTCAACTCCTCGCTTGGCGTTGGCTGCTGATACTTGTAGAAATAGCGGGTAAACGGAATCTCCGCGCCCGTTTTTATTACCGGGTTCTTTGCGTCAGATTTTTCTTCAAAGAACGCCACCGCATCGGGGATGTGCGGAAGAACTTCGCGAGCCATGTAATCATCAATGCTTTCACCAAACTTCACAAGCTCAATGTCCTTCGTTTCCTTGTCAAAAAGAACATTGCCCTTTTTATCCCGCTGGATTTCGGCGGATTTGTCCATCACGGAAAGACCGTTCGCTATTTTATCGAGCAACTTCCGGTCTGATGTGACAGTTGACAGAACCTTAGTTAATAACGGCATAAAGGCATCAGGGGACAGGTATACATCGCCTGATACTGCGGAAGTCAAAGAATCTATGACTAAATCGTATGTTGGCTTGTTGTTGTAAAAATTATCAAGTTTCTTCGCGTCTTTACCGGAGAGTTCGTCCGAGTTTTCGAGTTCATCAACCTTTAACTCGTCGTAAAGAGATGAAAGCGCCCCTTTTGAGAGCATATTTTCTATGCGCTCAGGGGTTATGGCATAGCTACGTTGGAGCGGTTGCATAATCGTATATTCGCGGTACATAAATTCCTCATTGGAATATATCTTGCTGTATTCATTATTGATGAAGTCAGCGTAGAGTTTTGTAATCGTCGTCCTGTGTTCGGGTGTAATCTCATTTTTCTTATCGCCCAATGCTTTGCGGAGTTTCTCCGAAAATGATACCGCGTCTATTAGCTGAATCTTTCCTTTACGATCCTCGCGTTTGTTCTTCGAGAACACCCAAATATACGTCGCTATGCCCGTGTTATAAAAAAGGTCTATAGGCAGCGCGATTATCGCTTCAATTAAATCGCTTTCCAATAGCCAACGCCGGATTTGGCTTTCACCGGATGATGTTCCGCCGGAGAACAAAGGGGAGCTGTTTTCAATAATTGCTGCGCGTCCGAAATTAACGTCCATCTTGTCAATGGCAGACTGTAGAAACAGCATTTGCATATCGCCGGAACCGGGTAATCCCGCGCCCCAGCGCCCATCAAAACCCCTTAAATGCTCATCCCTGACAGCTTGCTCAACGCCTTCCGCCGCGTCTTTCCCTCCCCAAGCTGTGCCAAATGGAGGATTCTCGATAATAAAGCGCATCTTTGTATCCATGAAGCAATCTCTGACCATCGAGTCCTGATAAACGATGTTCTCCGCGTTCTGCCCTTTGATAAGCATCTCTGCAAGGCACATCGCATAGGATTCCGGGTTGATTTCCTGCCCGAACAGACGCACATCAGCGGATGGGTTATATCTCTTGATGTAATTATAGCCCGTTGAGAGCATACCGCCGGTGCCGCAGGCTTGGTCGAGTATAGTGATAACTTTGCCATCGTCGAATATGTCGTCACAACCCTCAGCAAGAAGGATGTTTACCATAAGCTTAATAATATCCCTGCCTGTGTAATGGTCGCCGGCCTCGGCATTTTCCGAAAATTTGCGGATAAGTTCCTCAAATATATATCCCATTTTCACGTTGTCGATTGTCCTTGGATTGAGGTCGAGTTCCGAAAAAGCCTTAACGACACTGAGCAAGCGATTGTTTTTATCCATCTTGTCGATTTGTTTAATAAAGTCCAAACCCTTCTCAGCGGACAGGAGAATCTCCTGAACATTGCTTGAAAAGCCTTGGATGTAGCTCTTAAAATTAGCCGCAAGATGGTCTGAATCGTTTATTAGCTCGGCAAGGTCGTATTCACTTGTATTGTAGAATTGAAACCCTGATACTCGGTACATCGCCT
>Ga0099364_10013622_pt1 | contig 10893 bp, 8 predicted proteins | sample TergutTh196P3_FD_73070 | JGI IMG/M metagenome (GOLD analysis project Ga0099364, IMG submission 73070) | Microcerotermes parvus P3 segment gut microbial communities from Pointe-Noire, Republic of the Congo - Th196 P3 | ecosystem: Host-associated > Arthropoda: Insects > Digestive system > Gut ... | reverse complement strand
CTTATATTACAGGCATTTTTACAACGGGTGCTTAACGGTGGCGGAAATATTATCCGCGAACCGGTAGCCGGAACAGGTCGAGCCGACCTTTGTGTGGTTTATGAAGATGAAAAGTACCCTATTGAGCTAAAAATCCGGCGAAGCGGGAAAACATTGGCTGAAGGACTTGTTCAAACGGCAGAATACATGGATACTTTCGGCTGCAAAGAAGGATGGTTGGTCATCTTTGACCGCCGCCCCACGATTTCGTGGGACAAAAAGATATATCAGCAAAAAGAGATTATAGACGGGAAGACCGTCACGGTAGTAGGAATGTAATTATAAGTATATCATGAAGAGATTGATTTTAAGCATTTTAGTAAGCGCTGTTTTTAATGTTTTCCATAGCCCTTGTACCGCTCAATACCTAAAAGTACAAGACAGTAAAGATAAGCGCATAATTGATCTGGATAAGGCAACATATCCCGATACAGCATTTTTACACTCAACGCAATTTAAAAGCGTCAAAATTATTCCTTTGGAGACGAATAAATCCTGCTTATTAGCCTACATAAGTAAAATACAAGTTATTGATAGTTTTATTCTTGTTTTAGATAAAACTTTAGCTCGCAGCCTGTATGTATTTGATAGAGAGGGAAGATTTATAAGGAAGATTGGAACCTTTGGTCAAGGCCCCGGAGATTATGTTCAAATCAATGATTTTACAATCGATCGGGACAGCAAAACCGTCTATATAAAAGACGGATTTCGTCTGCATAAATACGATCTTGCCACAGGCAGATTTATTCAAACAATTGTTTTCAGTAGAAATATCGGTAAAGCAGACTTTGCTTATTTTGAGTGTGTTGGTGGGCATTTGTACGCATGTGCTCTTTTTTCGAGCCATTCGGATAATAATTATTTGCTTTTTACTATTGACGAGGAAACAGGCTATGAAAAAAATAATTTTTTAAATGTCATGGAATACAATAAAGGATTAAGTAACACAATTTCGCGCCGTGTACCTTTTTATCCCTTTTTTTCACGGGGAAATAGCGATGCTATTTTTTTTCAACCATTTATGAATCATATTGTTGAAATAACGGAGAATGGAGTTTTTTTACTGTTTGAATTAAAAGGAAAAAATTTGCAAACATACCAAGAAGCTAAAAGATTTCAAGAACTGTTCAGTACGGATAATATGGAAAAGGATAAAGTAAAACAACGATTAGACGAAATGATGCAATCTAAAAAATATACGATCATAAAAAAATATGTTGAATCAGGAGAAATGGTAAGTATGGACTTGGAAATGGGTATGACCATTCACAGACTTGTTATCAATAAAAAGACAAATGAAGTAAGTATTTATAAAGGAGCTTATGACGATGTGTTATATAGCAAAAGAGATCGTACTATTTTTTATCCTTTAGGTTGTTGCGATAGCAAAGGAGCTTATCATATTATGTCATCCATAAATCAATTCAAAAAGTTTTATAATGAAGGCTGGCTGTCGCCTGATGTAATCGGTTTGGAGAAAATAAATGAATTGGTTGAAGATGATAATCCAATCCTGCTTTATTATGAATTTTAAAAAAAACGCAGGTTTAGTTGTTTAATAAAAAGAAATTTTATTATGAGACATTTTAACATTGCAGGGCCTTGCAACAAGGCAAAACATTACATGATTGACGCCGCCACGCGCTTGCAGGGCGTCGAGAGGCTGATCGACAGGGAGCAATACTTTGTCATCCACGCATCGCGTCAAAGCGGGAAAACTACCTATCTGAAAGATTTGACCGCGCGCTTGAACGAAAAAGGGGATTATTATGTGCTATATTGCCCCTTACAAGAAATGGATAAAATTGAAGATGCTGAAAAAGGTATTCCCGAAATCGTGAGAACCATTAAGCGGATGCTTCGTTTTTCTACGATCCCCAACAGAGAGAAATTTGCAGAAAATCCTGAATATGAAAATTTCTCAGGGGTGTTAAGTACAGAATTAACCCTGTTTTGCATGTCATTAGATAAGCCTTTAATTATTCTTTTTGATGAAACGGATTGTTTAACCGAAAGAACGCTTATATCGTTTTTGAGGCAACTTCACGCTGGATACATCAATCGCGATACCATTCCCTTTGTCCATTCAGTCGCTTTGGTGGGCATGCGTAATATTCGCGATTACAAGGCAAAAGTTCGCCCAGATAGCGAAACAATGGGTTCTACAAGTCCGTTTAATATTGTTACTGAGACGATGACGTTGAAGAACTTCACCAAAGAAGAAATAGCCTCGCTTTATCTGCAACATACTCATGCGAGCGGACAAGTCTTTGAAGAAGATGCCATTGATTTAGTATATGAACAAACGCAGGGTCAACCCTGGTTAGTCAATGCCATTGCCCGCGAAGTGATTGAAAAAATATTGCAATCGGATTACACCCGACCTGTTACGGCTACATTGGCGAAACAGGCTATTCAAACTATTATCCTACGCCGCGATACGCATATCGACAGTCTTTTAGAGCGTTTAAAAGAGGAACGGGTGCGCCGCGTTATTGAACCCATGATTATGGGTGAAGACTTCTTTGAACGCTTATCCGATGATTTTCAATATGTTACAGATTTGGGATTGATTAAGGATGTGGACTATAAAATCCAACCGGCTAATCCGATATATGCAGAAGTAATAACCCGCATGTTAAGTTACGAAGCCCAAAGTAAAATCATGCAAAAAAAGCCCGAAGCCAATATTCCCCGATACCTGAAGGACGGACGAATTGACATGGACTACCTGATGCAGGATTTTCAGCAATTCTGGCGCGAGAACAGCGCTATCTGGGTGAATATGTTTCAATACCGCGAAGCCGCGCCCCACCTTATATTACAGGCATTTTTACAACGGGTGCTTAACGGTGGCGGAAATATTATCCGCGAACCGGCAGCCGGAACAGGTCGCGCCGACCTTTGTGTGGTTTATGAAGATGAAAAGTACCCTATTGAGCTAAAAATCCGGCGAAGCGGGAAAACATTGGCTGAAGGACTTGTTCAAACGGTAGAATACATGGATACTTTCGGTTGCAAAGAAGGATGGTTGGTCATCTTTGACCGCCGCATAAGTATTTCATGGGACAAAAAGATATATCAGCAAAAAGAGATTATAGACGGGAAGACCGTCACGGTAGTAGGAATGTAATCGTTCGTATATGGCAAACCTACAAAGAATTTAAAAAAAAAACGCCGGTTTTAGTTGTTTATTAGCGAAATAATTCCGACCTTTGCATTATCGCAATGGCGGTTGCTGTAATGGCGGTTGCGATAATGGAGTTATTGTAGAATAAAAAAATGGCAAATATGAGGTTTTATAACAGGACATCAGAAATTGAAACGCTTCGCCGAATAGAACAAAAGGCGGAGAAAACGGCGCAAATGACGATCATGGTAGGGCGCAGAAGGGTAGGAAAGACGACATTGTTGAAAAATGCGTTTACCGACGCTCCTGTGCTATATTTTTTTGTAGCCAAGAAGAATGAAGTATTATTATGCGAGGAATTTACGAGGGAGATAGAGGGTAAGCTAAATGAGCCGGTTGGCGTATTTCGGGAATTTTCAGCCTTATTCAAGTATATCATGCGCTTATCCGAGCGTATGCGGTTTACGTTGATCATTGACGAGTTTCAAGAATTTCAGCAGATCAATAAGTCGGTATTCAGTGACATGCAAAATATTTGGGACAGCACGAAGGATCAATCGCATATAAATTTAGTATTATGCGGAAGTATTTTTTCGATGATGAAGCGGATTTTTGAAAACGCCAAAGAACCGCTTTTCGGGAGAGCAACCTCTAAAATCATCCTCCATCCCTTTGATACCGAAACTGTTAAAGAGGTTCTTTTCGATCATAATGCCGACTATCAAAACGAAGACTTGTTGGCGTTTTATATGCTAACGGGAGGAGTCGCAAAATACATGGAATTATTGGCCATGTCTTCGACTTGTACAAAGAAAACGATGCTTGATAGCGTGTTTGAAGACGGTTCGTTTTTTCTTGATGAGGGACGCGCTGTGCTGATAGATGAATTTGGAAAGGATTATGGCAATTATTTTTCTGTGCTTTCGTTAATAGCATCTTCAAGAACAGATCGCGGTATGATTGAGAGCATATTAGGAAAGCCTGTCGGTGGATTTCTGGATCGATTGGAAAAGGAATATGGATTGATCCGACGTATACGTCCATTTATGGCTAAGGAAGGCAGCCGTTTTAACAAATATGTGATTGAGGATAATTTCCTGAATTTCTGGTTTAGATTCATTTATAAATATCGAAGCGCCATAGAGATAGGCAATCTGCACTACGTGCGCGATATTGTAGAGCGGGATTATGAAGTTTACAGCGGCCTTATGCTTGAAAAATATTTTCGGACAAAGTTAATGGAAACCCATCAATTTTCTGATATTCAAGGTTATTGGGACAGGAAAGGAGAGAATGAAATAGATATTGTAGCAGTCAACGAGATGACGAAGGAAATAGTTTTTTACGAAGTGAAACGAAACAGGAAAAAAATCAACCTCTCGCTTTTAAAACAAAAATCGGCAGTCATTGTCCAAGCCTATCCCTCTTTCAAAACCGATTATATCGCATTGTCAATGGATGGGATGTAGCGACCCGATTTCTGAAATTTTTTTTGTACCTTTGCAGTCTGAAATAATTATTTGAAATTTTATAGATATGAAAGCGAATACATTAGAAAATGAAAATGCCTTTGTAGCTGGTGCCCCGCGCAGTATCGAAGACATAAAAAGTTGTTATCCAGACGAATGGATTTTGTTGGGAAATCCCGAAATGGATAAGTATGACCAGGCTGTTATTTCGGGGGTGGTGTTGTATCACAGTCCCGACAAAAGGGAAGTGTGTTATCTGGGCAAGCCTCGAATTGCAGGATATGATACCACAGCATTGTTTTTTAACAGAGTTACCCCTCGCAGCGAGAAAAGACACGTTATAGCAAGCCTTTATTATCCCGTAAATATATGAGCTATCCATTTATAAGAGACCCTGAAAGCGGGATGATTTTTATTGCCGTTCGTTTGGATAAACAACATTCGTTCAAAATGGTATTAGATACAGGGGCTTCATGTACTACATTTGATATTTCTGCCCTTTATATGGCAGATTATACAATAGGAAGTAGCATTGAAAAAGGCGCGATAGAAACTGCCAATGGGATTGTAGAGGTAAGAATTTTTGAAGTAGAAAGCATTTCTGCTTTGGGACATACCTTAAATAACAAGCCCATTCAGGTATATGATTTTCTTGTACATGGTATTCTATCCGATTATGACGGAGTTTTAGGTATCGACTTTTTCGAAAATACCCGATTTTGTATTGATATGAATAAGCAAACCATTGAAATTGAAGAATACCTACCTTTGTACCCTAGTCAAAAATTGATATAAGATGAAAAGAGAATTTAACATTACTGGGGCCTGTGTGCCGAATAAGCACTACATGGTTGATATCAGCGAAAAAGTGGAGAAGATTTTTCAAATGGTTGAAGATGAAAGCTATTTTATCATCAAACGAGGACGTCAGTATGGAAAGACGACTACTATTGGCAGGTTAGAAAAACGGATTGCTGATGACGCTAGTTATATATGTATAAGTATGTGTTTCCAGTATGCCGACGACCAAATGTTTGCCGGTGAAGAAGGTTTTTGTCGGGGATTATTGAAGCTCATTCATCGTGCATTATCAGAAACACATCCCGAAGAAGCGCCTCTTTGGATAAATGAGGATGTATCTGATCTGTTCAAATTAGATGATTTTCTGTGTGAGAGATGTACCGGAAAGAAAATCGTGCTTATCATAGACGAAGCTGACGAAGCATATAATTACGAAATCTTTGTGCGATTCATGAAGATGTTGCGCGCAAAATTCCTTAGTAGGACGGCTGGAGAGGATTATACATTTCACAGCTTCATTCTGGCAGAGGTAGGGGAAAGGGGAATGCAGAATAGGGAATGCAGAATGCAGAATGGAGAATCTGATATGGAGGAAAGATACCGTAAACAGTTGTATTGGAATATTGCATCTGATTTTAAAATAGACATGTCGTTTTCGGCTAAAGAGATCGAGACGATGCTCGTCGAATATGAGAACGACTACCATACGGGCATGAACATCAGCGAAATAGCGCAGAAGATACGTTTCTATACAAATGGTTATCCTTATTTGGTTTCGCGAGTATGCTTGCTGATAGAGGAAGAGTTATCCCGTAACTGGACAATAGAGGGCGTAAAGGAAGCCATCCAATTGATTTTCAAAGAAAATAGCACGCTGTTTAGCGTGTTAATTAAAAAGATGGAAGAAAACAGGGAGTTTAGCAATCTGCTCTATGATTTGGCCGTAGGACGCAGACGATATCCTTGTAATGTACATTATCCTGTAATGGCATTAGGGCTTATGTTCGGATTTTTAGCAAGGGATACACAGGGCTTGGTCATTCACAACCGCATTTTTGAGATGCGAATAGCCGACTATTTTGTCGCCATGAATTTATCGCAATCGCACGAAAAAGAGACCGCCCAAAGTTCGGCTTCTGAGATCATCATTGACAACGTTTTCGACATGGAGAAGTGTCTGACGAAGTTCAAGAAGCATTACGCAGAGATATATACCGAGAAAGACCTCAAATTCTTAGAGAACGACGGCATACTTATCTTCCTGATCTACCTGAAACCCCTCATCAACGACAGAGGCTTCTGTCATTTCGAGCCTCAATCACGCGACCATGATCGAATAGATTTGATTGTAGACTTCCTCAGACAGCAGTTCATCATCGAAATAAAACCCTGGTACGGCGACAAGAATCACGAAGAAGCCTACACCCAGTTAGTCGGTTACCTGAAATCGAAAAATATAGACCACGGCTATCTGCTGACATTCGATTTCCGCAAAAAGCCCGACGAGCGCTTTGCCGATTGTCAATGGGTCGACTATGACGGCAAACGGATTTTTGACGTCGTCCTGAGTGTAGGTACATTGTAAACGTATGACGTATGATATGTAGAGACGTAACATGTTACGTCTCTACGAAAAACTGAAAACTGAAAACCGAAAACTGAAAACTTTTTCCTACCTTTGTACCCTAATTAAAAATTGATGTAAGATGAAGCGAAGATTTAACGTAATAGGGATATGTGTGCCGGATATGCACTACATGGTAGATATCAGCGAAAAAGTGGAGAAGATTTTTCAAATGGTAGAAGACGGTTATTATTTCACCATCAATCGCGGACGTCAGTATGGGAAGACGACGACTATCGGTAGGTTAGAAAATCGGATTGCTGCTGATGATAGTTATATCTGTGTAAGTATCAGTTTCCAGTTTGCCACCAACAAAATGTTTGCTGACGAGGAAGGCTTTTGTCAGGGATTACTCAACATAGTCTTTGACACAATGGAAAATTATAACCCGGAAGAAGCTAAAAAATGGGTAGATAAATCAGTTACCGACCTGAGATTACTCAGCAAATTTATAACAAACTTATGCCGAAACAGTGGTAAAAAAATCGTGCTTATCATAGACGAAGCTGATGAGGCGTCGAACAATGAGCTCTTTGTACGATTCCTGAAGATGTTGCGCGACAAATTCCTCTTTTGGGTTGCAGGAAAGGATAATACGTTTCAGAGCGTCATTCTGGCAGGAGTAGGGGTAGGAGAATGGAAAATGCAGAATGGAGAATGCAGAATTGAAGAAACATACAGTCATAATTATTATTGGAATATTGCCGCGAATTTTAATATAGACATGTCGTTTTCGGCAAAAGAGATCGAGACGATGCTCGTCGAATATGAGAACGACTACCACACGGGCATGAACATCAGCGAAATAGCGCAACAAATACGGTACTTTACCAGCGGATATCCCTATTTGGTTTCTCAAATATGCTGGCTGATAGAGAACGAATTAGACCGTAACTGGACAGCCGAAGGCGTACAGAAAGCGATCAAGATGATTTTGGATGAGAACAGTACATTGTTTGACGATTTGATGAAGAGGATCGAAGAAAATGTCGACTTGCAAAATTTGTTGTTTGAACTGACCGTCGGCAAAAAGGAAATTCCGTTCAATGCACATGACCCGGTTATTAAATTGGGTTTGATGTTTTGTTTTTTAGCCAAGGGTGAAAGGAAACTGATCGTGCACAACAAAATATTTGAAATAGCCATAACAAATTATTTTATTTCGTGCAACATCACAACACCCAAACTGACCAATGTAAAGGGCGTGATGTATAACGAAATCGTCAGAGACGGCGTTTTCGATATGGAACTGTGTCTAAGAAAGTTCAAAAACCACTATGCCGAAATATACACCGAGAAAGACCTTAAGTTTCTGGAACGCGACGGCAAGCTGATCTTCCTGACCTATCTGAAACCTTTAATCAATAGCATAGGCTTCTATCATTTTGAGTCAAAAACACGCGACAATGGTCTGATAGACATGGTAATAGACTTTATGAAACAGCAGTTTATCCTCGAAATGAAACTCTGGTACGGCGACAAGCATCACGAAGAAGCCTACACACAGTTAGCTGGTTATCTGAAATCGAAAAATAAAGACCGCGGCTATCTACTGACATTCGATTTCCGCAAAAAGCCCGACGACCGCTTCGCCGATTGTCAATGGGTTGACTGTGACGGCAAACGGATTTTTGACGTCGTCCTGAGTGTCGGTACATTGTAAACGTATGACGTATGATATATAGAGACGTAACATGTTACGTCTCTACGAAAAACTGAAAACTGAAAACTGAAAACTTTTTCCTACCTTTGTACCCTAATTAAAAATTGATCTAAGATGAAGCGAGAATTTAACGTAACAGGGATATGTATGCCGAATATGCACTACATGGTAGATGTCAGCGAAAAAGTGGAGAAGATATTTCAATTGGTAGAAGGCGCCAAGTATTTCACCATCAATCGCGGACGTCAGTATGGGAAGACGACGACTATCGGCAGGCTACGGAAACGGATAGCTGAAGACGGTAGTTATATCTGTGTAAGTATCAGTTTCCAGTACGCCGACGATCAAATGTTTGCCGATGCAGAAGGATTTTGTCAGGGATTATTGACGCGAATCCATCGTGCCTTATCAATTGAACATAAGGAAGAGGCAAAACTTTGGGCAGATGAAAGCGTGACAAGTCTGCAAAAATTAGATTTATTTCTTACAGAGAGATGTACCGGTAAGAAAATCGTGCTTATCATAGACGAATCCGATGAAGCGTCGAACAATGAACTCTTCGTGCGCTTTCTGAAGATGTTGCGCGACAAATTCCTCTTTCGGAATGCGGGCGATGATTTTACGTTTCATAGCGTCATCCTTGCAGGAGTCTATGACATCAAGAACCTGAAACAGAAAATGATTCTATCCGGTAAGTATATGCCCAGCGTCGGCGAAAGCATGTTTAATTCGCCATGGAATATTGCCATTGATTTCAAGATAGACATGTCGTTTTCGGCTAAAGAAATCGAGACGATGCTTGTCGAATATGAGAGTGACTATCATACGGGCATGAACATCAGCGAAATAGCACAGAAGATACGTTTTTATACCAACGGTTATCCCTATTTGGTTTCGCGAATATGCTGGTTGATAGAGACAGAATTAGACCGTAACTGGACTGTTGAGGGCATAAATGAAAGCATCAAGTTGATTTTGAGGGAGGAAAGCACGCTCTTTGACGATTTATTCAAAAAGATTGGAGAAAACAGCAAGTTAAGCGATATGATGTATGATTTAGCCGTCGGCAGAATCCAATATCCCTTCAATGTGGATGATCCCACGATAAAATTCGGGCTTATGTTCGGATTTCTATCAGGTGAGACGGAAGGGCTGACTATTCACAACAAGATTTTTGAGATTCGTATAGCCGACTATTTTGTTGCAAAAAACCTGCTCAATTGGCGTGAACGCGAGGTAGCCCAAAGTCCAGCCTACGAGATCATCATAGACAACGTTTTCGACATGGAGAAGTGTCTGACAAAGTTCAAGAAGCATTATGCAGAGATATATACCGAGAAAGACCTCAAATTTCTGGAACACGACGGCAAACTGATCTTCCTGACCTACCTGAAACCACTCATCAACAGTCGGGGCTTCTATCATTTTGAACCGCAAACGCGCGACAATGGCCGTATTGACTTGATAGTAGACTTCCTCAAACAGCAGTTTATCATCGAAATGAAACTATGGTACGGCGACAAGCGGCACGAAGAAGCCTACGACCAATTAACCGGCTACCTGAAATCGAAAAACAAAGACCGTGGCTATCTGCTGACTTTCGACTTCCGCAAAACGCCCGACGACCGATTCGCCGATTGTCAATGGGTCGAGTGGGAAGGCAAACAGATTTTTGACGTCGTCCTGAATGTAGGTACATGGTAGAGACATAGAGACGTATACCGTGCATAAATAACGCTATTTTTTGAATCTTCGGAATATCTGCATCCCTACCAATAACGAAATCAGGTAACCGGTTGATTTCAAACATCTTATGTTTCTTTAACAAATTGCTTGGATAATCAAATTTCAAATGCCAACCGAAAAATCCCTGTAGGGATTGAATATCAGTAGCAAAATCCCTGTAGGGATTGAATATCAGTAGCAAAATCCCTGTAAGGATTGAATATCGATAGAAAAATCCCTGTAAGGATTGAATATCAGTAGCAAAATCCCTGTAAGGATTGAATATCGATAGAAAAATCCCTGTAGGGATTGAATATCGGTAGAAAAACCAGATGTAACCCTCAATTAGCGTGCCGTTAGGTACGCAATATCTATCGGATGAATATTTCGTACTTGGGCGGCCCAACTATTACGGAGGCATCTCTGTTCTACCGATATTCTG